>Ga0307509_10012737_pt1 | contig 10022 bp, 8 predicted proteins | sample 10_EM_MG_FD_202245 | JGI IMG/M metagenome (GOLD analysis project Ga0307509, IMG submission 202245) | Populus trichocarpa ectomycorrhiza microbial communities from riparian zone in the Pacific Northwest, United States - 10_EM | ecosystem: Host-associated > Plants > Roots > Unclassified | place... | reverse complement strand
GCAAACGCGAGTAGTAGCCACCCAAGGCCAACAAATCGGCATGGGTGCCACGCTCGACGATTTCACCGTGATCCATCACCAGGATCAGGTCAGCCTTCTCGATGGTGGACAAGCGGTGCGCAATCACCAGGGTCGTACGGCCCTTCATGACCTTGTCCAGGGCGGCCTGGATATGCCGCTCGGACTCGGTGTCCAGCGCCGAGGTCGCCTCATCGAGGATCAACAGCGGTGCGTTTTTCAGCAAGGCACGGGCAATCGCCAGACGCTGGCGCTGACCGCCGGAGAGCAGCACGCCGTTTTCGCCGACTTCGGTGTCCAGGCCCTTGGGCAGCTCGGCGATGAAGTCCATGGCGTAGGCATCACGGGCAGCTTTTTCGACGTCTTCACGCGGCGCGCCGGCCAGGTCGCCGTAGGCGATGTTGTTGGCCACGGTGTCGTTGAACAGTGTCACGTGCTGGGTCACCTGGGCCACATGGCGGCGCAGGTTGCGCAGGCGGTAGTCCTCGATTTCCACTTCATCAAGCAGGATCTCGCCGACTTCATGATGGTAGAAACGCGGAATCAGCGCGGCCAGGGTGGACTTGCCACTGCCCGAACGCCCGACCAGCGCGACCATCTGGCCTGGCGCTGCGATGAAGCTGATGTTCTTGAGCACTTCGCGCTCGGTGCCGGGGTAGGTGAAGCTCAGGTTGCGCACCTCAAGGTGGCCGCTGACCCGCTCTTTTTCCACAGTGCCGGTGTCGACTTCAGGCACCACGTCCAGCTGTTCGAAGATGCTCTCGGCACCGGCGACGCCCTTCTGGATCGTCGAGCTGACTTCCGACAACTGGCGGATCGGCTTGGGCAGCAGGCCCGCAGCCGTGATATAGGCCACCAGGTCGCCGGCGGTCGCATCACCCCGCAGGAACAGCACCAGGAACATCAGCGCCGCCATCGCGGTGTAGATCACCAATTGCAGCATGGGCGTGTAGACCGCACCGGTCTTGGTCATGCGCATCTGCTTTTCGGTGTTGCTCATGCTCGCCTTGGCGAAACGCTGCTCTTCGTAGGTCTCCCCACCGAAGCTGCGCACCACGCGATAACCCTGGATGGTTTCCGAGGCCACGTGGGTCACGTCGCCCATCGCCACCTGGATTTTCTTGCTCTGCTTGCGGAATTTCTTGCTGGTGCTGCCGACCATCATGGCAATGATCGGCAGGATCGCCAGCATCACCAGGGTCAGCTTCCAGTTCATCCACAACAGGTAGCCGAACAGGAACACCACCGTCAGGCCTTCGCGGATCACGACCTTGATCGCATCCGTGGCGGCGCCGGTGACCATGGTCACGTTAAAGGTGATGCGGGAAATCAGGTGCCCGGAGCTGTGGGTATCGAAATAGCGGTTGGGCAGGACCAGCAGTTTGTTGAACAACTGCACCCGCAAATCGTGGACCAGCCCCAGGGAGACCTTGGCCAGGTAGTAATTGCCCAGGAAAGAGCCCAGCCCCTGCCACGCGGCGATCAGCACGATCAGCAGCGGCACGGCCATCAGCAGTTTCAGATCCTTGAGGTACGGAACACTGGGGAAAAACACCACGTCCGGGTTGCTCAGGCCATCCACGAAGTATTTGAGAATCCCGGCCAGCATGGGCTGGGTGGATGCGAAAATCACAAACCCGATAATGCTCACGAGGAACATGCCGATGTACGGCTTCACGTATCCCAGCAGCCTGAAATAAATTTTCAGGCTGGATTCCTGTTCCGCTTTAGGCGGTGCGTCACTCATTGTTGAGCTCACTGATTAGGTAGGGCGGCAACTTTATCACAAGCACCGGGTTTGGCCCGAGCCCAGACCGACACACTGACCAGCGCGATCGGCAGCCAGGTGATAAACCACTCGGCACGCGGGGTGCCGGTGAGGTTGGCCGCATCGAACTGCATCGCCAGGGTGGAGAACACCCACATTCCGATGAGGCCTTTGCCGTAATGGGTGTCACGCACTTTCCAGGCTTGCCACAGCACGCCGAACCACACCGCGCACCACAGCAGCAGGCCCGGCAGGCCCAGTTCGATGGCGACGTGGGTGAACAGGTTGTGGGAATGGTCGAAGCGGAATTCATTCCAGACCACGTTGTAATTACCACCCAGGCCCAGACCGGTCCAAGGGTGCTCGCCAATCATCTGCAGCGCCGCCATGAAAATCTGCGGCCGGAACGACACGCCACGGGACAGCATCAACGATTGCATCGACACGAATACCACCACCGCCGCCACCGTGCTGCGTCGGTCGCGGCTCCACAGCGGCATCGCCACCACGCTCAACAGCAAGGCCAGCGCGGCACCACGGCTCTGGCTCGCCACGACAAACAGGCCGAGCAGCCCGATCGCCGCCAGGGAGGCCACTTGCATCCAGCGTCCGCGGGGCATCCAGTGCAGCATCCACACAGCCGCGAGACCAATGACGTACGCACCCAGGATCGGATGGGACAGCTGCCCCAACCCTTCAAGACGAGCGTCCCAGGCATTGCCTTGAAGGCCATAGAACCTGACCATCGCCAGCAGCGACGACAACGCCAGGCCAAAGCCGCCCCACTGCATCAGGCGAACCACCTGCTCGGTGCGCCCTTGGGCAAGCACCGGCAAAAACAGCAGGAATACGCCGATATACAGCAGGCGCTTGGCTTCGCGGGAAGGGTCCTCGGCATTGGTCCACAGCAGGCTGATCAAGCCCCAGGCCGCCATTACGCCCAGCGCCAGGTAGACCCAGCGCTGAGCCTGCCAGACCTGCTTGAGCTGCTCACGGGCAGACCAGGCAAACACCATGGCCGGCAGCCACAAGAACAGCGTCAGCCCCTGTTGATAGATCTTATTGGTCGGCGCAAAGGCGATTGCCAGTAAAAACCACAGCAACCCGAACCCCATCCATCCTTGCGCCCAACGACTTGCCTGCATCATCCGCTCCTAATACTGCGGTCAACCTGCCACCCCGGCATGGTTAAAACCCAAAACTTTCGGCATCATTGCCGACTCATGTGCCCGCGACTCCCACAAGGCTTCCTGACGATGCAATGTTCAAGGCTTCCCCAAGCCGCTCTAAACACGATGATTGAAGGCGCCAGAATCCTGGAGAAGGACAGCTATGGGCCCAAAGTCTACCTGCTGACGGACGGGAACATCCTTAAACTGTTTCGTCGCAAGCGTTTTTTTTCTTCCGCCTTGTTTCGCCCGTACTCTAAGCGTTTCATCGATAACGCGCTCGGGTTGCAACAACGCGGCATTCCCACCCTCACCGTACTCGACAGCTTCCAGCTGGACGCGCCCGGCATGACCGCCGTGCTGTATCGCCCGCTACCGGGCGAGACGCTGCGCCAGATCGCCAACAAGGAAGGTTTTGACTGGGAGCAGAACCTGGAACCGCTGGTGACGCTGATTCGCCGCCTGCATGGCGCCGGGATCTACTTCCGCTCCCTGCACCTGGGCAACATTGTCGTGACACCGGACAACCAGATGGGCCTGATCGACGTGGCCGACCTGCGCTTCCTGCGTGCGCCGCTGAGTCCGGCGCTGGTCAAGCGCAACCTGCAGCACTTCGCCCGCTATATTGCGCGCGAGAAGCTGAACGAACGCTTTCCGATGCAAGCGCTCGAACAAGCCGTACTACCGGGGTGAGAGCAGCCGGCGGGCGGTGGCGGTGAAGTCCTGCCAGGCCTGTTCCGGCGCCAGCGCTGCCAACTGAGCCGCCACGGCGACGTGCGGGCTGGTTGAGAAAGCGCGCTCCAGCAGTTGCGTCCAGGCGTCGACAGCGTCAGCCGGTGCATACCAACCAGCGTCCGCCAATTGCTCGCGGAACACCGCCAGCTCGCTGGTCAGCACCGGCACACCGGCCATCACGGCCTCCTGCACGATCAACCCAAGCCCCTCCTCCGAAGACGGTATCGCCACCCAATCAAATGCGCGATACAGGGTCGCCGCGTCCGCCAGGTGCCCCGGCATGAAGACTTTGCCGCGCAAGCCAAGGTGCTCGATCTGCGCTTCAAGCTCCGCACGCGCAGTGCCTTCGCCAATGATCACCAAGCGCGCCTCGGGCCGACGCGAGGTCACGGCGGCAAACGCATCCAGCAAACAGGCAAAGCCCTTGCTGCCCACCAGGCGCCCCACAGCGCCCAGCACCGGCGCGTTGTCTGCGGCCAGGCCCAACTGCGCGCGGGCCTGCTCGCGGGACAGCATCGCGGCGCAAAACGCGCTGGGGTCAAAGGCGCTGCGCAGCACTGCCACCGGGCGATGCAAATCGCGCTGCAACGAGTCGGCCAGGGTCTGCGACACAGCTGCCACGGTCAGTCGGGTCTCGGAGAATTGCTCGAACAACTTGCGATCCGTGCGACGCAGGCGCGTCATGCCGTGAAACAGCACCACAGCACGTATCTCGGGTACGGTCTTGAGCACCGGCAACAACACTCGCGCAACGCCGACGCCATCGAGCAGCACGACCTTCACGTCCTGCGGCAGCGCCCGTCGAAAACGCGCGCGCATGCGCGGCAGCAGCAACGCCCACAGGTGACGACCCTTGAGCTGAGCCGATGAGAGATTCCATTCCAGCGCCCCATCTCCAGCTTGTGCACCGCCCTGAAGCAGCCAGGTATGCACGGCTGCACCGCAGTCGACGCTGCCAAGCACTTGCTGATGAACCTTCTGCACGGAAGCGAATGCAGTACCACCGGCCCACATGACGTTGAGGATGCTCATTGAATAATACGAACCTTCTGCGGTGTTCTGGAGGCGTGCATGCAACTCAATTGACCAGCCAGCCGATGGCGAGGCCCAACAGCAGCATGGCGACCAGCTTGATCCGCTCGCGCCGCTTGCGCTTGGCCTTGTTCAAGCGCTCGGCCGAGGTCGACACATGCAAGCCGAAACCGGTGTGCAATACCGCATCGCCCTCAAGGGTCACGGCCATCAAGTTCAACTGCGCATAGCGCCGCGACAAGCCCTTCTCGCCCTCGAACCCGGCATAAGGCGCGCACAACGCGTACTCCTTGAGGCGGCGCAAACCGGGGTTCAGGGAAAACGCCTGCCACTCCGGCTTGTCGGAGATCAGCGGGTAGCACGGCACCCCACCGATCAGCTCACGCGGCCCCAGATGGATATAGGGGCTGTGCACCTGCAAGTCATAGACAAAGTTGCGCAACCACACCTGGAGCACATCCGGGCGCAGCTCCAACACCGTCTTGGAGTCCTCGACAAACCCCGGGCGGTAAAACTCCCAGTCATCTTCACAATGGAAAATATAGGGTGTCTTCACCGACGCGTAGGCCAGGTCGATGGATGCCAACTGCCCCAGCTTCGGGCGGTTGACGAAGAAAGTGCAATGTTCCTGCCAATGGGCCGGAATCGCCTGGCGTACCGCGTCGTCACCGGCGTCCTCGGTGATGAACACCTCGCGGATGTCAGCCGTGTTGAACACGTCGAAGCTTTCAAGCGTGCGCTTTAACAGATCAAAGCGACCGCAGCTGGTCACTACAAGGGTGATGTCGCTCTGTTCGGAAAATCGCACGTGGGCACCAACAATAAAATGACCGCAATCGACGGCCTGACAGAGGTTACACGCCCAGTTTCAGGCGCAGCGTTTCCAGCAAACTCAACGGCGCACGTGGCCGCAGAGGTGGCTGCAGCACTTCGACAATACGCTGGCCGATACGTGCAAAGCTAAACTGGCTGACAGCCAGTTCCTGGCCTTTACGCGCAATATCCGCCGCCAACTGAGGGTTGGCGCGCAACTCGGCGAGTTTTTCCTGCAATTGCGGGATGTCTTTATAGAACACTACGTTGACCTTGTCCTTGAAACCCAGGGCCTGGTTTTCCGCCTCGCCCTGGTCAAACGCCAGCAGCACGCAACCACAGGCCATGGCTTCGAAGTTCTTGATCATGTATTCGCCCATACCCACGTCGGCACTGACAAAAAAGCGGATCCGGTTGAGCGTCGCACAATATTCCTCACCCGACTTGGTACGCGTCACCACCAGCGGCTCGACCCGTGCCAGCTCATCGAGCAACGCCTTGCGCCCGCTGTAGGCCACGCTATTGGTGCTACCGACAAACGCCAGCTCGATGTCACGCTCACGCGCCTGCGGCTGCAACAGCGCCTGGTCGTAGCCCTTGGGCACGAACACCGCGTCGAAGCCTTCCGCACGCAGGCGCTCGGTCACCATGAAGCCCGAGCTGATCACCCGCGCCCAGGGTAAACGGCGGTAATGGGCGCTGAATTTTCCGGTGTATTTGCAGGGAATGTAGTTCTGGTAGGCATCGTGTTCGAGGATCACCAGATTGGGGATCGTACGGATAAAACCGGCCTGGCGGATCTCCTGCTTGAAACGCAGGAAGAACACGATGCGGTCGTAGCGGGTCACATCGACTTCGCGGCGAAAGTAGCCGCGCAGGTTGCGCTGCTCGGCGCTGCTCAGCCAGCGGGTATCGCATTCGCAATGCTCGGCGATGCCTTCGTAAAGACGATCGAGGATGGCGCGCTGTTCTTTCTGCACCAGAAATAAAACTTTCATGCTCTTCCTTTCACAGGTCACAAACGCCAGAACAACTCATGTCGCCGCACCGCCTTGCGGAAGAACTCGTTCTCCCCGTAAGGCGAACGCGCGCGCCCGGCCAGTACACGCTGCAACAAGCGCCGGACACGCCGCTTGAAGGGTGGCGCGGGCTGCAGGTCGTGCATCATGCCCAGTGCCATGGCCTTGTCGCGCTGTTGCGCCAACGTCAGCGGCAGGCTGCACGGATGCAGCTCCTGGGTTGCATCGAACAGCGGCGGCAAGGCTATGCCACTGCCAGCGTCGCCCATGGGCCAGCGGTCATTGTCATGCAGATGATTGGCGTAGCCCAGCAGCGTGGTTGGCTGCCACTCCAGGCCTTGCAAGGCCTGCATGACGGCGCTCTGCGCGCAGATATGATCGGGGTGCGGGTCCAGCGCCGAGTACGGCAGCACGATCACTTCAGGGCGCGCCATCAACAGCACCGCGCGCAGGTCGGCCAGCAGGTTATTCCAGGTCGGCAGGCCGTCGCTATCCGACGGCAGCGGGAACGGATTGAACTGGCGAAACGGCCGCACATCATTCAGCTCGGCTTCACGGGAGGCGAAGGGCTGGGCTGGCGCGGCCTGCATGGCTTGCAATTGCAGGCAGAAATAACCCAGTTGCACGCAGTGTGCCTGGGGTACGCCCGCCCATAGCGGCACGGCGATGCTGTCCCAGGCGCGCAGGCGGCCCTTGATGCGCGCGGCTTCGACCGTGTCCAGGCCCATCTGCTGATAGTGTTCGGCTTCGATTTCGCCCGCCGTGAGGGTAACGATCCACGGCTTTTCGGCCTGGCTGTAGAGCCCGAAAGCGGCCAGTTCGGCATCGTCGGCGTGGGGCGCGATGACCATCACGCGCTGGGCACTGTAATCCGGCTGGGTCCAGGCCCACAGGCGCGGCGTGCCGAGCAGGCGACAATGGCGACCGCGCAGCTGTAACTGATCCAGCGCCAAACCGCTGAGGTTGAGATAACGCACGCCGTTGACCCCACGCTCAAAGGTTTGGCGGTCGTCACCCAGGGCAATGTTCGGGTCGAGAAAGCGTCCCAGCCAGGTGCTTTTGACTGTGATCGCCAGCACCAGCGTGGCGTCTGCGGCGACCGGTTGATCGAGCAACAAGCGCCCGTTCTCCAGGCGCACGCCGGATAACTCGGCATCGGCCGAGAAGCGGTATTGATAGTCTTCGTTGGGAGCATAAAACAGGTGGTCGGCAAACCACGCTTCGTGAGCGACCCAGGCCAGCACGGCCAACAGCAATGGCAACCACCAGGCCACCAGGATGCCGATCAGCACCAGCAGCAACACACCAATCAACAGCGCCATGCGCTTGTTGCGCCGATGGCGCTTGAGCAATTGCTGCTTGCGAGTCATGAGCTGAACACCTGCACAGGGTTGCACCAGCGGTCCTTGTACTCGCGGTCGGCACGCCCAAACGAAAAGCGCAGCGGCTTGCCGACTTCGCGGGCCTGTTCCCAGGCGCTCTGGGTGTTGAGAAAGCTCAACACGCTGCCGGGGCTGAAGGCACGGGTCTCAGGGTCGACCCCGCCGTTGACGTACTCCACGCTGATCCACTCTGGCGACTCGACCCGGTACACCAACTGGATCGCGATAGGCGCGTCGTTGAGGAAGATCACCGAGCCGATCAACCACTCGCGCAGCAATTCGATCACCTCGGCCAGCCGCTCGGCCCCCGTTGCGACAAAGCCCCAGCGACGCAGGAACAGGTCGCAGTAGATCGACGCCAGCTCAGTGCTGGAAAACTCGCTGACCGGCCGTACCACCCCGCCCGCCTCTTCCAGCAGGCGCAGTTCGCGGCGCTGGTTGTAGCGGAATTTCTTCGACAAATCTTCGGGCGTGCGTGCCATGGCCAACTGCTCGGCCTGGGGCTTGAGCCCAGTGAAACGGCCTTCATTGAGCCCCGACAGGTAACGCCCACGCTGGCGCAGTGGCGCCTGCGCATCGGCAGCGGCCGGCAGGATGATCTCGGCATTGCCCAGGTCGAACAGGCCTTTCTTGCCGCTGCGCTTGAGCACGTCCTTGGACAAGGCCAAGTCGCGGCCCCAGGTGGCAATGCACGCCTTGAGTTCACCGGCCTGTTCCCAGGCCAGGTAGCGCACCGGAATAGCCGCCAGCCCGGCCAGGCGTTCGATCACTTGCGGATGCGTCGCGACGCTGCCGCCAAAACGCTGCCAGGCCTGGCTGTAGGCAGGTGCATCGACGACGGTCCAGCCGCGCTCGCGCCAGCCTTGGAATCGATTGAGCATCAAGCCCTCGCGGTCAGTTCAATAACGTGTGGCAGTTGCCAGAAAGCAGTGCGTACCGCCTGATCCGAGAAGCGCGCGTGCAGACGCTCCAGCATCAGCTCGGCGCACTGGCGTCGCTGGTGTTGATCCATTGCGGCCAGGTGCCCCAGGCCTTGGGCCAGGTGCTCGGCGTCGCCGAAGGGGAACAGGATGCCCACGCCTTCGACCACTTCCTTGGCGCCGCCGCAAGCAGTGGCCAGCAACGGTACGCCGGCGGCCATGGCTTCAAGCAGCACCATGCCGAAGGGCTCGTGGTCGGAGCTCAGGGCAAACACGTCAAACCCGCGGAAATAGCGACGCGCATCCGGCACCTGGCCGAGGAACAGGACCTTGTCGGCAATCCCCAGTTCACGCGCCAGCTCCTTGAGGTCCTGCTCCAGGCGGCCGGTGCCGAGGATCGCCAGGCGGCTTTCGGCGGGCAACCGAGGCAAGGCCAGGGCGAAGCCCTTGAGCAGCGTGGCCTGGTCCTTGTCCGGGTGCAGGCGGCCGACGTTGCCGACCACCCACTCATCCGGCGAGAGCCCGAGGGCGTCCCGCGCCTCGTCCCTCGAGACTTGCAGGGCCTGCATGGCCTCGACATCGATGCGGTTGTACAAGGTCTGGATGCGCGCCGCCGGCCAGTTCGGCAGGCAACGGCGGATGTCGTCGCGCACGGCGTCGGAGACACCCAGCAAGCTCAGGCGCTTGCGGAAAATCGAAGCGAACAGGCGGCGGCCACGACGCTGGTAGTCACCAAAGGCGTGATGCACGCCGATCACCTGCAAACGCGTCGCGAGCAAGGCGACGTAGATCGGCTTGGCGCGGTGCGCAATACAGAAACTGAAGTTGCGCGATGCGGCAATCTTGCGCATCTCGGCGATGGCGCCCAGCTTCAAGCCACGAATGGCCTTGGAGCTGAACTCCATGAACAACACTTCATCAGAGGCGCAACCGGCCGCGACCTCAGGGTCGGCGACCCCGGTGAGAAACACCGTGGTCACCTTGTAGCCGGAGCCTGCGAACAAACTGGCGTACTGCCGCGCGCAGTCCAGGAACGGCCCGTCATAGCCGTGGCAGAACTGCAGGACGTGGCGATCAGCCGAGCGAGTCATAAGGGTCCACGCCGTCCTTGACCACCAGGATGTCTTCCATGATCAGGTACTGCAGGTCGGACCCGAAGAACATGT
>Ga0307509_10012736_pt1 | contig 10022 bp, 7 predicted proteins | sample 10_EM_MG_FD_202245 | JGI IMG/M metagenome (GOLD analysis project Ga0307509, IMG submission 202245) | Populus trichocarpa ectomycorrhiza microbial communities from riparian zone in the Pacific Northwest, United States - 10_EM | ecosystem: Host-associated > Plants > Roots > Unclassified | place... | reverse complement strand
AAAACTTTCCAAAAAACCCCCCCCCCCCCCCCCCCGCCCCCTCCAAAACTGAAACGAAATGAGATACTTGTAGCAGTACCTTACCACCGCACAATACACCACAAAAGCCCTCCCCGGCGCCCCCCTCTCTACTAAAGTTATCTCCTAATTACCAGAAACCCAAATTACCGCAATCCCTGACTATTATACGCACGTCAGAGCATCCGAGCACCAATCCCCAAAACCCTCCCTACGACGGAGAGAAGGAACGAAAATAACATACATACAGTATTACAATCCAACACCAACCCGCAACACCAATATTCTACCACAAACCCCTCCAACCCCCCCAAACCTGCGCGTTTAAATCTAACCCCCCCTACCGGCGACCCCACCCCGTGCGATGATGTGCGGTCTCCCGTTCCTTCCACGAGAAATTCCGCGACTGCGTATGATAAGTCAGTCTACTCCCGCCCGACCGGGTATGCTATGCTATGTACATGCACCCAGAGGAGATCGACCCGCGAGATTTTTTCCAAAATTTGAGAGAGGTTTTTTTTTGTAGGGAGGTATGGTATATTATCAGACGTACTGTGCTGCAGGTAGGCCATAATATTTGGGGAAATAAATTTGCCTGACCCCGGTTCCTATCGATAGATAATATTGGGATCTCGCGCGGAAGCTTTAAGAGTCTTTGGCATTTTTTCCCACCGGGTCGGGGGTGGTTTTTGGCTCTTTCGGTTTTTCACTGCACTGTATCTTTCTCCCGCCTGTTTTTTTAAGGACTTCGTCTGTTGGCAGTAGAGCGGAAGGAGGGGGGGTTCAAGAGATATGGGTATGATAGTTAGATCTTCCGGACCGCCACAATTGCTTCTTTATTGTATCATACGAGAAAAGGAGAGTGGCGGTGTAAAGAGGGAGAGATTTAATTCTTCGAGACTTTTCCCTCACTCTATGAGGTGCTGAGTACTGTAGAAGAGTACTCCTAGTGCGGGGCTGCGCACCAAATAATTACTAGTACAACCACACACTAACAAATCTACAATAACAAAAAGAAAAAAAAAGAAAACCACGCTTTTCCAATTCCGTTCCCTATCCCGATTGCAAATGAGCACCTCTTTTCAAACAAGCTCAGACCAAAACAGCCGCCAACCAAATTAACTATCAAACTTGACAAACCCCCACCTCATCCCCTCCCAAAACTCCTCTTCGGAAATGGCGCTCCACTCCCCCTTGACGTCGTCATCCCCATACAACCCCGTAGCGCCGTACGGTCCCTTGAGCGAGACGTGCTCCAGGGGGCCCCACCCCATCTCGCTAACCATCTTCGCACTCTTGTAATTCCCATGGACTAGGCGGGCCTTTGTGTCGAATAGAAACCTGCCCACAGAAATTTCCACGCCAAGCCCCTCCTTCTTGGCGAGAAGCTCTCGGGCGCTTTCCAGAAGCTTACTAAACTCGGCGATGTTCTCGTCGGGCGTGGGGAAACGGCATACGCCGCTTCCGGCGATGCGCAGACGAACAGTCTCGTGCCAGGCGACGGAGTGGTGCGAAAACAGCCCCGGACATGCGGTCGGGAGGGTGATGGCTAGGTCTTCGAGTTTGGGACATGAAGACAAAAGCGCGCAAATGTGGATTTGTGGGTGAGATTCGACGGAGGAAGGATGTGTAAAGCCCGAGTCCGAGAGGGGTTTGTATTCTAGGAGCTTTAGGGATGTGCGTGATGCCGAGACCAATGCTGCAAGGCCCTTGATAGTGATCGAGGTGGAACTGGTGATGTGGATTTCCTGTAGGGACGTTGCGGTGCGGGAGATAGTGATCAGGTCGTCATCGGTAATGGGCAAAAGGTTGGAGTCTCCGAATATCTTCAACCTTGTGATCCGTGAAAAGTCCAATGACGAGAGCACGTTATTATCCGTGTGGTTAACATCAGCAGAGACAAGAGAGTCCTTTTGATCCACGGCCAAGAACTCAATGCTCGTCAATTGAGGAAAAGACATCAAGTTTTTCCAGTCTGCCTCCGTCCCGTAACGTAAGGAAGTCCATGGAATCGCGGCTGTGCGCAGGCCGGTGCAATTACCGAGTGTGTCGAAGATGTACCTGCTCGTGTCGAACTGGTAGATCCCGTTGAACCAGACTCGGCGGACGTGCTGTGCGATGTGCGGATAGTCGCGGAGGAGAGATATGGTGGACTTGACGGAAGTGTACGGGTGTTGGTAGACTACCGGGAAGACGCCGGCCGCGGCGGAACTTCGAATTTGTTCCTCGGTACTTTTGTAGAGCCAACTGTCATGACAATTCGTGAGCTATTTGTGGTGGATGGTAGGTTAGGATTGGGTATCATACCGTTCACCGCCGCTCCACTTCCGGATGTACACCTCCTTCATGGCATACCCCAATGCCCACTCGTGCCATCTCGAATTCACAAGGCGGAAGCTGTTGACCAAGTGCCAGCGTAGCACGTCCGGAGTTGTTCGTCCACGGAGGTATATCTGTGTTTGCGTCCTCTGTAACGTCTTCTGTGCTTGGGTAAGGCCATAAGTGTAGCTAGGAGTGTCGGTGGAGTTTAATTGCGTGGCGATGGAGAGAATCTCCGAAAGTATCTCGAAGGGGAGATCTTCGATTGATGGCATTATGTGTAGATGTCTATTAATCTATGCGGTATAGAAAAAGTATAGTATGAACAGTATCAAAGGGAAGTAAGCAGGCCGGTAGTCGAGCTCAGTCAGGGTCAGCAATCCACATATGGGATGCTCGGGGGGGGGAGGTTTTATAGCTGGCTACCGCCATCAGCTACGTGCTCCCCTTCCTCCCTGCTAGCTTTCCCCTGGCACGGTGCATTGGACTTATGACCGACAAGACGACGAATCCTTACTCCGTAAGTCACGATATGTTCCTGCGAAAACGTAATTAGCACCATACAGCACCCACCACCCAAACTAGCTATGGCATCCATCCACAGTACTAGTACTGCAACCGGCTGCGGGAGGCAAAAGAAAAAAAGTCGAGTCAAGAATAAGTTAAAGGGCCGGTAATGATGGTATACATTTTGTTGAGCTTGACTAAAACCGTTACCCCTAACGGCGGGCCTACGCGAAGAGAAAGTCGCTGTCTGGGGCTGACAAGGGAGGGGGCTTGCCTTTTGCTTTCTTGGCAATCCCGTGCTGCTAGTTAGAGTGCCGGAAGGGGTACGCGCAGCTATGTCGTAAGTTACGGTCTTGTTCTCGCCACGGGTGAGGCCTGATGCGAGGTTTGTCGAGTAGAGCTCGGCCTTTGTTATTGCGTGCGAAAGGGGCCAATGGTTGATATCTCTACCTGGTTGTATTATACCGTACAGCACCCTCCCTTCCATGCATCATATTTCGCTTCGCTTCTCCCATCCACTCCCAACGGTAGACCTAAGGAAAAATATTAAAATATAAAATAAAAGAATCGTCAACCATCGTGAGAATGACATAATACCTCCTCATCCACCTTGGCATTTATAATCCTTCCGGAACTGGATGCCACCTTTGCTTTCCCTTCTTGTTGAGGAAGAGGAAAAAAAAGAAAAAGGAAAAAAACAACCTTTGTGGTGCGTGCGTTGTGTTTGGACCATAAGTTACATAATCCCTGTCCGGTAAAAGGTGTTCCAGATTCCACCTTCGCTCGGGCATAACCCATGTCTTCCCCACAAAATCGAGGGCGAAAGGCAGAAGAAGTGCGGAAGGGCTGAGTGTCAGGAACGAGTGAATCTCTTTCTAGCTCGGCAGAGGGATGGAAGCAGGTAACTGACTGAGGCAGGCAGGCGGAGGCAGACAGGGCTGGAAGGGATGGATGGGATCACGGGTGAAATGGGAAAAAGAAAAAAAACAACTCAGATGATGCGGTCGGTCGGTTTCGGTGCAAGGAAATAAGAGAGCTGTATTATTGTTATTTTGCTTTTCATTTTCCTCCTATGGGAGATTGGGAACTGTCACGGGGGGGGGTTTCGAGCTATTCTAGGAGGCCCCGAACTGCAGTTTGTGTGCAGTTGTTGCTGGCCAGGGCAATGCACCGAGTACTAAGCCGGTACTGAACCGTACTCTCGACCCCGGAGTAGGAACTTGCAGCAAAGTGCCGTTGAGTTTGCTCCCCCCCCCCTCGGCAATGTGGAATACCGTAGCAGCACAACCCACCACTGCCATAACTCCCGCAACCCAATAACCTCCCTCCCCGAAGCTACTCCCCAACAACACGGTCAACACCAGAGCATCTTTAGAAAATTTAACCAAGAAGAAAGAAAAAAAACTCACGATACCTACCAACCTTCCCACATGTGCGGTACTGTGCCCCTACTGGCACTAGAAAAAACCATCGTCAACCCCCTCCTTCCTGCATTTAATTACGTACTGACCTCCCGATCCGTACCCCCGTACCTCCCATCCATACCATATAGGTACAGAACCGTGGAAGCCAACCCTCTCAGAAGAAGGCATCGTGAGTGCCCAGCGTTCAAGCGTCAAAGCAACACCAACACATGACCGGTTTGACAAGAAAATTTTCCATCTCAGCTGGGGAGCTCCTCTACTCGAGCATGTTGTGTGCCGGAGAACCTGCTCCACGATGTGATTAGTCAGCCGTGCTATTTTTGAGACGCCCTTCGACATGCTATGATACCTAAAGGAGGGTGGACAAGGCGAATGGAATTATCGAATGGCGACATGGCGATCGCCACGCTCCCGCTTTTCGAGATGGATAGTTTTGCTCTTGGGATTCGAGTTAGACTTGGGAGAAGTGGAGAAGTGGAGAATTCTCGCTCCACCGTAATAGCTGAGTTGCAAAGTACCGTGCTCATAAGGGGAGGGAGGAGATGAACCGATTTCGGACCCACGGTTGAAAGCTCTCCCCAAGAATCTCTCTCGTCGTAAGTGTGGTCTGCCGTCTGTAGAGCGGAGGAGTCTCTTGAAGCTTTGCAAACGCTCTGGTCTAGAACCTCCCGAAAGAACTAACACACACTATGGTACTCTACGGTACTGCACTCTCCCGTGAGTGGTTCACTCACCCGCGAAAAAAAAAAGCTCTCTCAAAACACCACAGCCTACCAATGGTAGGTGTGAGAAGAAAGGCATCCTTTCTCCCCTCTTCTCCTTCCCCAAGCCGCGGTTAATTTTCTATGGTAATACGGAACCAAGCAACCTGGATATGATACTTGATCGAATGATGCGATAAGTTAGTCACCATCGCAAAAAAATAAAAAAATAAAAAACTTTTCAATACCGCACAAAACAAACGTCATCGTAGTTGCCTTTACCAAAAAGCAAATACATGAATTCCCATCCCGTCCACTCCGCCTGCCACCTCCTCCTTCGAACCTGGCGGGATCGGTCCGACGAGGGGGCAGACCAGATCGAAACGTTCTTGGCATTTTTATTAATATTCTACGCACAGTATTGGTATTCTGGATGGCGAGTTGGAGTGTTGTACGAGTACAGTACTGTACCTGGCGTCGTTGTGGTTATGATGCTTTCTATGCGAGAGGGAGAGTGAAAAATGAGTAGTCGATTATAATTTATTTTTCAAGTACACCTCCGCGGTCGATAGCCCACTTTCCGAGAAAACCAACTGTCGCGAGAAGGTACCGTACGCTATCCTACTGCTACGGGATACAGGTATTCAATTGCTGGTGGCATCGTACCGGTGCCACACCGGTCATGTCATTCAAGAACGGACACCGCACTGGTAGTCACCAGCGCTAGAGCGTCATGGGTATTACATTCCAGTGCCAACCATTGCGGTAGAGGTTACCGCAAGCGCTTGAATCTCCCCCAGCCACACTCCTTCAATCTTGCCCTCCTATCATACATCATTCATCATCGCTTCCACCTATGCCCATCCATTTTCTCCCTTTTTTTTTTCAAATCTGCATTCCACAAGGAATCGCCAAGCAGAAAACCGTACGAGTTTGACACAAAAGTATTCCCGTCACGAGGCTCGACATGTTGATAACCTAAATCAAGGGATGAACGAAAAGACTATCAGCAGTGATAGATTAATCAGTGCAGGAAAAGTTCCAAGGCAGCGCGAGGAGGAGGACAGTTACCCTGTCAGTGAAGTGGCGGACAAAGAGCCGCAAACTACTTCCCTACCGTAGTTCGAAACATCATCTCGCAATACGGCACCTACTATACGCCTTTAATATGGGTATATAATTACTTACTCCACGATCAGAGTGACGTGCTGTACTGTACCTGATTTCAATGACGAAAACTATTCATCTGCCCCGCTGGGACAAAGGTGCTCATGAGCGAGAAGAAATACCCTCCATAGCCAAAAACCTTCCCGAGACAGGAATATTGAAAAAAATCGAGATAATTCCTCTATCCAACCCCCCTGTGGTCGCCTTCTAAAATGCCGGGCCTCGCATCCTAGATATTCCTCGTCACTTGAGGGGCATCGGGTATCGGCCTCAACGTGGTCGCACAGGTGCTAGAATAATCCCGCAAAAACAATACTATTGTCCGGGATGGGGTATGGCAAGCTGGTAAAGGAGGAATTGTGGGAGTGCAGCACCCATGTGAACAGGGTTGAGCACTGTACGTGCGATGCGATTTCGACGAAGTGGATGCGACGGCAAAGGGATTGAAAGAGGGTGGTGGACTGCGAACGCCGGCTTTGGTGTTAGAGTGTACTCGGTATGGACGTGGGTGATCGGACAGACAGGGATTAAAAATGTATGAGGATACATAGATTCTTAATCCCTGTCTGTCTGATCACCCACGTCCATACCCGAGCACCGTACTAGTACTGAACCGCCCAACAGGAGTACCGCCGAATCGGTGCCTTTCCCGCATCGCCCCACCGGGGATCCAGCTAATGAATTATGCAGATACATCAGGCCCATATGCGTCTCTTTCAGACTCTCTTTCCAGGTGCAGTTGCCACTTGAAAACACACTCAGGATGTTAGAATCTTCCTGCGATCCTCGGACCTGTACAAACTCTCACCAAATTTAAACTTTGCATCCCCGAAGAAAATAACAAAGACATCGGATCGGCGTGCAGTATCTTTTCAACAGAACAAAGCCAGCGCAAATTCTTTTCACCCGGGAGTTAGCCGCCCTGTCGCAGGCCGACCCACACAGCGAACGTCTTTGTCGACGCAGCGCACCCCGGATCAGTGGGCACGCCTGAGCAGGATCAAGCAGATGGGCATACTGGCATTGCGGGTAAGGTTGCGGTTGCGGCGACGGGGCTATTCACGAACGATCTAGTCCTAGAGATCCCTGCCAAGGTTGCATGCTGCCACTAGCCTCGAGATTAATCACCAGAGAATCACAGGACAATACATCTGCTATCTAGCCTCGGATGTATCATACTCAATCCTAGTGAACCAACATGAGAGTCGCAGATTGCACCGACTTCTCCCCCCTTGCAGGGCCAGTGAACCGACCAACTAGCTCAAAACATCGATCTTGCGAATAACCTATGCCCCTTTGTGAGAAGTTTTAAGGAAAAATTGCCCATGTTACCGTTATTTTGCTACCATGTCCGACAATCACCCCGTAAGACGGATCTTCTACCCCACAACGCCCTCATGCATCCTTATCAGTCTACCCTAACCCATCCGCTCGAGTGAGACCTTGTGCTAGAGATAAGCTTCCAGCCGCCTCCGTCTATTGGCAGGAGATAAGGCGCGACATGCACGAATTGTCTAGTTCAGGTACCGATTGCTCCGAACTGTTGAGCTGTACTCGAATACCTGAACCCCCGCCAGATGGGGCATTCCTCTGCAAGACAAAGTGCGATGCGATGTGAAGATGCAGTCGAAGGCACAGTACCGCACAACATGATAATCCTCCACCGTACCAACGAACCATTGGTAAATTCCGGCTGCGCAGTGCTCGGACCCGTCTTCTGTCGGTTTTATCGGCGACACGAGCGTACACTGCTGTGTCCGTATTCGTGTTATGCCCGGGGAGGTTGAGGAAACGTGTCCTTGGGCTTGCCAGCGAGGTCACGATGCTGCGGAACCTCGGATAATTTGAATTGTGTGCTGGGTAGTCCAAAATTTCCTTCTCTGGAAAGGTAGCGGAAGATAGGCGGAAGGTTGGGTTGTTCAGCTCGTCCGAGAAACGCAAAAAAAAAAAAAAAAAGCAAGGCCTTACCGAAGGAGGCAACTCGAACGACATGCCATATGTTCAGATTCTACGGTAATAGATTATTCCGGCGGGGGATGCTAATACGGTAGCAGAGTTGAGCATAAAAAATAGATTACAGCTTCGCGAGCGGCTGGTAGTACTCGATGGGCTGAGATAATGGAGCATTACCGAATCCGAGTACTGTATTGTATATACTCGCTGGGTATCCGGATCGAATGGGCTATCACCATCCTGTGGAACACCGGGGCCTGCGAACATTAGGGTCAACGTCTTCTATGTTAGAGTTTTCACGAAGGTTCCGTATCTACGACACGAACACACTATAGCTTCTCAGCATTCACACCTATCAAGCCTCCGCAATTCCCTTCTTAGAAAAAGTCCCTAAAGCGTATTTTGTGCCTGACTGTATCACCCTGAGGACAAAAAGGCTTTTGTGGGAGTCCTGCGAAAATTCGAGTGATCGGCAATGAGTTTTTTTCTCTTCCCTTTTCCGCGCCCTACTCGAGCAGTCGGGATGAGTGTCGCGGAGTCTTAAATAAACGGACCTTGCGCTATAGTCGAAAATTCCCTACTGTGCGAAAGGGTCGAAAAAGTCGAAAAGTGAGCAAAGACGCATTAGACCCAACCGGAGGAGGTACCTTCAACAGCGTAGTAGAAGGCTCGCTTATTCGGGATTCTATTGTGTTGGAAGGAGGTAGAGTACTACAGTAGTGTTGTTATGATGGGTATTGGCGAGTAGGCCTAGAACCGACATTTAGAAAGTAGAATGGAATTTCTCGGGAGAGGCCCTTGTAAACCGAGTTTAGAGGGAGAGGTGTTTGGGTAGGGTATAATACTTGCGATCTTTGTTAAATATCGGGATATGATTCTCTCGAGGAGAGGGTGATTGAAGAAATGAGAGTGCAGAGAGAGGATGGGAGATAGAAGAGCTTAGGCCGGATGAGAAAATGTTGGTGGGCGGGATGGTGATGAAACCACCGGAGCGGAGGGTTAGACTACCCCCGCGCTCGTAGGGACCGCGACTAAGAATTCACATTCCCTTCCGATCCCTTCCTCAGAGAAATAAAGCGATCTGAAATTTAGTAAAGCCACCGAACGACAAAAAAGCTTCTTCACCTCTTATTTTGAGATTAGGGAACAAGCGATAGATGTTGCGTCATGAAGCATCACGCGATCTATACGGCCTCCTTCCCCAACCAACAGGCTGGCGCAGATTCTCCCTGCTTAAATGCAGCTCAGAAGCACCAGTCTTCTTTGGCGCCGGGAAATTTTTCCATACGGTATCCATCGACCCAACGCTAAATCGTCGGATAATTCCCTTCAAATCGTGATTGCAGACTGTGCCTGAGGGGGGTGAGATGATTCAACTTACCCATCCTCTGCCCACTCACACTCCCGCCTCCCGGTGGGAAAATCATATTATTGTTATAAAAGCCATTCGGCACCCATAACCACCACCAAATCCCGAGCCGAAGTTTCCCATTTCCTACCGTGCACGGGGATAGCATGGAGGGAAGAGTAACTCTAAATACGATATGTGATTTTTATATATGGAAAAAGTGGCGCCGGATGACTCTATTACTGTATATCATTACCCCCCCCCCCTCCCAGGCTGACGCGCAGTCACGAGAAAAAAAAGGGAAAGGCGAAAATTTTTTCTTCCCAGCGGACTTGGATTTTTCACAATGCTCGAGTCTTTCAAGGTAACGATGGACTAATGGAAAGAAAACGTATTTGTATAATTTTTATATAACAAGAACTAACTATACAAACAAAACAAACCAGCAGGGAATGATACCCTGCTGAACTAAACCACCTTCTCCCCCTCCCCCAAGCATCCTCATTTGCGTCACAGATGATGTATATCCGACATCAGGCAGACCAGCTCCTCGCACGTACTGCGCGACAATTTTCTTTTCTCCAA
>Ga0307509_10012735_pt1 | contig 10023 bp, 19 predicted proteins | sample 10_EM_MG_FD_202245 | JGI IMG/M metagenome (GOLD analysis project Ga0307509, IMG submission 202245) | Populus trichocarpa ectomycorrhiza microbial communities from riparian zone in the Pacific Northwest, United States - 10_EM | ecosystem: Host-associated > Plants > Roots > Unclassified | place... | reverse complement strand
AACTGACACTGACACCATCCCCACCGATTTCCCTCTTCCTATAATTTTATTCTTAAGATGGCCACGAATCACGCCCGTGTATTTCCTTCTCCTCTTTTTTCGCTTTCAGACACTTGCTGAGATATTTCTAGCTTCCTCAACGAAGGACCCTTGCCCAGCGCGTTAAAGCTGATGAGAATGCTATGAGCCGTCACGTCCGTCAATCTTCAAGTGGTGTATCTCAAGGACCAGTCCGGATTGCTGTGAAAGATGCATCGATTAAGGGTGCTTCGACGCGTCAGGCCTTAAGTGAAGTGACCATGGCAGCGGTGAATCGAAAGGTATATTCACCCGATTCCCTCCTGGAGCTGATCTAAAGAGGGTTCCTTAGGACACTGGTGTTAAATCTACCGCGGGAAAGGAAAAGGAGGAACCAAGTCTAAAACGGGGTCGCTCTAACTCTACCACTCTTGCGCAACGCGTGCCGCTGGGTCCAGGTCGCGGACAGGTCGCGCCTCCAGTCACACACGCAGTGAATGCACGGATTGTTCCCTCGCGGACGCGCATTCCAACCGGACCAAAACGAGTGTTACGAGTCGCCGTTACCGATCAAATTCTGGAAGAGAAAGATGACTACCGACAGAGTGAGATGGAGGTCGAGGACGACGCAGCGCCCGATTACGACGAAGAAGAGTTGCTGGTCAACGAACAAGAAGTCGAAGCTATGATCGGTTTCAATGAAAGCGAGGCTGACGAAGAAGAACAAGACAAACTCGCGCCATTGCCCCCGGCGACAACGAAACCCCCTCGCGTCTGGCCCGAAGTACCGACAGAACGCGCTCAAAAATATAAAAAAGAGATTCAAAGCGTGCGAGAGAGGTTCGAAGACGATGTGGATCTCTATGACACGACGATGGTTTCCGAGTATGCGGAAGAGATCTTCGAGTACATGTGTGATCTTGAGGTATGTTTGATGCCTTGGTCTGCTGTATTAATGGATGCATAGAGTGTTAATGGATTGATTGGTATTTCAGGAGGAGGTTATGCCAAACCCAGATTATATGGACGGCCAAAACGAAATTTCCTGGGGGATGCGCCAAACTCTCGTAGACTGGCTCCTACAAGTGCACCTTCGGTACCACATGCTTCCGGAAACTCTGTGGATTGCCGTGAACATCGTGGATCGATTCCTCACCAAGCGCGTTGTTTCCTTGCTCAAACTCCAGCTTGTCGGCGTGACTGCAATGTTCATCGCCGCTAAATATGAGGAGATCCTTGCCCCATCTGTCGACGAATTCGTTTTCATGACCGAGAACGGATACTCTAAGGAGGAAATTCTCAAGGGCGAGCGGATAATGCTCCAAACTCTAGAATTCCACATCTCCCACTATTGTTCGCCATACAGCTGGATGCGAAAAATCAGCAAGGCGGACGACTACGACATTCAAACCAGGACACTCAGCAAATTCTTAACGGAAGTGACTCTTCTTGACCATCGATTCCTCAGAGTGAAACCTAGCATCATCGCAGCTGTCGGAATGTATTGCGCGAGGAAAATGTTGGGTGGTGATTGGGTGAGTTCAACATTAGGCACCCTTTCTAAATTATGTGACTAATCAGTTTGTTTCCAGAACGAAGCATTCGTCTTCTTTTCTGGCTACACTGAAGAGCAACTCATTCCCGGCCACAACCTTCTAGTGGAAAAGTTGACAGAGGAAAATTTTCATCGTCAGTACGTTTGCAAGAAATACGCAAACAAAAAATTCCTTAAGGCTTCTGTGTTCGCCATTGAATGGGCGAAAAACCAGGACTTGGACTCCGCGACCGAACCCATGGTTCTTGCAGAGTGATGCATACTCGCCCATCTACCTCTGCTACGCGACTGTTATTCGATTGTACCCGACGATCTGGCGCTTCCGCATTTCCTCTTCCTTTCATTCTACAAATTTACATTGCAAACTGCTGTTTGATTATCTCACCGGACAACCCTGCGCATGCCTCATCTCTGTCATTTGCTTTTTATATGCTATCGTCATCTTTGAATCCTATATTCCCTCTTTTCTCTTGTCTATCACAGTCAAGCGCCAGCCCTAGACTAATAGCCTCACACATCGACACCTTAATGTCTTGGTATGCCTCACGAACCCTACTCCCATTCCTCACCATCCCTCTATCCTCGAAACTACACCCGAATCTTTACGACCATATCTCGCTCTTTCACTCACCCCCTCCTTATATCCCCCTTTGTTCTGTATCACCATTTTCTTTTCTTTTCAATTTCTCTTCGTTTGAACATTGCTGAGATTCTGTATCAGTTTAAATGGCAACAAAAACATCCTTTACCCGCTTCTGGAACCCCAGCCCTTCCTTAGCCTGTCCCCTGCACGAAATCCCTACACACATCGCTATTGCGTAGCCTCGGTCATGCCTATAAATTATAACAAACCCCGCGGCCGCCCCGTCGTCGACTCGGTTTTAAATAAAAATATATTTATTGCTCCCAGCGCTGGAAACCTCAAGGTAACAAGTACGGAAGGAGTAGGTCGCGAAGATCGGGGCAGGAATTACCTCAGCAAAGCCGGTCATTGTCCGTAATTTCACATGTTACTTACCTGGTGGTTTATTAAGTATAAGCTGTTACTTTACCCCGTCATCACCTTTCCTCGAAACCTACCAAAATGCCGCTATCCTTTAAAGGTCACACTGTTGTTGTCACTGGTGCTGGTGGTGGGCTGGGCAAAGCGTACGCGTCAATGTTGCCAATATCTGTGGTGTGCTTATTGTTTGCCTCTAGTTACTCGCTACTGTTCGCGTCGCGAGGTGCTAATGTTGTCGTGAATGACTTTAACGGGGCCGCTGCACAAAAGGTTGTCGACGAGATCACGAAAGGTACGCTTTCTGTCAAACGAATAAGTAAGTGGTGAACGCATTCCTCCTTAGCTGGTGGAAGGGCAGTTGTGAGTACATCGTCGGTGTCTGACGGCACTGCTGTCATCAAGACCGCCACCGATGCTTTTGGTACCGTTACCATTCTTATCAACAACGCTGGTATCCTCAGAGATAAGGGGTGCGTTTCTGTTTTGGTTTCGCGCAGAATCAACGCCCTCATATTCCCGATGAAGCTTCAAGAACATGTCAGACAAGGAATGGGACCAAATCACTGAAGTTCATCTCAAGGGCGCCTTCTCGTGCACAAAGGCTGCTTGGCCTCTTTTCCGTAAACAAAAATTCGGTCGCGTGATTAACACCTCCAGTGCGGCTGGTCTCTACGGTACCCTACAAATACTCTCTTTGTCATTCTTGTCTCACAGACTTTCAGGTAACTTTGGCCAAGCGAACTACAGCGCTGCAAAAATGGGTCTTGTCGCCTTCACTAAAACACTGGCTCGCGAGGGCGCCAAATACAACATTAAGTCCACCGCCATTGCTCCCGTGCGTCCCCTCCTGTATTTTCCACCAGGGCCTGAGACTGACAACGAATCAGATGGCTGCCTCAGCCATGACAGAGACCGTGATGCCTCCCGAGATGTTGGCCAACATGAGCGCATGCATCTTTTCTTATGATCAGAGTTCACTTTTGTATTAACTACTATTATTTAGCCCGAGTACGTTGCCCCATTTGTCGCTGCCATCTGCCATCCTGATGGCCCTGAGGCCTCAGGCAAGGTTTTTGAAGTCGGTGCTGGTTTTATTGCGGAGCTACGATGGGAGAGGAGCAACGGCACCATCTTCAAAACAGATGATAGTTTCACACCTTCAGCTGTAAGGCAACGTCTCTTGTCTCTCACATGTCAATAATTTTTACCTATTACACTAAAGGTTAAATCAAAATGGGCCGAAATAACTGATTTCTCAAAGCCCTACTAGTATGTCTTTCCATGTCTCTGTTCTGTATTTTGCTGAAAGCGACATTTAGCCCTGAGGCTGTCACTGATGTCGATTCTTTGGTATGAGGCCTATTTTCATAGGTTTATATATCTAATTTACGACAATTTGTAGGGCAAACTTGAAGCCGCTAAGAAACTTCCTCCCAATCCTCAATCACCAACTCCTGTGCGTTTCGATGGTCAGACTGTGATTATCACTGGCGCTGGTGCTGGTCTTGGACGCGCATATGCTCACATGTATGGGAGACTTGGCGCTAATGTCGTTGTAAATGATGTGAGCGAGAAAGGAGCCAATGCTGTTGTTGAAGAGGTCATCAAAGGCACGTTTGTTCTATTCACTGTTATTCTAAAATCCCAACCCAATTTTCTTAGCTGGAGGAAAGGCTGTTGCTGCTGTCTGCTCTGTCGAAGAGGCGGACAAGATTGTGCGAGTTGCTGTGGAGAAGTTCGGTGGTGTACATGTGCTTGTTGCTAATGCTGGTATCTTGCGCGACAAGTCCTTCCAAGCTATGACCGAGCAAGAATGGGACCTCGTCATTGCTGTTCACCTGCGGTATGTACTCCCTCTCCCAACCTTGGCCGTATTTGCTTACCGTCTCTCCCAGTGGCACTTATAAGGCGAGAGGAACGACCGACAAATAATAACAAGTAAATTAAGACTTCTCTTTATAGTGTGTCAAGGCTGTTTGGCCGATCTTCCAGACGCAAAAATATGGCCGTATTGTAACCACTTGCTCGCAAGTCGGTATCTGTAAGTCATCATCATTCATACGCAACTTCCATAAGCTCATTTGTGTTGACGAAGACGGAAACTTCGGACAAGCAAACGTGAGCTCTTTCATCCCATTAATCTGTCAGCTATCTTATTTTCTTGTAGTATTCGACAGCCAAGGCTGCCATTACTGGTCTCACACGAACCCTCTCCATTGAAGGGAAGAAATACAACATCCTCGCCAATGTCATTGCGCCGTCTGCCGGCACCGCGATGACTAGCACAATCTGGTATGATTGAAAACTTTTCTTGTTCAAGATGTTTCTGACCCCCCAGATCCAGGCCCCAAGAGATGGTTGATGCCTTCAAGGTTCGCTTCATGTCGCTCTCATATGACTCCCATTCATATAGCTATTGTCCATAGCCAGACTTCATTGCCCCCATTGTGGGCTATTTGACAAGCAAAGGTTCGCAGTCATCTATTATGTCTTTGGCAAATTGAATCCCCGTGACCCCTCACTCCAGATAACGAAAAGACGTCAGGAGCATTGTTCGAGATCCTTGGTGGTTGGGCCGCCCAAACTCGCTGGCAACGCTCAGGCGGGTACGGATTCCCTACCAATAAGCCCTATACCGTTGAAGATGTAGTTGCGAAATGGAGTGACATCACCACCTTTGGTCTGTTTGAAGCTAATATCCGTGAATTTTTCTAATAAGTTGACAGACAACCGCGCTACCCACCCAGCATCAACACAAGAAGCTATGCAACAGGTACGTGAAAGATACCCAAGCTTCTGTTTCCGCTGATATTCTGGTTGTAGCTTGTCGAAAACTTTAGCAACAGGGGTGACGTGAAGGCCAAATTGTAAATATATTTCCCCTTTGTGGAGTACCTACGTATTTGTTGTACCTTGAATATTTCTAATTAAATAATCATGAGTCCGATGAACGTAGATGGTTGGCAGCGATTTTCCCATGAGTCGCTGCATGTGATTGTTCCCGACGACTCTCAAGAAAGAACTGACACCCTTGTTTTCATTCAACCCTCACACCTTGAATTCTCATTCCTTCATGTCTGCCTTCAAAGATCCGAATGCCTTCACTGACCTGGAAGACTCACAACTCGTGAAGGAAGCGAAGCAAGCCATCCCGGACCCTGTCCCTTATTCATACACAGAGGTCTGACTCTTGCACTTGAGAGCTTATGCATCTAAACAGGATCATTTCTCAGAGAGATGTCATACTCTACAACCTTGGAATTGGGGCCACCGAGAAAGAGCTGAAATGGACATTCGAAGGAGACGACGAGTTCTCTGCGTTGCCGACGTTCGGCGTCATCCCACAGTTTTCGTGTGGGGCGGGCATCCCCTTCGATTGGCTGCCAAACTTCAACCCTGTAAGTTAAGTTATGATAAGACAGTATAGACGCTGGAATCATGAAAACAGGCCAAATTGCTGCATGGAGAACAGTATCTAGCTATCAAGGCCCCAATACCTACAACTGGGGAGCTGGTCAATGAAGCTCGGTGCGTCGAACTTGTATTCCGTCTTGGGACTTTGCTGATGTTCAAAAATATTCAGGCTCATGGAAGTCCTTGACAAAGGCAAAGCTGCCGCAGTAACGACCATCATTGAGACGCGCGACAAGTCCACTGGCAAGATCATTTTTGAGAACCAAACGACGACCTTCATCCGAGGAGCAGGGGGTTTTGGTGGAAAGCGTGCTGGCAATGGTTAGAGGCTCGCAAGTCTGTCGTTAACTCTAAGCTCTTTTTGCCGTCAGATCGTGGCGCAGCCTCGGCCGCAAATATCCCACCAAATCGTACACCAGATTCTGTAATAGAAGAGAAGACCGCCACATCACAGGCCGCACTGTATCGGTAAGCCTCTTCATTCTCCGTACCCCTACCTCATTCTGATATTTGAATCTCTTTTGCCTAGGCTAAGTGGAGATTACAACCCACTTCACGTCAGTCTGGCGGAAACTCTAAACTCACTTTTCACTGACTGTATGAGATCCTGTATTTTTGTAGATTCTCCCAGAATTTGCGGCCATTGGTGGATTTGACCAGCCAATCTTGCATGGGCTGTGCTCAATGGGTATCGCCGGAAAGCACGTCTATAAAACCTACGGCCCCTACAAGGATATCAAAGTCCGGTAAGAGTGGATTTTATTTTCCCACACTCCCATTGACATATTGTTAGGTTCGCTGGTGTCGTGTATCCTGGAGAGACCATTGTCACAGAAATGTGGCAGGAGGGTCAGAGAGTGATCTTCAGTAAGTCATGTGCCGCTCAAGCTTTTTTCAATGCCAACAATTCGACTAGCGGCCAAAGTTAAAGAACGGGATACAGTGGCTCTGGCGGCAGCAGCAGTCACCCTGGAAGACACTAAATCAAAGCTCTGACGATTGACGTGCATTCAATCTGCAGACAAGTGTATTAACTACCAAAAATGGATGAGCATGATTTATTTAATGAGGTTGTATCTTGGCCCATAAACGAAGAGAACGGGGGCCCAAGATATTGGGTATATTTATGTCGTGCAAGTCTTAAGAAGTCCTGAAGGATCGGTGCCTATTTGTTTAGGAAAAAGAAGATTAGGATCCAAGCTCCTTGAGTGTTAACGGTATACGGACCTGGGTAGAACCAGAATGTTACTGCGAGAATTAGGTAAAGACCTGAAAGGGACCGTCAGAGCCTCGCATATAGCGGTTAATAAAAGTGGATAAAACGCACACATGAGAATGAAGCCTTCTAGCCAGTTTGATTTGCCGTCTTGGATGGCGTAGTTAACCGTGAGGACTAAAAAAAGATAAAAAAAATTAGTTGAATCCGTCTACCAACTTGAATAAGGAATCAAATACCAGAAAGGAACAAGGCTACTGATTCGTAGGGATCAAAGAGAAGGGTCAAAGGTTTTCCGAGTATCCAGCCCAATATCACAATAAACCTGCAGAAGGTTAAGTGAAAAGATAAAGATGAATCGGCCCTGGCCAACACTCACGGAATAACAAAGAGCGCAATTTGCTTCGGTGATGCAACTAAGTCAGCGTGCATAAGATATTTTAAGTGATTTATGATGCTCACAATGCTGGAACCGACCGCGACTCCAAGACTAAGATTCAATTTATCCTTGACCGAAACTGTGACTGCCGTTACGTGTTCTAGATGGTGCATGAGCTACCTAGCAACATATCTGATTTCCAGTTTGAAGGACTCGTACCTGCTGCGTTGCCAACTATCGGTAGTAGAATCACTCCAACGAATTCTTTGCTAATATGTCCTGAAGATGTCAAGCCGTCGATAGAGTCCACTAGCCATTCCGCAGTGACTGCTACCAGCTACAGAAGTATCAGCACACTCACCCCGCGACAAAGTTATAATAACGTACGGCTGTGACTACGACAAGAAGCCCAATTGTCATCCATAAACCCAACTGTGGCGTTTCTTCTTCTTCTCCCTTCTCCTCGAATTCAACGTGCGCTTGTGGTGGCGCTGGTTGTTCGGCTGGACCATGGGCGGACGACTCTGTCAACAGGGAGGGGGAAAATGCGCTTAGATCGGTGCCAGCTCGCGCCAGTGGTGATTGAGATATTGCCAAAGGGCTTGTAAGCGTATCTGGTCGCGCAGACTCGACATCCTTGCGATGCTTAAAGCGGTGATGAAGGTTAAATTTAGGAGAGGCATAGTTCGTAGTTGCATTGGAATGGATTCCTTTATCTTCGTACAAGGCCGTATGCGAGTACAATTGGAAAGCAAGGTAACCCGCATAAACTGGACGCTATAATTGAGCAGATATCAAGGCGAAAGGGCCGAGTACATACTGAATAACAGAATAACAGCGACCTGCAATATTTTCATTAGTCCAAAACTGGGAGAAGGGCAGTTCACTTACACCATGGCTGACAGCAAGTATGGCGTGCGCCTCCTCCCCAAGCTGGCCGGCCACGGAGAAGTGGAAAGCGGCTGGTAGTAGTACAGCGATAACGCTAATTGTAAGCAACGTGGTATTGAGTTGAGTGGCGCCTACAAATAGTTTAAGAAAAGAGCAAAGCGCTTGTTCTGAGAATGTCAACGTACTGACACCGAACCCTTGTTCTGAATATTTTAAGCCACCAGCGAAGAAGCACATTCCAAGAACAAGAACTATATGGTACCCCTGATGAGTCATGATCAAACAGGCGTGACAGCTGGGCGCTTACGCAGATTGCTTAGGATAGATCCCACCACTATGAGAGTAGATGAAATCAGTTGACAGGATCAATCCAATGGTTCAGAGAGATAAGCATCTCCCAAAGATGGAAATATTGTTCGGTTAAGATGGAGAGCTTACATGATGCCTGCACTACTCGCAATTCGCATTTGATTAGAGCAAGGATCTTGTTTTTTGTTCTCAATTCGTTCTCACTGGCAGATGCAATAGATTGCTTACGGCGACTATCAGTTCAACGCTGTAGGGCAGTGTTAGTTCAATAGGAGGGCCCTTAGTTTGCCAACGCTTACGCATTCCCCTGTAATAGGATTTTTCAATTTAAATGTGATTGTCAATTGCGAGTAAGAACGATCCGGAGCATACCAGAGTGGCATTCATAAGTCCAGCGAGCGTCTGACCCACGCGAAGTGATAGTTCCTCCGTCGCAAAACCGAGCAACTAGAGTATGTGAGCAATTATTCCAGGGCGAGAAGCAATGATTTACTTTTGCCAAAGGAATTATGGCGAAGAATGAGACTACAGTTGCGCCACACGTCTAAGCCTTCTGCCAAATCAACCCAAGAAAATCTTGGAACTCACAAACAAAAACGAGGGTATCTTTATTGGCGTTTGAATGCGGAAGGGCCCAATGAAGGGCCCACTGGTGTAACGAGAATCAGTTCAGTTCAGCATTTGGTGAAGAAGCTGGTACTCACGGAAACAGGTATACAAATGAGCAAAATATTCAGCCCTAGAAAGCGCACGCTCAGAGACGACCGAATAGGGGGTCTTTAAAATCACCCACATGAAGCACATAAAATAGACTTCAAACTTTCAAGGACACCAGGTGGTTTTCCAATAGGGCGAACGGGTATCAACATATCCTGGGTACGCTTGCGTAATTTCTGCCAGAGCTTGGGACTTGAGGGTGCGATAATAGTAGCAGAGCTGGGGTTTATAGGGGGTATACTATTCCTTGAGCGAGCGGCCGTTTGCTGTCGAGCCGACGTGGAGCCAATAGGATGATTGGAGCGGTCATTTGGAGGAGTGTCCTCGAGAGTAGTAGATCCTTCCATAGATGAGTCTTTCAGACAGAGATATAAAGAGGGGGGAAAATGGGCAGTAAGGCCACGATAAAAGGGGGCGAGTCTCAAGGCTGTGTTCGTTTTATTTATACATATGGCAGTGGCAACAGTCGCATGGAGGCTTGGCACTCCCACGCCATAAAATTAGCTACAGCACGTTCCCAG
>Ga0307509_10012734_pt1 | contig 10024 bp, 10 predicted proteins | sample 10_EM_MG_FD_202245 | JGI IMG/M metagenome (GOLD analysis project Ga0307509, IMG submission 202245) | Populus trichocarpa ectomycorrhiza microbial communities from riparian zone in the Pacific Northwest, United States - 10_EM | ecosystem: Host-associated > Plants > Roots > Unclassified | place... | reverse complement strand
GTCGTGCGGCCCGGCCACCAGCGTGCGGCCCGGCGCGCCGGGCAGCAGCGGCCCGGCCAGCGCGGCGGCCAGCGGCGCCGGGCCGTGCTCGCCGGACAGGTCGGACCAGTGCAGCATCTCGCCGCCGATCAACTGAATCATCGGGCCAGCACTCCGGTCAGTTCGGCGTCCTCGACGCTGCGGGGCATCGGCCAGCCGAGCAGCCGGCGCAGCTCGGGCGGGGAGAGCAGCCGGTCGGCGCCGAGCTCGTCGACGGCGATCGCGTGGGCCAGCGACGGGTCCACCTGGGCGCCGTGCAGGCCGGCCCACTCGCGCAGGATGCGCTGGTGCCCGCCGAACGCCGACGTCTCGTTCCGCAGGTGCATCGGGTCACCGTAGACCGCGGGCGCGCAGCCGGCGAGCGCGCCGTAGAACACCGCGCTGCACAGCCGGTTCGACGCGACCCGGGCGTGCCGGCGCAACTCGCCGAGCTGGCGGTAGAGGAAGCCGGGGTCGAGGTCCTTCCACCAGCCGCCGCGGTAGCCGTGGCAGATCACCCGGAAGCCGGCCCGCTCGTACTGCCGGCGCAGCTTGGTGGAGCGGTACTCCTGCCAGTAGAGGCAGACCGTCACCGGGCCGGGCTCGGTCGCCCGGATCTCGGCCATCAGCGCGGCGTGGTCGCCCTCGACGTGCTGGCCCTCCCACCCGTGGAAGGGGTACCAGATGGTGCCTTCCCGCTGCTCGCCGGGGACCAGGGGCTGCATCGCGAGCAGGTACGCGAACGGCGCGCCGGTCACGTACAGCTGGCGGCGGCCCAGCGACCAGGCCCGCCGGCGGGTGCGCTCGGACCACAGGAAGCTCGGCACGCCGGGCACGAACTCGTGGTCGGGGGCGAGACCGTCGCCGATGTTCCACCCGTGCTGGAGGTAGCCGTGCAGGCGGGGCGGGTCGGCGTCGTCGAGCCCGCAGTACCGGGCCAGGACGTGCGAGTGCCCGTAGTAGTGATTGGCGTGATGCACGGCCCATCCCACACCGGCGAGGCGAAGTGACGGGCACCATCGTATGTCGGCAACATGAACGCTGCCGCGGCGGGGGCGGTGTGCTATCTTTGCCGCAATCAGATCGCGGATGTCGGCGAAAGCCCCCGCTGGTCCCAGGCCGAAGGTTTCTGTATCCCGGCCGCCGTTCCATTCATTTCACCGTTCGCGTGTGCCCTTTGACGGCTCCGCGCGGTTTCTGAGGAGTCCCTCGATGACAACTGTTGCTACCCGTACACCCAAAAACCCCACCACCCCGGCAGCCGACGTCGCCGTCGACGCGCTCCTCGACATCGTCGACGACCGGGCCTGGCTGCGCGCCGACGGCTACCTGCCGGGTCCGGGCGACATCCCGGTCGGCCGCCAGCAGGTCGGCCAGCTCGGGCTGCGCCGCGGCGACCGGATCACCGGCTTCGCCCACCTGCCGGGCGACCCCCGCAAACCGGCCACGCTGCAGGTCGAGGCCGTCAACGGCCGGCCGCCGAGGCAGCGCCGGCCCGACTTCTACGAGCTGACCGCCCTCTACCCGCAGGAGCGGCTGCGCCTGGAGACCGACCCGAGGCTGCTCGAGACCCGGGTGATCGACCTGGTCATGCCGATCGGCAAGGGCCAGCGGGCGCTGATCGTCGCCCCGCCGATGGCCGGCAAGACCACCGTGCTGCAGCAGATCGCCAACGCGATCGAACGCAACAACCCGGAGGTCCACCTCATGGTCGTGCTGATCGACGAGCGGCCCGAGGAGGTCACCGACATGCAGCGCACGGTCAAGGGCGAGGTGATCGCGGCGACCTTCGACCGGCCGCCGCGGGAGCACACCGCCCTGGCCGAGCTGGCGATCGAGCAGGCCAAGCGCCGCGTCGAGCTGGGCGAGGACGTGGTCGTCCTGCTGGACTCGATCACGCGACTCGGCCGCGCCTACAACCTGATCGCGCCCGGCCGCGGCCGTACGCTGTCCGGAGGTTTGGATTCTTCCGCCCTTTACCCGCCGAAGCGGTTCCTCGGCGCGGCCCGGAACATCGAGGACGGCGGATCGCTCACCATCATCGCCACCGCGCTCGTCGAGAACGGCTCGGCGATGGACACGGTGATCTTCGAGGAGTTCAAGAGCACCGGGAACGCCGAGCTCAAGCTGGACCGGTCGCTCGCCGAGGCGCGCGTCTACCCGGCCATCGACCTCGCCGCGACCGGCACCCGGCACGACGAGGCCCTGCTGGGCCGCGCCGAGCTCGCCGTGGTCGCCCAGCTGCGCCGCGCCTTGACCGGCCAGGACCACCGGGACGCCATGCGCCAGCTGCTCGACCAGCTGCGCACCACCGCCGGCAACACCGAGTTCCTGCGCCGGGTGGCGCTCTCGCTCGGCCAGTAGGAGATCAGGGCGCGATCCGCAGACGGCCGGGCTGGTAGGTGACGATGCCCTCGGAATCCAGGTCGTAGGTGACGGCCGGCCCGTCGCCGGAGACGCGCAGCTTGTGCTCGCCGAACCGGTGGAAGGACGACTCGCCGGCGACGACGGTCAGCCACGGCATCCGCACCCGGATCACCGGCGCCTTCAGGAGACCGGAGGCGGCGCTCAGCCGCAGCGTGCGCATCGCCCAGGTCAGGAAGATCGGCGAGTCGGCGAGCAGCAGCACGGCGCCGCCGCCGAGCCGGGCGGGGTCGTCGATGCCGGCCGGCGGCCCGTCGGCCGGGCCGGACTCCTCGGCGCCGCAGGCCCAGGACCCGTCCGCGGCCCGGGACAGCGCCAGGTTGCGCCGCCAGCCGCTGCCCTCGGTGGTGATGGTCAGCGCGCGCACCCGCCACGCCCCGTCCAGATCGGCATGCCAGCGAGCGGAGTACGGCCGCGGGCCGCCGACCACGACGGAGCCGGTGACGACGCCGGGCGCCGTGCCGTCCCGCAGGACGAGCTCGGTGCCGACCGTGCCGGTCCGCTGCCAGACGAGCGGGCCGTGCGTGCGTGCCTCCGCCACCCGGCGCTGGGTGGCAGCCATTCCGGTGGTCATCTGCTCGGCCGCCTCAGGGTTGGGTGCATCGCCCGACCATTGCACCATGCAACCATTGCCGCCAGGTTGCCGCCCAGCCAACTTTCCGCCGCCGCGAAGCCGGTCGGACCCGCCGCCCGCAGTCGGCGGCCGCCGCCATGCGACCCGACCCGCGAAACCGGCAGCCCGGCTCAAGTGACCGGCGAAACGGCAGCCCGACTCAAGCGACCGGCGACAACGGCAGCCCGACTCAAGCCGACCGGCCAACCGACGCCTCGCGCCTTTCCGCGCCAATGCCCCGCGCCGGCTGGGATCGTGGCAGCTCATGGCCGGGTCGCGGGCTCCTTTGCTCTGCGCACAAGGACGCACCACTGCCTTGCGACACCAGGTAGTGGTGCGTCCTTGTGCGCAGAGCAAAGCGGCGCAGGAGGGCCAACTGACCTGCGGCTTCCGTGACGGGCGGCCGGGCAGCGGCTTCCGTGACGGGCGGCCGGGCAGCGGCCTACGTGACGGGCGGCCGGGCAGCGGCCGGCGTGGCGGGCGGCCGGGCGGCGGCCGGCGTGGCGGGCGACCGGGCGGCGGGCCACGTGACGGGCGACCGGCCGGCGGATTCCGTGCGGGGCGGCCGGGCGGCGGCTTTTACGGCGGGCGCTGCCGAGGCGAGTGCCGGGCGTGGGTTTGCCGCGGCGGTGGGCGGCGGCAGTGAGGGTGGGCGGACGCCTGGGTCGGCCTGCCTGCGTTGCAGCTCAGCCCGGATGCGGGCGGCACGGGGCCGGGACGGCAGCTAGCTCGCCTGGGCAGGCGGGGACTTGGCTAGGCCTCGTACGGTAAAGGGACTTTGATCTGGCTCCTCGCCTTGTACCGTAATAGGACTCTTCTGGCTCGTCGCCTTGTACCGTAATAGGACTCTTCTGGCTCGTCGCCTTGTATCGTAATAGGACTCTTCTGGCTCGTCGCCTTGTGCGGTGGATGGACTCTGCCTAGTCGGGGTCGTTCTCGTGTTGCTGCCAGCCCAGCCACCACTCCTGCTCGGGCAACTCTCCGGCGGCGGCGGCGAAGGCGGTGAGGGCCTCGGTCACCGCGGGCTGCCAGACGCCGGCCGTCTCGGCGACGATCCGCTCGAGTTCGCCCCGGCGGTGGGCCATCACCTTCTCGACGATGTCGTGCCCGGCCCGGGTCAGCCGCAGGCGCACTACCCGCCGGTCGTCGGCCGACCGCACCCGGCGGACGAGGCCCTTGGCCGCGAGCCGGTCGGTCATCCGGGTGCCGGTGGAGGGATTGACCCGCAGTTCGTCGGCGATGTCGGCGCTGCGCAGGGTGCCGCGGACGGCGAGCACGACGAGCGCCCGGAACTGCGGGAGCGTCACCTCCGCCCCGGCCGCGCCCAGCGCGCGCACGGTGAGGCCGACGAGGGCACGGCTGGCCAGCATCAACGCCTGGACGGCGGGCTCCGGCGGAGGTGGTTGCACTGGGCCATCATTGCAGTCGGACCGGGCCATCATTGCAGTCGCACTGGGCCATCATCGCAGTCGGACCGGGCCATCATTGCAGTCGCACTGGGCCATCATCGCGGTCGCACTGGGCCATCATTGCGGCAGACGCCGGGCCCGCGAGCGGGCCCGGCGCCGTGCTTGCCGTGCGATCAGGACTACGGGTAGTCGGTCACGTCGACCGGCACGCCGATCTTGGACGTGTCGGCGGCCGCGCCCACGCCGTTGACGACGTGGTCGATGGTGCCGGCCGAGAGGTTGACGGTCATGATGTGGTGCAGCTTCACGCCGGGACGGTTCGGGGCCTCGAAGCCGTTCTCGGTGTGGATCGACGGGTTGTTCTGGTTGAACACGTACACGCCCGCGCCGTACAGGTGATGGGTCTTGACCTTGTCACCGACCTTGTAGCCCGGGTAGCCGTTCTCCGTCCCGTTCATCCAGTCGGCCTGGGTCGGCGGGTCGTACGGCAGCTCGTTCTGGTAGAGGACGGTGGTGCCGTTCTCGCCGTTCCAGAGCGTGTTGTACCGCTGGAAGTGCTCGACGAACAGGCCGGTCGCGGTCACGTTGTCGCCGTTGATCACGGCGCCGTAGAGGCCGGTGTTGGTGTTCCACCGCTCGGTGTCGCCGCCGGTGAAGCCCTCGACGCCGTGGTCGGCGCGCCACACCCAGGTGTGGTCGACGAGCACGTTGTCACTGTTGATCTCGAGCGCGGTCTCGGTCTTGCCGACGTGCGGGCCGCCGACCCGGAAGTACACGTCGGACAGCGTGGTCGGGTTGTCCGGCGAGCTGCAGCCGAACCCGCCGCCGTTCTTGGTGCCGACCTGCAGCAGGGTCTTCGACTCCTTGGCGCCGGCGTCGATGGTGACGCCCGCGACGATCGCGCCGGGCACGTCCGCCACCTTGATCGGGGTGGCGCCGTTGACCGCGGTGAGCGTGGCGTGGCCGATGCCGAGCACGACCTGGTTCGGCCGGCGCACGTTGATGCTCTGCCCGATGTTGTAGACGCCGGGCGTGAGCAGCAAGTTCTTACCCAGCAGCAGCTGCGCGTTGATCAGCCAGACCGGGTCGGACGGCTTCGCGACGAAGAAGTCGTTCAGCGACACCGACCGGCCGGCGGTGATCCCGTTCGCCCAGGAGACGCCGCTGGAGTTCTTCTGCGCCGACGGGACGCGGACGTTCCACTTGCCCTTGTCGTCGACGTACAGGTACGGCTTCTCCCGGCTGACCGGGTTGGTGGCCAGGGTGGTGTACGGCGGGTTCGGGAACGCCGACTCGTCGGGCGCGCCCTCGACGCCCGCGAACACCTGGTTCCACACCGCGTTGGTCCAGTTGTCCACCTTGCTGTTCCGGGTGATCCACTGCTGCTGCGAGCCGTTGAGCACGGTCGGGAAGCGGGAGTCGGCGATGAAGCCGCCGCTGGCGTACTGCGGGCCGGCGGTGCAGTAGTCCATCAGCGAGAACGTGCCGCCGGTGACGTCCAGCCGGCGCAGCGAGACGGCCTGGGACACCGCCCAGAAGTTGGCCGAGCCGCGGCAGCCGTCCTGCCCGGCGGCGTTGATGTGCAGCGACAGGTTGGACAGCGTCCGCCAGAAGTTGACCAGGGCGAGGCAGTTGCTGGTGCCGTTGTCGTTCAGGCACCGGTTGTAGACCTCGATCTTGCCGTTGATCACGACGTCGTCCGGGCTCGCGCCCAGGCCGGAGACCTCGGTGTAGTAGCCGACCTTGAACTGCAGCGGCTTGGCGTCCGTCCCGTACGTGCCGGGCTTGAACAGGAACGCGTACCGATCGGTGCTCATCTCGGCGTCGGTCTGCTTGGTGGCCGCCGCGTCGAGCGCCGCCTGGATCTGCTCCGTCGGCATGCTCGGGTCGAAGATGGTCACGTTGCTGCCGAAGGCCGGCGTCGGGGCCGGCTTGTTGCTGGTCTGGGCCTGCGCGGCCGGGCCACCGAGGGTTGCGACGGTGACCACCGCCAGTCCTATCGCGAAGAGCCGCCCGAACTGCCGGCGGAACCGCCGCCCGGCGCGTGTCGTCATGCTGGAGGGGTCCTTCCCGTCATGTGCTGGAAACATTTGCTGAGCACAGCTGGCAATAGACGTCGGCGCATGTCAAGGCGGCCGAGTCCGGCATTCGGCCGGGGATCGGACATCTCGCCCCGGTTCCGGAACAGGGTCTGCCCGAAAGGCCGCCGGAACCGGTACCGGCGGGCGCGGCGCCCGGCCCCGCGCCTCTGATGAGCTTCGATGCGTCCGCTACGCTGCCGGGCCATGTCGACCTACGCGCTGGTGACCCGGGCGCCCGCCGGGGTGGTGGCCGCGGCGGTGCGGGCCGGGCGGACCGGCGGCTTCGTCGTCGAGGACCCGCTCGGCGTGATCGTGCTGTTCGACCCGCCCGGCCGGACGTACGCGTCGACCGGGCGCCTCGCCAAGCCGGCCCGCGCCCTGGTGCGGTACACCGGCGCGCCGGCCTGGCTGCTGCTCTGCGACGAGGAACTGGCCGAGGCGGTGCTGATCGACGCCGAGGGCGAGTGGCCGCTGCGGTGGGCCCGGGACTGGGAGCCGCCCGGTGACCCGGCCCGCTACCTGGCCGACCGGCAGGACCGGGACGCGTACTGCGCCGACCTGGCGGCCCGGTTCGGCGCGGCCGACCGCGGCGGCGCGCTCGCGATGGTGCGCAACGACCCGGTGCCGGGCGACCGCCCGGTCCCGCTGCCCGACCTGCTGCGCCGGCTCTGCGCGGTGTTCGACCTGCCGGACGTGGCGGTCGGCCGCTCGCTGCTGGACGGCGACGAGCCGGGCCTGCACGACGCCGGCCGGATCGACGTCGCGCCGCCCGCCCGGGTGTGGCACCGGCTCTTCGCCGGGGCCTGACCGGTGCTCGTCGAGGTCTTCGTGGTGCGCGCCTCGGCGTACCGGATCGGCCGGCTGGCCGACGTGTCGGCGGTGATCGGGGAGCACGACGGGTGGTCGCGGCTCGACCGGGATCCGCGTTCGACCGGGGCCGCGACCCGGGCCTTCGCCTGCGTGCTGCGGCTCGGCTCGCGGCTGGAGGTCGTCACCTACTCCCCCGACGGCTCCTCGCGGTCGTCCTTCGACGCGCGGACGTTGCCGGGCGGGGACACCCTGCTGCGGCAGGCGTTGACATATGAGGACGCCCGCTACACCCGGCAGGCCCGGCTGGCCGATGCCTGCCGGGCCCTCGGCGTGCCGGTCGAGCTGCTGGCGCCCACGCCGTCACCGGCGCCGGCCCAGGCCCGGGCGCCGCGGACCTCGGTGGTGCTGGCCGGGCCGGAGGCGCTCGGGGACGCGGGGCTGACCGGGCAGTCGGCGTGGACCGTGCCGCTCTCGCCGCGGTGGTGCCTGCACTTCTGGGACGGGGCGGGACGGGAGACGACGGCCGTCACGGCGGCGCTCGTGCTCGGCGGCAAGCGGCCGTCGGTGGCCTGGTGGTGGTCGGCGGACGAGGCCGGGTTGGTGGTCGCGCACGGGTCGAAGGCGGTCGGCGGGCACGAATGGGGCGGATCGGCGCCGGTCACCGGGGACAGCACCGCGGCGGTGGGCCGGCTGCTGGCGGCGGATCTCGCCGTACCGGATCGGGCTCTTGCCATCGTCGGCCTGTTGCGCCGCACGGACCTCACGCCCGCCGGCGCGCTCGCGTCCCTGGCCGAGACGCTCGGCCTCCCGGCGGCCGGAATCGGCCGCGCGACCACGGCGTCGCTGGTGGAGTGGGCGACCGGTGTGCCCGGCGCGGTGCACACGCCCGCGATGACCGGCATGGCGGCGTTCCGGTACGCCATGCGGTCGACCGGCACGCCGCCGAAGCGCCGGGCCGGCGGGGCGATCGCCCTGGCGCTGGGCCTAGCGACCGGTGGTCTCGCCGTCGTCTGGCACGGCGGCGGCGTCAGCGGCTGGTGGGTGCTGGTCGGCGTGCTCATCACCGCCGGCTCCGCCTGGGGTGTCGGGCGGCGGCACCCGGTCCGCCAGTAGCGGCGCCACAACCACCTTCACGGTCGCCGCGATCGGGATCGCCATGATGACGCCGGCCAGGCCGAGCAGGGTGCCGCCGGTCAGCGCGACCAGCAGCACGGCCGCGGCCGGCATGTCCACCGTGTTCCGGAAGACCCGCGGGACCAGCAGGTAGTTCTCGGCGAGCTGGTAAAGAACGAAGAACAGGACGAGCAGGAGGGTACGGGGCCACAGGCCGACCGTGAACAGCGAGACGAGCACGCAGATCGTCGCGCCCAGGGTGGCGCCGATCATCGGGATCAGGTCGGCGATCGCGACGGTGACCGCCAGCGGCAACGCGAACGGGACCCGCAGCGCCTCCAGGGCCAGGAACGACGTGGTCCCGGCGATCACCGAGATGATGATGTTCCCGATCATGTAGCCGCCGACCTTGTCCACGGTCACGTCGACGATCTCGCCGACCCGGCGCCGGCGGGCCGGCGGGAACACGGTCAGCAGTCCCCGGCGCAGGCGCGGCAGGTCGCCCATGAAGTAGATGGTCAGCACCAGCACGGTCAAGCAGGAGGTCACCGTGCCGGCGAACTGCTGGAAGAAGCCGACCGCGCCGCCGGCCAGCTTGCCGGGCAGGGCGGCGGCGAGCGCGGTGAGCCGATCGGTGACGTGGTAGCGGTCGGTGACCTCGCGTACGGCCTTGGACTCCTCGGAGAACTTGGTGACGTAGCCGGGGAGGTTGTCGAAGAGGTGGCCGCCCTGCTGGACGACGAGCGGCACGATCGACCAGACGAAGCCGGCGACGGCCAGCACCAGCACGGTCAGCAGCGCACCACCGGCTCGAAACTGATCGCGATGAACAGCGCGATCAGCACCAGCACCAGGATGCTGCGGATCAGATAGACGCCGTACGCGGCGAGCAGCACCCCCAGCACCCCGCACGTCACCACGATCGACCAGCGCAGGACGGTTCGGGTCGTCGGCATGCATAGATGATGCGGGACACTGACCCCATGGTCGACTACGGCTCGCTACTCGTTTCGCAGTTGGAGTTCTACTGGGACGCGCATCTGCGCCCGCGCCTGGACGGGCTGACCGACGAGGAGTACCTCTGGGAGCCGGTGCCGGGGTGCTGGACCGTGCGGCCGGACGGGACGGGCGGGTTCGCCTACGACGGTTACCAGCAGAATCCGGCGCCGGCGCCGTTCACCACGCTCGCCTGGCGGATCGTGCACGTGGCGACCGCGATGTCGACCCGGACGAGCACGTTCTTCAGTGATCCGGGCTCCGGCGATTCGGACTTCGGCGATGCGGACATGTTCGACCTGCGGCACTGGCCGGCGTCGCTCCCGGGCACCGCGGCCGGCGGGATCGCGTTTCTCTCCTCCTGCTACCGCGATTGGCACGACCACATCGCCGCGCTGTCGCCGGGCGAGCTCGAACGGCCGCTCGGGCCGAAGGGCGGGTTCTTCGCGAAGGAGCCGATGGCCGCGCTGATCGTGCACATCAACCGCGAGGTCATGCACCACGGCGGCGAGATCGGCGTGCTGCGCGACCTCTACCGGCTCCGGCCGGCCGGCTAACGC
>Ga0307509_10012733_pt1 | contig 10024 bp, 11 predicted proteins | sample 10_EM_MG_FD_202245 | JGI IMG/M metagenome (GOLD analysis project Ga0307509, IMG submission 202245) | Populus trichocarpa ectomycorrhiza microbial communities from riparian zone in the Pacific Northwest, United States - 10_EM | ecosystem: Host-associated > Plants > Roots > Unclassified | place... | reverse complement strand
TGGAGTTTATCGGGGGGATGTTTGGCCTTGAGGTCGTCCAAGGCTGAGGGTTTGCGGAGGGTTGCGATTGCGATGTCCCCGTTGTCGAGGACGGTCTTGGTCATCGACAGACCGATGCCGGAGGATGCGCCAGTGACTAGGTGTGATCTTGGTCAGTTCTGTCGGACGGCACGATGTAATGTGTGCTTCTCACTCAACCAAACCCGCGGAGGTGCCATGGCACTGGGATGGTCTTGGTTTGTGAATGAGAGGGGAGGGGCGGTTTGAATTACGTGGAACCACTCTTGTACTTGCCAGGAATACATTTGAATGTTGCAACCCGCCGAAGACCATACGTGGTCACTGGCGCATCCTCCAGTATTGGTCTGTCGATGACCGGGACCGTCCTAGCCAACGGAGACATTGTATACCCCTTCGTATCACTGGGCCCCACCGGGTATAGTTCCATCTGTCGGAGGAGGGCGTCAGTGGCCGGGACCCGTGCTCCGTCGAACGAGCGGGATATCAATTTGCGATTGCATGATGACACTCACAAAGTAAGCCAACTAACGCTTTCTAACTGTACCAATTGTTCCTGGTGAATTGGTATCGTCCACAATTTTTCGTACTGCAGCGACTCCCTTTGCCAGCTTTCTTGTATCTCCGGTATTCAATGAGTGGTAGCCACATCCGACAATCATCCGCTGGAATGGGGATCAATCCAACGGGTCGTTGACATCAGTACTGGAATGCAAATCGTTCCAGCCTAAGCAAGTTTGATCCCCGCCCCCCACAAGGCGAGTGGCAGCTGGCGCGGCCGGGCCGGTGATTTTGGTCGATTGTCCCCAGAAGGTTGAACTGTATAGTCATCAGGGGAAACATTCCCACGACCCCCACCCTCCACATAGCGACCAGCCCCCAAGACCCATACGCTGCAACGATGCCAGGCAAAGTCAAGGCCTACGAACTCCAATCAAAGTGCGCGTTCGCCTCATTAACACCAGCTGTGGACGTCATCTCTGACTGACCCTCGTTGCGCTGGTGTTGTTCGATCTTTGTAGGACCAAGAATGACTTGGTCAAACAGCTATCTGAGCTCAAGGGCGATCTCCTGACTCTGCGCGTACAAAAAATCGCTGGCGGATCTGCTGCCAAATTGACCAAGATGTCCGTCTGCCCTTTCAATCTCACTTGGGATGGGGAAGTGCTGATCGTTTGGCATATTCTCGTTTGACTTGTAGCAATGCTGTCCGCAAGTCGATTGCTCGGGTGTTGACCGTGACCAACCAAAAGTCTCGCCAACACCTTCGAGAGTTCTACAAGAAGAAGAAGTACCTCCCTCTCGATCTGCGACCAAAGAAGACGAGGGCTATCCGAAGGCGGTTGACTACTGTGCGTCTCTGTTGCCCTTCGCCGCACTTCGTCTGCAGCACGCCCTGACGATCTTGCCACTTCTAGCACGAGAAAAAGCTGAAGACGACGAGGCAACACAAGAAAGACATCCACTTCCCCAAGAGGAAGTACGCCGTGAGGGCGGATTAAACCACCTGTTTTCCCTCTCCGTCGCTGTGTTTACCTATGTACCTCCATGGGGATAATCATCATCGCCTGTCACTGTACGCCGTACACGTGGATGTCCATTGCATATGAGAGTAAGAGAGATCCGGCCCGAACGATAATAAACAACGCAAAATACAGCCGATAGTAGTACACACAAGGGGTTACATACCAGTCAAACATCAATATTGGAACAGTTTCTTGAGAAAGTCCGCTGCAGCTTCCCTCACTCCCGCGTCGACGTTTGGGTTCGAAAGCAGTTCCGTCGCGAGGTCGGATTTCTGCTTGATCTTCTCTCGCTCCCTCGTTCTCTCCAACTCGAGAACCTCCCTCTCCTCTTTCCGTTTGTCCATCTCTCTCCGTACTCGGCTGTCTTCCTGCTCCCTCTCGTCTCTCCTTTTCATGAACTCCAGCTTGGCACGGCTGTCTTCCGATTGTGATTGCACCATATGAGCGTAAGTCGCAATGAGGCTCTGCGTCAGCCCGGTGAGATGCGTCACCGTCTGGTCGATCCCAGCCATCGAACTCGAGCTGGCTACCACCATTTGGTTCATCGGTTGCGTGGAAGGCTGGGATGACTGCGTCGGATGGTACGTCGGTAATGGGCTAGAGTCCAACATCTGGTGATGCATCTGCCTGTTCAACGGGTTTAGACCGACGTTGGATATCGGTGGTGACGGTGGGGCCTGCAATTGATCAGAGTGGGGGTCGTGATGGGAAGGTGGTTCCGAGCTCCGGGGATCGGGCGCTTGAACTTGCACCGGGGGTCCCGGGTCTGACATCGGAGGGGGAGGCGCTGGTTCGCGTTCGCGTGGTCCGCCATGTCCGGATGACATCACAAGCATAGACCGGTTTGTTTCTGCGTAGAATCTGTAGCGGCATCACCAAAGGGTTGGTGCGCGAACCACGGAGAATCACATAACAACGGGTTAGTTCGCCGACCGTATAGGGAAGCTGTAAAAAAAAAGCAAAAGATGGGGGCGAGAAGGAGGGAAGGGGTGCTCTTGCGCGGATAATTGCGCGGATAAATAGGGAAACAGGGCAAGATCCCGTTCGCTTATTTACCGCATCACCGCCTGGTGGAATGAATACAACAACGAGAGGGGGAGGGGAGGAAAAAGGGAGTATGCCACGAACCGTCGCTTGAACATATCATACCACCCATTCTTGGCCCAACTCTCAACGATCCGCGGACTGAGATTGCCGATAGAGCAGCCAGCTGCCCTCGCGGCCTCGAGTCGTTTCTCAAAGTGGGTCTGTCGCTCGTTCTGATTGGACGGATCAACCAAACCTGCCTCGAACGGGCCATTGAACTGCTCGAACGTCGTCAATTGCTTGAATGTGTCCAAATTGCGATGATAGCAACTCTTGAGTGCTGTGAACGTCTTCCTGTTATTGAAAAGCGCCTGCGCACACTATAAACCATCAAGTTAAAACGGGGCGTCAGATTTTCCGGCAGTTTTCAACGGGTCCAAGAAGAAGCGGCGATTGGATGAACCGATCGCAACGAATAACGTTCGACGAATGACGGCGCTCCCTGGCCAGATGCGCCTTATATGGAATGGAAGAAAAACGGCCCAATTGAGATAAAACGCCTTGCTTGTTCCGGGGGGGAGGGGGGCAAGAAGAAATAATTTGGTATTCATCTCACACACCTCTCGGAAACAAGTGTTCATCTTTGTTCCAAACTGCTCCCAATGCTCGTCCGAACCAAGGAGCCAAATGAAAAACTTGGTCTTCTCTTCATCGGACCAATGTTTTGCGCCTGGGTTATCGACGGCCCCTCCTAGTAAGTCCTCGCTGGCCCCACCACCACCACTGACGTGATCTTGTGTGTGACCATGGCCGTATTGGCTCCCCCGTCGCCTCTTCACAGGCTTGTCGTCTCCTGGCATAGCGTCGGACTCCCTGCGTTTTGGGACTCTGGAGGGTGACGTGATGACGTTAGGCGAGGAGGAAGACGGAGGATGGTACATCATTGACCCTGAGGATCCTGGTTGCCCACCAGCAGCTCCCAAGTCCTGCTGAACTTGTTGGGCAGACGGACCAGGATCATTGCTCGTTGACTGCTGGGCCTGCTGGGGTGGGGGAGGTGGGGGAGGTACCGGTGGCTGCTGCTGCTGGTTGGCGTGACCTATAGCTGTTCGTCGTGGGTCCTGTGAAGGTGGTGGCTGTTGGGTTTGTTGGGAAGGCAAAGCGTAGTGGAGGGAACCGACGACCTGTTGGGCCTGTTGTTGGGTTATATGCGAATGGGAGTGGGTGTGAGAGTGGGTAGGGGCGTGATTGTGATTGTGATTGGGATGGTTATGGTTCGTGTGATTCGAGTGATTGTGGGGAGCGTGCGGCTGAGGTGGCGGGTGTCCATAAACATGATTGTAATCCTGGACATTTGGAAATCATTGCGATCAGTATAAGAGTTGAGGAATATGCAAGCAAAGGGTCGATCGGGGAATCGGGAAAAGGGGCAGGAGGTGGGCGGTGGTTGGGGGAGGATAAACCTCATTCGTCTGGCCCACTATCTCCCCCATTGCCTCCCACTTTGCCACACGCAAAGTGGCCCGGTGGCTCGACGGTTCGGTGGATCGATCTTCCCTTCCGCATGCAACACACAACGCACAGCACCCGGTCCCAGTCCACGAGGGATCGCGGTTCCCCACCACCCAAGAGATGTCCCAACACGCATGTCGCATACTGCGGGTGGTGGTGGCCTGGGTCGGGTGGTGATGTGTGCGTTCGTTTACCCGTGGGGTGGGGAAACGGAAACCGAACCCCACTGGGGCGGTTTGCGGATGTGAATTGGGGATCGAGACCGTTTGACCACCGGGTCGTGGGGGGATGGGAAGGCGAGGAAGAACCGGAGATGCGGGCAGAACGATGTGGTGGGAGAAGGGGGACAAAACGGATGAGAACCCACCGATTGCTGGGGCTGTCTGCCCACGACAAGGGTATCAGACAACGTCGTAGTCGCCGTAGCCGACATTTCTCCCTTTATTTTTCTTCCGTGGTCTCCGCCTCGCTAAGTGCGGAGTTGGTCAGGCAGACCACCAGGCGATCTTGGAAACTGAACCGACTATCGGCTAATCCCGGCGCATCGGTTCATTTCGGTTCTCGAATTTCTCACACTCGGCCCACGAGTTGTCCAAAGCTTAAATAAATATTTCAATTTCCATGTGGATACAGGAGGGAGATTAAGTACACTTTTGTAGGGACAGTAGGTAGCAAGCGATTGTAGGGTAGCGATAAATATCATCAATTGTGGTACAGGCGTTCCAAGAATGCATCAAAGTGCGAAGGGATGATCCACCGGTCTCTGTTCTCTGGCGAACAGACCAGCTTCAGTTTTGGGCAGGCGAGGTCTGGCAACAACTATGATCAGGAGAACGCGGTTCAGTTCATTAGCAATTAGCACGACGGATTTTCCAAGACGAATTCAATAGCGGCGTATCAAGAGAAAGGGGGTCGAGGCGGCAAATTTCTGGATCAACAGAACCCAGGACAGGTGGGGTGACGAAACGAAGACGAATAGATTCCATATATGAACAAGCGCGGGAAGGGGGGAAAGCTTTGCGCAATAATATGGGGTACGGAGCGGCTCCCGGGTGGGGCGGCCCAGCGGTCCACGAGCGGCGGTCGAAGAAAGGAGGGAACAAAAACGAGGACCGGCCGGACTCACAAAACGCCGGTAGAGGTCTATCAGTTCCGCGCTGGCACCCTTGAAGAACGATCTGGTAAGACCAGACCCTTTTTGTTGGTACCCCGGAACGAGTCCATGTTCCTCGTGGTGGTGATAGCATTCATCTTCCGATTCCAAGGGGAACCGGCATTCGGTCTCAAGGAAAAGCCCGATCGAATCGCATGTCACCCACCACTCCGGTCGTTCGAGGGGCAGTATGTGGTGGATCTCCTTAGGGAATACCTGGACGAGACTCGGTTTGAGCCGCCAAAAAGTTACATTCGTCCGTGGTGTGACTCGCCTTTTCCCGATATACAACCAAGGTTGGCAGCGGAATATTTCTCGCCCACCCCACGGCAGAGCCCAACAAGCTGGGCGGAGGGTAGTTATCTTCTGCACGGATTAATCCCTCGCGCAGGGGAGATAACATCATAACGGCCATTTTCGACTCTTCGAGCAATGAAGCCAAGAAACGAGAGGAAAGGTATCCCCGACGCGGAGGAGGTGGATGGCGACTCGGGATGGGGGATTACAGGGGAGGTGGGTGAGGACCGTTTTCGGCTTCCACAGCACAAATATACCACCCAGCAGATGATCACCGATGCCGTCGCCGGGGAGTGATGCCTATCTTTAGGGACGTACATCGAAGGAAAGATCCCGTAGCCTATGATCTCAGTTCCACGATTGAAAAGGGAGGTGGCGAGGGAACGAGGGTCAGATTTGCTGATCCTCTCACCCAGATGGAGTTCCGGAGCACCGCGCTCGAGTCCATCCTGTGAAAACGGAGTTTCCAAGGGGGAACGTCGTATCCAAGAACGACATGCCAGACAAAAGTCTTCAGTGTCAATTGATGGAACAGCGCGCTCGTCTTGAGTGAATATCAAGATAGATGTTCTGGCCACTGCGCCGAGATGGGTCCAAAACCATTTCCGACTGGGAGGCCGTTTCATGTGACTGAAACCGGAAAAAGCGGGCGTGTGAGATTCCCCGGGTCAAGGGACTGGGCGGTAAACCTGCAGTCAATTGCGAGCGTTCACTGTCGCACGAGCCTCATTTGAAAGGGAGGGAGAAAGGAGCAGCGCCGTCTTGGGAGCGGGAGGGGAGTCCTTGTGGCGGACCGTGTGACGGCGAGGATCAAATCCCCCAAATTCCCTCCGGGGGCGATCCTATGGAATATTCTAGCTCAAAGGAAACGGGTCCGGCCCCGGGTCCGTTCAAGGAGTCGAAGACGGAGTGATCAGACTGGGGATAAAGTTTCGACATGAAGAATGAAGGAGCGGCTTAATTTCACTTTACTCCTGGTCCGCCACCCTCAGGGCCTCACACCTGAGACGCCGGCCTCCCCGATTGGCTGGAGCCCCCCCGAAACGAACCGACGGTGGCGACTTGGGCCCCTGGTGACGACGATCGGGCGTCCCAAAACGCTCCCAGTTACCGTCGCTCGGTCAGTTGAAATTGGAATATGTAAACGTCACCCGGCAAACTGGATAGTGCTCAAAGTTTAGAGGCGCGGACTATTCCCTGCCAAGCTTAAGTACAATATTTCCAACTGCGGGTCATGCCGCGCGATCGCTGCACGGGGACAACGAACCGCTTGTGCCTGTACGGTTTGGTTCTCCAGACGGCCGCGGACCGGGTGGGAAGATTCAGATTACGCTTCGCGACCGTCTAGAACGTTCGGGGCGTGTACCCCCTTCTAGAGATCCAAATGGAGAATCCCACCGTTACCTTCGGTTACCTTGCAGGGTTGATGCATGAGCCAGGAGCCGTCTCTCTTAGGGGTAACCCTGGAAATGTCCTCGATGAGCTCGCACTCGCACGTGTGTTTGATTCTCCAGGATGCTAAGAGATGTACAGCAGGAATACAGTTGACAACGTAACGCATTGGGGTGTTACAATCGTTCATTCGCGTTCAGTCTTGCCAATTATGTTGGACTCCTAAAGAACAGAGGACATCCTTAGTAGGGGCGCGAGTCAAGCGAATGGAAAGAGTCCGAACCTGATATTTGGTGACCCTTCCCGTGTTATCGTTTCTAATCGAATAGCGGACGACCCCGTCTTCGGTCTCGAATACTTGCTTGATTTCTCCTTTGCTGTGAGCGACGTTGTCTTGTGCACCGCCGATGGGTCGGTATTCGACGATGTCACCGACCTAGACGAAATATTCGGAACTTCATTCTCCAACGCGAACAGAAATCAGACTGACCTCGAACTGAGCGTTGGAAACTGGCATGATGAAGTGATTGGCTGGTTCGTTTTGGAGGTGGTGGTAGTTGCTGAAGAGAGATTGGCTGCTGACAGGGTTTATAACCCTGTAAACAAGGGACAGGGGGTGGTTTGGCTAGCCGGGAGGGGGTACTGCGACATCATCGGTGACGGAGGGGTTCACGATCGGGAGAACGACCGTCCGAGCCACCGCGGACTCATTCCCACAGGCATGACTCGTGAACGGAGAACAACCAGGGGAGCCAAAGCAACTCCAAAATCGTGTCTCGGAAGGAAGCTATGGTTCAATGCGCTGGGGAACTACCCAAGGTGGAACGGGGTGCACGCCCAAGCCGGCCACCATCTCAGGTCGTCTGGATTGGTTTTGTTCTTCCAGGATTTGGTCGCTTGACGGCTTCCGGATTCACGGCGAAGCTTCAGCTCTGGCATGGGCAGGTGTCTCGTGGGTACCCATCGCGGGTTCTCCACCCGTATCACCGCGGTTTGGTACGGTGCAGTACGCGTGTGCGAGTGGGGGTAACCGCCTGATACGAGAATGAGGACGAAAATTCCCCACAAATAGAATAATTCTAGACTTCGAAAGCCGAAATCCAAGTTCTGACAAAACACGGGGTGGGATGAGAGAGGGATCAAAACGGCTGCCGTCTGAATCCGTCATCGTGAGCGCCTTCGGCCCTCCTTCCGTCTCCGTCCACCATGACCGCCAACACAAGCTCTCTGGATGCCGACCAGGAAGTGATTCTCCAAGTAATGTTCGCTCACCGTTCCCACCCACTCCAGCGATTTTAACTCCGCATGTATCCTACGGAATAGGCTGCTCTCGAGAATTCTTTTTCCAGCATAAGCTCGATCCCAACGGCTGGTTCCGAGGAGGCAGAAACCCCCGCCGGGGCGGTTTCCACCGTTTCGGACACTACGATTACCACGCCCGCGACTACCTCCGAACCTCAGCCTGTTTCAGACGCGTCGGCGGAACCCGTTCCGGGTGATGCCCATGACGAGTGGAAGACAGAATACGAATCTAACTTGGCCAAGTGGAAACAAGAGAACGCCGTACAGCGAGAGAAGGCGGAGAAGGTCAGAGGGGAATGGGAGACCAAGAGGTCGTCCATCGGTCCCGCAACCTTTGTCGGCGTCGGTATTGGGCAGAGTGAACCAGAGTTGGGTGAGCACCTCGCCAAGATCCAGCACGGCGCTGCGGGAGAACTTGGAGCTGGGTGGGAGGAAGTCAGTGGAACTGGTAGCCCAGCCGTCATTTCCGTCAACGTCACCCCAGTGCGTTTTCTCGTCCGCCCTCCAGTCCATGCCATGACTCGATCTGGCCGTTTTATGACAGGAAACAACCAACCAGGACTTGTCACCATCCAATTCCTCTTTGACAACTCTCCCTCCAGCACCTGGGTCGGATCGTCAAGCTCAGGCAGCTACAACATCTGGACACCATCGTTCCCCATCTGCCTCTTCCAATTCAAAATGGGATTCGTCTGTTCCCAGTTCACTGACCTCATCCTATCCCTCTCTGACACACGAACCAAATCCCCAACGAGGTTCCCGCCAACCCTCATCAACTACCCCCCACCATCGCTCGCGTCACCACGATAACAACCGTTCTCACGAACACCAAGAGGACGAGCAACGCCCTCCAGCGTCTACCGCGATTCTCGACCCTTCCCTCTCAACCAAGACCCGGGTCATCGCCCTCCTGGGGTCACTGACCATCAACCTCTTCTTGCCGTTTGTTAATGGCGTGATGATGGGGTTCGGTGAGATCTTCGCCGAGAACGTGTTATGGAAGTGGTTCGGATGGACGAAGAACCGGAACAGTCGGATAGACAGGGGAACTGGGGGTATTGGTAACGTGGGTTTAAGACGGCGTTAAATCCCTTCTTATACCTCTGGATTGGACCTTGACCCATACGAACCACATCTCCCGCGCCTGGGACGACTCACCGTTGGCTAACTCTCTAGTATCCCGTACCTTTCCTTACGACCACGGGATACCGCTGCGGTTCACTCGTTATTGGTAGAGGGCGTTTAATGAAAATGAAAATATCTGCGCTAGATTCCTTGAGGCTTGTTGGGTACATCCCGACGACAGACGTCCGCTTTTAGCATCTGTGCGAAAATTGGACAAGTATCCGGACACGGGCGGACCTTCCCAACTGCCGGACGAGCCCCTGCGACTGTCGGGGAACAGAACTGCAAACCCCATCGCTCAGTCAGTCGGGTTCAAAAAGACCGAGCAGTCGCGAGCCGTGGCATAAGTAAGTTATTACAATGCAGATCTATCGGATACAGGGAAGATTGTAAGAGGTTGGTAGGTTACAACGTGGGGTGGGGTGCGAACAGATAAGTGGTTGAGAAAAATACACTGGAAAAATAATTGCTGAGAAAAATACAAAACATAGTTGCTGATGGTAAAGATGGGGATGTGCGGTCGGGGACGTTGGGAGCAAGTTGGGCCAGATAACTGTGGCCGAGAGGTACACAAGGTTCTCCGGTAAATGATGGAACGCAGGTCCAAGTTGCGTGGGATTAGGGTGTGGACCCCTGGGCGACCGCCGAAGGCCGGGTCATAGAAGCCAAGGGT
>Ga0307509_10012732_pt1 | contig 10024 bp, 9 predicted proteins | sample 10_EM_MG_FD_202245 | JGI IMG/M metagenome (GOLD analysis project Ga0307509, IMG submission 202245) | Populus trichocarpa ectomycorrhiza microbial communities from riparian zone in the Pacific Northwest, United States - 10_EM | ecosystem: Host-associated > Plants > Roots > Unclassified | place... | reverse complement strand
GCCTATATAAGGCACTTGGTTCCGACCAAGAGATAGGATCTTCACGCAACCATCTAAGTACTTTTCTATACTCAAGATATTGCAATACGATTACTCTTTACTCTCTTTACCTACACTCCGCCTCTACAAGAACCTACGCTCTAAGAACCTGGAGACTATTGTGATAGTCTCGACAGGTTGCCCGAACATAGGACTATTGGGATAGTTCTATCAAGTACGACAATCCACCCATCTTACTATCTGAAGAGATAGTACCTCTAGTAAAACGACTCAAGACAAGCAAGCCAGTTCCGTACTATCTGAAGAGATAGTATTCCCCTCTGCCTTATTATAAAGAAGAAGACTTGCTCGCTATAGGAAATCACTATCGTTGCCTGTTGCACAACTACCTAACAATAGGATTGTTACACTTGGACCGCCTTTTGATAATCCGTAATCAAGCTCATCCTCTCAATACAAACGCTGGCGTGGCTCTCCCCATTCGACGCCCTATATCACCCATAGCTATACACCCACCCCAATCCCTTCAAATGCCTGCTGCGCATAGCAGAGCTCATATTCGCAGTTCCTGCAACGCTAGACAGGGCACTACTTGCATGGAAGAAGCTAATTTTGGAAGTGAGATTATACAGGAACCTCGGCAGAGAGAGTTTAGGAGTCGACACGAAGATTATAATTCTGGAAATTAGCTGGAATCCCAGCATGACTACAGCGATGTAGAACATCACCGGATCCATGGACATCTGGGGCTTCAGGGATAGTTTCCCAACCTCAGATCTGCGCACTTCGCCTGAGGGGACAAATATCCTGTCCTGGTTCTTAGAGAGTAGGATGGTGAAGAAATGTTTGTAGAACTTGACATCACTTGTTGCGCATCTTCAAGAATTGGCGATGACGTTGAGGGGTGGGATAGTGTCTTGTTGATCAGGTACTCGCCTACGAAATGCGAGAGGCTATTGGATGAGTTGTTATTATTCATGACCCCATAATTGGCTCCAGTCCAGGGGGGTGCACTGAGGAGTTTTGCCAGCTGTGCTGTGAAGTTCCCGACTGAAGTGGAGTGGTTGAAGATTCTTGAGTCATTGTATTTGAGCTCTCTAATGCGCTTTGTTTTTTTCATGTGGCCTTTGCCATCTACTGTCACCTGGAACTCACTGGTGGAGATTCGCGTGCTGTAGACTATTGCAGTGTTGGTTTGCATAGTTGCGGATATGTTTCTGTCAGTGTTAATTCTGCCATCCCCAATCACATTTGCCCCACCATGCTCCCAGCCAGCAAGGATAAAACTGCTGCAGGCTTGAACTGCTTTTTGGTCTCTTGAATTAAGGCCTTCGAGGCTCCAGACCTAGCCCATTGCGAAAGAGTGGGTACCTGTTTTCAACAAGCAGGAATTCACCTGGTGGATATGCCCGCAACGCACAGAGCTCCTATCTGATATTGGCATTGTTACGTTAATTCCAAACACAGGGTTGTAGCCGACCCCTTCATCCATCTTGCTGACCTGTTGGAAAGTGTTACCGGCAAGCAACTGGCATGTCAAATTCCAACCATATCCTTGTGTGGTCGAAGTCTTCAAGTGAGACTTATTCCCTGACACCTACTCGAATGGAAGGAAGTAGAATTCATCGGTGACCCAGGGCGGCAAATCTGTGCCCTCAACGACATTGGTGTTGACCACCAGCCAAGGTTTCTAGTCAGCTTTAGCGAATGTACCTACCGTAATACCGGAAACACTCCTCGATGGAGCCGCTATCTGGATTCCTGTATTGATGCTAGCGGTAAACGGGTAGGTTACCATTATGTGAAATGTGAGCAGTTCCAAACTCAGGTTGAAGATTCCGCCAAATGCAACAGCAAGGAAGTTTGCAGTGATAACTATCATGAAGGCTAGGAAGAGGAAGATATGGCCATGGCGGGGCGCATGTAGGGCGATGAGAACAGGGGGAATATTGGTGTACTTAAGCCCTAGAGCGGAATTGGGTGACGCATTTCCTCTGCAAAGCTTGGTGTATAGTTGATACAGTGCGAGGTAACGGCCAACCAAGACCCAGAACGGGTCTAGAAGTGTGGTGATGGCTATTGGAATGAAAGAGAAGATGATCTGGGTCACGGGTTGTGTGTCGGAAAGTATTGGCAGACCTAAGGAGCATGTCAGCAATGTCAAGTAATCTTGGATAAGCTCAGTTGAGTTCCACGATTTCACTGAAAAGCGGATTTATACACGACAATGTGAAGGGTCAATAGAGCGATGTTCACAAGTGTTGCTGTCATCCCCGTCCAAATACTCAGCTCAATCGGACCGACTAATTTGCCATCGTGAGGGACAGTGCAAAATGCATGTGGGTTTTGAAACAGTGGATTATCTCTACCTCCTATAGTATCTAGTCGATATCCACCTTCAACTCCTCAGGTCCTAGGTTTATATTTCCTGGGTTCCATGCACAAATGAGGGGCCGGACACTCATCTGGGCCATTAAAATCTCTCAGAGGTATGTCACTGTGGGCAACCAAGACCATCTTCGTTCCCAGGGTATCCGGGTCACTGGCTAGATTATTCTGTCGGTTGTAGAAGATGAGGAACACTCCATCAAGACAAACAAAAACCAGTCCCAGAAAACATGCTAGAATGTTAGCAATTAGAGGGATGACAATAATTCCTATACTTCTAACTTCCCTTTTCCCCATAACCTCCTACCCACTGGAATCGGGCACCAGCAGTGTCTCTAAGCCGTTATTAAAGAGTAACTTGTGCATACTCTCCAGCCCGTTACTGAAGGTCATAGGGTCTTTAAAGTCATCGAATTTCTTCCCTGGAGACAACCCAATAACATATGACACGAGATCTGCCCAGTGGGGGAATCAAGCTACCCATCCTCTAACCTCAACCTAGAGTCCAGAGCATCGGTTGAGAAATACTTCGGATTTCCATCGAGATCTGTGGCAGCTGCGTCCACATTCTCTTCAAATATGGCAATGTTGATAATTTTGTCTTCCTGTGTCAAATTTGTTCGCTTTCCAACAGGGTCAGCCTTTACAATGGAACCATCGGTCCCGTCCAGTGTCACTTCATGAGTTGGGTAATGGTAACTTTGTTTGCAGTAGAGAGCGTAAAGGTCAAGTTCATCACTTCCGTTATGAGCATTGCGAGATTTGGCCCAGATAGCAAGAAACAAGTTTGGGTCCTTGCACTCGGCCTTCCTCGCAGGAAGTGAGTGGGAACACAATTGTTGTTGTGGAACCCGATATACAGCATATCCCGGGTTGCGTTGGGGCCAAAGAGAAGCGAGTATTGACATTTGTTCATGCTAAATGTGTGTTTAGTCTTGGAAACGTTTATCTCAGCAAGAGTGCATGCAAGCTCCGTTTGCCAGTCGTATACTCCTGTCTGGGCAGCCCAGAATTCTTTGCCCTGTATTAAACGATCTTGACCTTCTCCAGAGCTTGCTGGTTGGAAAGGTATAGTGATGAGTTCCTTGGTCATGAATGAATGCATCTTCTCCCCCAGCCAGGCTACACCATAGCTAGTGTATAGGAAAGAACCACTCATAGCTGCCTTCTGTTCATCGAAGGGGATGAGCTTTTTGAGTGGTATGAAAGATGTTTCTATATCTCGTGTCACAGGCTGGGTAGCCAAGAGAGAGCTGTTTAACGGGGTAATGACTAAGAAAATCAAGCATAGGGCTAATCCGGCCCCCAAGACGTTCCAATGACTACACATTATTAGCTAGAATATCTCAGATGGAGTGGAGATGCACCAAAAATGCACCCTTTTCTAACAGCATTAACTGGTACAAAAGCAATGAAGCCGAAGGAATAGTGAAGAAATAACCAGTTGTCAGCAATTGCTCCTTCGGGTTTCAATAATTGAAAGTACTAGTACAGCTCCAGTCATTTCACATCTAAATCCACTGCAGCCTAGCCCACTCCCAATGCCACAACTATCATCTGAGGTAGATATCGGTAACAAAATACTACACCCATTGGAAAATCCTTGGCTCTTTCGGCAAAGAATAATGCCTTCTCTTCTACACTTATTTTATTGATATATTCTATGAGTCCGATTAGAGCAACAGTAGTGAGGAGGGAAGCCGTGATAGTCGGAGATCGTAACGTAAATAGTCTCCATGATTTGTTATGATTTTGGTCGTTGGCTTCGGGTTTGGGTGAAACTAGAAACTCATTAATAAAATGTGTAAAAGGTCTTGATTAGTCCTTACTTTGGGATTCGGAAGTATCCCCTGAAGTATATGTACGGATGAGTTTGCGTAAACGGATGAGACTGTTAGAAGACAGCTCGTGGGCAGCAGGACCGTGACTATATGCTATACCGGCACTGAACGATACCTCCGGATCCGCACTGCTAGAAGTCTCTAAAATCTGTCACTAGTGCCAGGAATGATCTTCTCTGTAATCCTACCCCGTAGGGCAACTTTAAACTTTAGATACGGTGCACCTTCGAAAGATGACTTCTTATGGGAGGGGTCCCCTTTAAATGATCCCACTTCTGCCAACTCAGCCCTACAAGTACTCGAGGACAGCCTTCACCGTAAAGTAGGCCTGACGCAGCTGGGTCGGTAACGAACAGAGGTGTTTGGTAGGCAAAAAAGGATTTCGTCAAGGTTAGAGTTACAAAAATTACTGGCAACTGATCCCTGTTCGTCGCCTGACCAATTTTCGTCGTGGCTACGGTGAAGACTGTACATGTACTTGTGGGAGGAGAATTGAGGCGCTTCGGGTGTATGGTTTCGAATATACTTGTCCTAGGCCATAAGTACCCGAAAACAGGGATTAAAGAAATATATGCTAGGATATCTGTGCGTATATGTGCGCCTATACAAATGATCCCCCTCCATTATCGGGTACTTATGACCTGTAACAAGTATTTTTGGAACTTTTGTTGGTTCCGCCAATTTGGTCAGACACTTAAGCGCAGCCTCCAATACCTTAAAAACTCAAATACTTGGGAAGAAAAATGTGCTACGACATTGGAATTTGCCTCCTCAGCTACGCGGGGGGAAAACACAGCAAACTCAGCCTTCAGTTGAGACAAATCAAAAGAAATATACACCACGCCTTACCAAGAGAGGCAAATTCAACGTCCTAGCACATTTTTCTTCTATTTGAGCTTTTACGGTAGCTTGTTCTTACTGGCGAACAACCAGCACTGCAGTCGACGTTTGAGGCCCCACACCCTTTAACCCTATCCCCTGGACTTGTGGGACCTGCAGATTTGGGGCCTTCCAAATCCGGGTGACTCTGCAAGACTAAAATCGTGAAATACCAAGATTTTTCTCGTCAAAAAAGTTGCTTAGCCACACCATAGAGCTACTCTAGACGGAAGGTCCCCAACCTGTATGGTTCACCAGTTCATGGGATAAAGAAGCCCCCGACGCAAGGCTACAGTCGCGCCCTGGCGTCAAACCCTTGCCCTATTATGCCCTTGTTATGGGCGATATTTTTATTTTTTTCTCAGCGCGGTGTTTAAAAGTTCTCTATCACCACCACATGGTACCGGTCCGGAGCCTTAGGACAGGGTCCTAGCAGCCTTGCGATGAGCCTATTTCCCTCCCTACCTGAGGTAGTTAAGCGCAGCTTACCGGTACCGCAGTATAGTAACCGGGATAGGGGAGCAAGACGTGTAAATTAAAGTAAATAAAACCAACTGCGTGGAAAGAAGCTTGATATCGGAGGAGGATATCTTGATCCTAATTCTACATTATCATCGCACTTAGGAGGGAAACAAGCATCCTTAAACACATAACTCAGAAAGCTTTCACATTCTAACATCTCCCTTTCTCAGACTCTTTCCCCACGATAACATTCACCGCACCTCTTCTCTCTCCGTCCAACCTCCCCTGATCACTTCACTTCCATTCCCTTCATTTCCTCCGGTTCACCTCTCTTCCATTCTTCTCTTCTCTTCACCCAGACTTCAATGTGCTCCCAGCTCCTACTTCGTTCTATGTTTTCCAGATTATTCTTACTTGTCCATTATACGAGAAGTAATAAATCCCAGCTGTGTTGTTCTTTTTGGACTTCGACGGCGAAACGATACACGGCGAAACGAAATACGGCGAGTGACAGGCGGTGAAACGAAACGAAAACGCCAAGAAACTCACAACCTAAACGATAGAGGTGGGGAAAAATCTTTTCGCTAACAACAACCCCAGGCTCACGCTCAACGACGACTCCACAACTCTCTCTAACCAACTAACTCAGGGCGATCATAGGAGTATATATCAATCACAAAGCCATCATATCCATCCGTGAGGCACCACACTACTCCATGTGAGTCTCTCCTTCCCCCGTGAGCGCTCCCGGATAACTAAAAGGAAAACAAACACTTTCCCACCTCCAGACTTCCAGCTCTTTCCAGTTGGTCTTACACGGCGGGAGTGATAACAGTGCTAAATTGCTGTTCCTTGCTTAGCGCCATGAGGGTCCACTCCATGACAACCCTACTAGTCAACCAAGTACGAAGCACTTTTACCTAGTGTCCTATGCTCTGAATATCTGGAGGCTTGTTTCACACCCTCCTAAAATCATCAGGTGTACGGTACTGTACATCAAGTTGGCGCACCAATTCCCGCCTGAGGAGAAAAAATAAAACGGGTTCCTACGGCCAGACCTTACTCATTATGTAGAGGTTTGATGCTTGTAAAATCCAGACTTTGTGGATGCACTAGGAATACCCATCAGATTTTAAGTTTGGGTCTTTTCCAGGTGAAGGTTTTAAGCGATTTGCACTGCATCATTCAGCTATGGGGAAGGGCGTTATCGGGGTTGGTGGCAGGCCTCTGTAGTCTCGGCGCAAATGGGGTGTCAGATATTCCCGGCCGTCATCCGTAGGTATTTCAGAGTGAGACGCCTATGGAGCCCTGCAGCCCGTCCCGCCCTGAGCAAAAGATGGACGGACTGGAGCCTTGGAAACACTGGCTTCTAGAGAGAATATTTTGGGGATGTATATATTTCATCATCTGCCCTTGAATAGAATCTCTATCTGAGGTTGTCTTGACCCTGTAATATTAGTGTTGCTGGGTTGCTTATGGGGGATGCGGTTAGAAATTGTGCGGTTATAGGGCATGTGAGTATGGTGCATGCATTAGTTAGGCGCATGGTGGTGGGTTGCTGTGTTCACATCCTGTGGGACAGGCTTAGGATATAAGTATTTGGTTGTTCCTTTCATATCTTATGCCATTTGGCCTAGGGATACTCGGTTTAAAGTTAGTTCGTTTCGCCCTTTATGCTGGTCAGCGTGGGGCGTGGGGGACAGATTTCAAGGCCAGGATGGCTCTGGATGGTTTGTGGTAATGGGGGGTCACGACGCTTCTGGACTGTGTGCTTCTTTAGAGATCGTTGTTTCCGGAGTTGTCATCTATTGGGAGATATATATTTTGTGGGTTGTTCTCCGCTAACAGATGAGTATGTTGTCTAGCCATCCCGCTCTCTCTTACTCAGCCAGCTTTGTCTAAGGTGATCTCCTTAGCCCCCACTTCTCTAGTCTTTAGTTTCTTCTGTATTAGTAAATTCTATATTTCTCCAGCCGTGGGGGATGGTGTAATTAAATATCTGCTGGAGAAATTCGGAAGTGACACTAACCGGAGATAACTTAGTGAAGAGGAAATGACTTCCCGAAATAAGTCTTGTCTGTATGTAGGAAGAAAGGCAAGGGCAAAGGTACGGGGAGCTACCTCTGGATAATGGCTGACATATTTTCCTTTACATTTTTACTAGTTCCCCTCCATATCATGGGAATCCCGTCCTGGGAGAAGATATCTTACCAGCTCTGATGGGAAAAAAGGCTCAACCTAATGAAGCATGGGCTAGGGTTGGGATGTATATAGTGCGACGCGGGAGCGAATAGCAGCTCGGGGTGGGGAAAAGGTAAGGCTCAGGGTGGCCACTCATCTGAATTCGTTATTCGGAACGACTGCTACTGGTAGATGAGATTTATCGCCCCCTGACAGCACTGATGGGATCCACCAAGTTTAATCTAGGTAGCCCTCGGGAGGTATATCGCTTGCTATCATCAAGGCTGGTGGCTGTGGGAAGCCATTAGCTGGGCAATCGATTAATTCTATTCTCCAAGAGTGCACTTCCTCTTGTCTAGGCTAGTTTGTTGCGGATCACGCCGAAATGGTGGAAATCTATTTGGCTATCTGAGCTCAGGGGGGGTCGGGAACCCCTCGTCCCATTCACTTCGGGGGCCGCTAAACTACTCCACCCCCCTAGGTATCCGTTATCATGCTGGGCAACCGCTTAATGGTGTAACTCTTAGGCGATGTAGGGACTCCTGTACTCGGGTTCCTGTACCAGTAGGAGGGTCATACACCCGCTTTATGATCATGCTTCTCCCCCCCTATTTACCTGTCCGCTTGAAAATTGGCCACGTAACCTCCTTGTGATCCGTCACATTCTGGTTTTCAGCGAGTTAGCATCCTTGATTCCTTATCGCCCCCTCTCGCGATAGCTTCAAGTCTTTAACTTCAAGTACTCCGCTGGGCTCTGCTTGATTTTAATTCTTTCCTTTCAATCACGATCGTTTGGAATCTCGAGGTTCCTTATCTTTCCCCTCTGCTTTCTTCTTCCCTCAGTCGGCTTACCCTCTGCTTCTTCCTTCCCTTGGTGGACGATTTCGCACCTGCTTCTTCCTCCTTTGGTTGAGTGCTGGCGGTTTCCTCCCTTCGGTTTGGTCGAAAGGTCGGTGGTTTTCTTCCCATCGGTCGGTTAGTCGTACGGTCGGTCTTCTGTCGGTCCAGTTGGTCGTCATGGTTAAGTGAGGTTCCTCTACCTTTTCTGCCGCCACAGTCGCGAGATCGGGTCTGGCACTTGGTCGGACGGTCGAGAAAACTTTGGCCCTTGAGGCTGAGGTTTCCCGCTTCTGCCATCACATTTCCGTCCTCTCCCGCCGGCTATATTTGTCTGGCCTGGAGAGTGAGTCCCTCCGCTGTGAGCTCGATGCTCTTCGCTCGGTCGCTCCCCTCTCTCGTGAGGGTGACGGTGCTGAGGCCTCTCCTCTTCGTGAGGAGGTGGCTGATGAAGTGGGGGTGCACGCCCCGGTGGCTGTGCCTGGTGCGCTTGCGGTGGCGTCCCTCGGGGCGCATGTGGAGGTGTTGACGGTGACTACTGTGGCTTCCGCTGTCATGGCGCAGGAGCCTGAGCCCGATGTGGCTGAGCCAGGGTTGCCGGTGGTGGAACAGGTTGAACGGTCGCCGTCGGCTGATGGGACTGTTGCCAGACGTCACCCGCGTCATGTGCGCTGGGTGGACGATGAGGCTGGCGTGGCTTCTCGGAAGGCTCGGGTGGTTGTGGTTATTTCCTCGTCGCCTCCTCCGGTTCCCGCTGGTCATACCGGTTCTCTGGTGGCTTCGGCTGCGAGGGGGGAAGGATCCGGTCGTCATGCTCGTGATCCTGGTTTTATTACCGTCGGCTGTGGTCGGCGTCGGAAAAGGCGTGGCGGGCACCATTAAGATTGCGTTGGATTTCTTTTGTCGTGTTTGCGTGACCGGTTTGCCAGAATGTGGGCTTGGTTGTGGCTATGGCCTCGCTTACGGTAGTGTTTGGTGGATGGCGAGGGGAGGAGGATTTACTTTGTTCGTACCCTAGTTGGGTGGCTTATTTTGTGATTCCCGTGTGCTGGCCGGATACTCGGACTTCGGTCTACAAATCGCGCAGGTGGTACTTTTCCAGATGTACTGCGGGCTAGTCGGGGTTGGGACTGGCGTACTCCTTGGAACGTACTGCCGTATGGTTGTGCAGGCCCGGATAGGTAGTCGCTCCATTAGCTATATTGTTATAAATAAAGATATTGAACCCGATTTACCTCACGGACGAAATTTGCACTTTTTTCCACACCATAATTTTTGCCCTTACCCCTCTTTTAGAGAAAATCAACCGCCTCCAATCTGGAAATGGCATCCACCAGAGAGGAGATGGACACAGAGGAGGACCTCCCTCCCCTATCATCTACTCCTACTCGTCAAAGTAGGAGGAAAGGGGGAGGGGAGGACGGGACAGACGAAAA
>Ga0307509_10012731_pt1 | contig 10024 bp, 9 predicted proteins | sample 10_EM_MG_FD_202245 | JGI IMG/M metagenome (GOLD analysis project Ga0307509, IMG submission 202245) | Populus trichocarpa ectomycorrhiza microbial communities from riparian zone in the Pacific Northwest, United States - 10_EM | ecosystem: Host-associated > Plants > Roots > Unclassified | place... | reverse complement strand
CACTATGGGCATTTTTTCCACTATAGCCAACAGGATATTTGTGGGAACCCAAATTTCCTGTATGTCCCGTTTAGTATAGCCAGGGATTCACTATAACGAGGTTCACTATAGCCAGGTGCGACTGTACCTCCTACCACGTCCAACACTGCGGTGTCGGGACCTAGCCTACCTCTAAATTTACTCCCGTGCCGGACAAAAAAATAGGCTCTGTGGCATTGCCCCTACTACCATTTACAACCACCCACCACCACTACCACCACCACCACCATCATCCCTCACCGCCATGAAAAACACAAAATCATGACGAACGTGACTTCCTTATTCAACACATTTCTCTCCACCCACCCAGCAACTGCTGTGATCCCCCTAGACCGGAGGCCCCCTCCGCCAAAAGATGAGTTTCTCAAGGAGGCCTTCCGAATCGTGAGGGCACCCTTCACTCTGACGTAGCCAAAAAGCCCCGATAACTAACACAGGCATTCCAGGAATCACACATATCATCCTTAACGAAATACCTTCTTTCCATCCGACAAGCATATCTCTCTACAACCTCTGGCCGGCCGAACCTCCCCCGAACAACCGCCCCGTTGCTCACCCGCAATAATCAGTCGACCTCACTGACAGATGCACAGCGCGACGCTATCGATGCAGAGACGAAGGGCGTTATTCAAGAACTCTTGACTGTTATATCTCGACTAGAAAGTACCGAGAAAGTCAGAGCACAAACGGAAGAAGAGCTGCTCCGGAAACGCTATACCTCAGGGTTACGCGGTATCTTTCGTGATGAGACGCAGGAACGAGAAAGGGAGGAAGATAAACTTAGGACACTGCGTATCCACAGGGAAGGGGTACTTTTGCTACTAAAAACACGATTGGAAAAGGCTAGTGAGCTGCAGAGAGGGCAACAGGAAATTCGGCTTCAACGACAGGTCGAAAGAGGGAAGAGTATCCTGTACAAAGCTCCGCCTAGCTTTCTGCCGTCGAACCATACAAACCTGCCAGTGGTCAGCTCTTCTTCTAAGTCCGCCACCCCGGCAAGGAGGAGTGTCTGGTTAGAAGACGAGGAGCGGAAGAATATAGAGAATCTTCTTACTAAAGAGCAGCTTCAACTTTTCGAAAAAGAGAACGGAGACTTGGTAAAGCATTATGAAGATACTCTGGATCAAGTCAGGTAAGCACTCGCTAACACCCTTTCTTTGTCCCACATAAGGTTGACCACTCCCTCCTCAGGTCGGCCGAGAAATCACTCATTGAAATATCCTCTCTACAAACTCAGCTAGCGGCAAACCTTGCTACCCAAAATGCGCATCTGGACAATCTCGTTGCTGATTCGATGTTAATTGTCGAGAATGTCCAAAAAGGGAATAAGGAGCTAGAGAAGGCGGGAGAGAAGATCTCAATAGCTAGGTCAACGTTCTGGGGTGCTGTAGCGTTTTCCGGAGTCGTTTTCATTTGGGATTGGTTCATATAATTTCTATAACAATTCGCTCCCTTCCTTCGCCCTTGAGACACTCACAACACAATTATTCTCACCTCCAAACCTGTATTCCCTGCTTGGTGGCTTGTGCTTCCTCTTTTATCGAGCGTTCTAGACCCTGGTTTCAGTCCTGAGGAGTCCCAGTATCATTCACCAAATCAATATCACCGTTCATTCGGCCCTCCCCCCCCCCAACCAGCGTATCATACTACGAGCACGGCCCGCGCACTCCAAAACCTACACGAGATTCTTGACCGTTTCTAATTCCTTATACGCTCCCACTAAGTCAACAAATGGATTGAAAAAAAACCTTCGGATTTTAGGGGATATTAAACATCGTGAATAGTTTTCATTTTCATTTTCATTTTCATTTTCATTTTCAGGTCTTTTTTTGTTTAATGTAATTAAAGGCCTTAATAGACTAATATAAATTTAGAAGGATGGCATTTCTGGTAGAGGGAAAATATGACAACACTCTTGCATTGTCGAGGTTGAGTGTGATGTAAGCTCTAATGGGGCCTAAGGTTATCCCTCCCATTGATACTTGGGTGCGCGCGACGCCAAACAAGAGCATCGTTTACTATGCAATTGACAATTATCCTCTCAATCTCTGGCACCCATCCTTGTTTAAACTGGTGAACCCTAGCCTATTTGAGCGATCAGGAGCAAATACTGGCATATGCAGACAATGTTGCGCTCATCATGAGCACGCGGAGTGCTACAGATCTTGCTCAATCCTGAGCGCCACACCGCTTCTCAAGCAAGACATTTTCTATCTCATGATTGCACAAAGTATCACTATTGTAGTGCCAAACAATGTGAATGAGCCTAAACCTCATGATTTAAGGTACCGGTATATTATATACCATTTAGAAACTATCATTGAGGTTTTATTAGAAAGTCTGTGGGGTGGAGGTAGGGCCCTACAATACCAGGTATTAAATAATGATATGATAAAACATATGGTGCCGGAAAACCAAAAGGTGAACCGGAATTTGCATGCTCTTCATTCTTCAAAATCAACCCCATTGCACACTTGATAAAGATAAAAAAAACCACTACATGATAGAGAAAGCTTGCAGGAATAATGTAGTGGTTTTTAAATATGAGATAGGCATTGAATAAAGATGATTTTGACAATTGAAAAAGCTTTTTTTGACCTGTAGACATTAAACTATGCAACACAACAATGATCTCTCACTACTCCTTATGAGCAAAAACCGCTGTTACACACACTGCTGCAGTGCAGTCCTCACCAGTTTCTGGTTGGCTTTTCTCCTAACCGCCACCCAGGTTCCTCAGCGCAAACCCTCTAATGTTGGTTGGTCAGTTCATAGAGAAAAGTACTCGTACTTAAGCCCTGAACAAAAAAAATATGATATGTGATATATAGGTCTGCACCGTAGTAATGTGGGTCAGCCAGTTCATCGAGAATCATAGCCTTGAACATAAAAAATATGATATGTGATATATAGGACTGCACCCAAAAAGCATTCCGAAAATTGAGCAGAATGTGTTGGGCAAAAAAGGAAGTGATCGGAAATGCTCCTGCCAGTAAAAACGCATGTTTCGGGCACCAAACCCGTTTTGACGACGACAAACAGCACAAACGACGGACAGTGGAGATGTGTGAGGAGGCACCCCTGGCAACAACAACTTCAAGCACCCTACCATCAACACGAATCTCGATCCGCAAAAAAATTCCCCCTCATCATCTTCATAGTGAGACAAAATGCAAGGTTCTGAACCCCCGCAGAAACAGAGAACAGCCCTACCAAATTAGGCCTTTGCCCTACCGTACTCAGCATATTCTTGGCGTTTCCTTACCCATTAGAGTCATTTGGCACATATTTTTTTTTGGAATATGGTAGAACACGTCTCAGTCCCCCCAACAAGTCATCACCCAACAGCTAAACCCGATTAAGAAACTTTCGAGTGGGTTATCCGGATGATGCTGGGCTGCAAGCTAGAATTCAACTCAGAATTTGGGATTTTTCGAGTAAATAAAAATAAAAATAAGTGTCAAAGGCAAGCTAATTTTCCCAGACTATCTTGGCAAATATCAATTAACAAAGTCCTCGCCAGGGTATCTAACAGCAACCAATCTATCCTGAGCATCCTATGATACCTACTTCTACCAAAATTTTAAACCCCAATCTCTCCATGAAAACTTGAGATATTTCTATTCTCTCTCTATTAGCGTGTAGAGGATCAGCCACCCTATCATCTAATACTGGCCGAGGCATAATTCTCATTAGTCTTGTGGTTGAAAATCCTCTTGTGGACAATATTTTCTTGGCAGAGCACCCTGGCTACAGAGTTCCCTTACCATGATAAACTTTCTATGGAGCCAGCAGGTGTGCCCGAGAGGCCCCCCAGCCCACCGAGTGGCTTGTGTGCAAAATCGAAGGAGTAAACCCTTTCAATTCGATGCATTTTTATGCATACGGATACCTTTCTAAAACCATCCTTGGCTGAGACATACCGCCTAAAAAGCCCCAGATAGCAAGGAAAAGCAAAATATTCATAGACTATGAATGATATCAGCAAGCCTTTTATTCCAAATAAATTTCGTGAAAATCACGGAAATTTTTGAAAATGACTTGAAGCATCCAGATACATAATATCATATCATGCCTTGTAACCTTTTTTACTGCATTTTTTTTTGAACGTTGGCCCGGGTCCTACGATAAGATGCAGGTTTTGGCAATTTGTTCCCGGAATTTTTTGCCAACTGACCAACCTATATATACACCACTTTAAGTGGGGCCCTGTCAGACACGGAAGTCTTTGCTGGCGGTGAAAAAATAAAATAATAAAAAAAAACTTACCATGACATTTTGGAAGGGGCTAAAGGCAAGGTAACTCTTTCACCTTCTTAATGGTTATGTTTATTGGAGATTCTTGTGATGGCCACATTGGCAAAGGGTTGTAGTCTCGCTCCAGTGGGATTCGCCTTAGTTTACAACCCCTTTGGTGTATTCTTGTTGGGGTCTAATAGTGAATTATTTTAGTGTCCAGAATTATTTGTGGAGCTCCTGGGATGGTTCGAGGAGCCTGAGACTCTTTATATCGCACTGGAATATCTCGAGGAGGGCGAGCTTACAAGAAACCGTTCAAGCCTGCGGTATAATTGTTGCCAACCACTCACTCCGCAATAGAGAGTTTGTGCATTTTAATAAAATGTAAAAAGAGCGCTGTGTTGCTGCCGATTTGTTGTTCTGCAGCGATCCAATATCTTCAGGTCTGAAAAGCCCTATTTTACACCTCTTCCAGGTCTCCCCACCTGGGGTCTCCTTGCGCAAACTCTCTAATGTCACGGAAGACTAACAAATGCATAGAATATTTTTGTAGTTTCTATGTCTCCCGTCTGGGGTTTCAGAGTGTCGAAGCGGACCTAAGCTCAAGCTACCACAACCTTTCACACCCAGGTGTCAACTCCAGAGTACTCGAGTACAGTGCTCCTGAGGTTCTGAGATTGGACTCCAATATTGAAGCCTCGGGCTACTGTACAGTACACGAATTCTGTTGACATTTGGTTGCTCGGGTGTGTGATTTATGAGGTATGATACTTGCAGAGACTAATGGTGTCGCGGGATATCTTAAAAGGGAACTTGTTGTATCCAGGGAGCATGGAGGAATCATGGATGTGCAAGGCACCATCATACGAATACTCAGCAAACATCATTGACCTCATTTACCAATCACACACAAGCCTCTTTCACTGTCTATCCTTATGGGTTTATTTTTACTTCTTTTATCCTACAGGTCTATGAGGAGCTGGCCCCCGTTACAACTTTCCAAGTTTTCTGAGTCCCGGTTGCTCAGTTATCCGGCTACGGGTCTCTCTATCTTTCCGACCTTTAATGGACCTCTCCGTACATTTTTGTTTTGGAAAAATATCGTCTTGTTTCGGGTAAATGAATGGAGAGTAATTGGGGGCGTCTTCCTCAAGATCCAATCATGTGGCATCCCTCAGAACTCGAACATAGACCATCTGCATACGGTGCCAGGTCTCACAACATACATTAGTCTAGCTGTCGAAGAAAGCCACATACCACCCGACACGACTCTAAGAGTACTTGTACCATACTTATTATAATATCATCTACAACCACCCAAGTATGATACTATATTCATTTCAACTATTGTAAAGTGTAAATACGGGGGCCGCCGATGCGTTGCTAAGATAGATGAACTTGGTTAACAAGCTACAATACTTATCTATATACCGTTAATACCTATGTTTTATATTGAATTATTTGCAAGTCTTTAATCACCTAGGAATTGCGCTAAAGGACTCGAGTAGATGGAGAATAACGGCCGGGTAATTCGTATTGATTTATGCATGTGCCCGGATGATCATCCCAGACCTTCTCCCTTTCTAGAGCTTGAGGCTCTTATGTCAACACCTTTTGCCTAGGCCTGCTTCGCGCTGAGCCTGCTAAGTTTATTTCACCCATCAACAGCTCGAGGAGCAGCATCCAACATCTTGCTCCGTGAAAACATCACTCGAGTTTCAATAGAGGTGGAGGGGAGGACCGCTTTTTCGAAAGAAACGACCGCCAGGCTTTTCTCTCCCTATCAATCTCTCGCTCTTCTTCACCTAAGCAGATCAGTCAAACTCGTTGGCAAGTATTCGCTGGTCTCCCCCACTTCCGCACCCCTACACCCATCGCCACAATTGTCATTGCTTTCCCGAGATATTCCTTCACGAACTCTCTCACGGGACGCATCATCTCTACTTACTCTCCAATTCGAGTAGCATTAACTCCCAGCGGGATTCAAGAATGGTATTGCCCGACGAACCTCCCCTAGTTTTATCTCTTCACTGGTCAGACGGTGTCACAACATGGCAAGACGGCGCAAATGGTCCAACAGATGACATGCTGGATACAACACCGGAGGCCAATGGCGATCAAGATTACTTTCGCCCCGTAGAGCGCTATACCCCTAAGGAGATTCATTGGCTTCAGAAGTTAGCGATGTGGCTAGTAGAAACTCAAGATCCGGAGCTCTTCAGGAAGGGGAGAAAGTTTGTTTTGGCCGAACTACCAGCTGGTTACCGGCTCTACGAACACGTCAGAGTGCCAGGACCTGTGAGCTCTATCTTGATCCCTTTCCGGACCTCCTCCGGCTGTAACTAACCTTACACAGAACTCGTCAATAAAAGCGCGTACAGACACATACCTCTATGGCCATCCTAAGGGCCCTCGAAAACGCTACAGATCGATTACGGAATTTAGGCAACATTTTCTATGGCTGGCTTCCGACGCGACCAGGAACCCCAAGAATTGCGAGTGTAGGATTTGCTGCGGGAAGAGTGAGGCTACGATAGAGCCAATTGTGGACACCTCTGCTCAAACCTCGGGCATGAGTACCAGGGGCGCTGTCGCTAAAGAGCGATCTGCTGCTACCGCCCAAACTTCCTCTCCTAGAGCAAAGGTCACCAGGAGAACTGCTGCGAATGCAGCTCTGGCTGCAGCAGCCCCTGCCCCGGCAGCTCCCACAGCTCCTCGCCGATCGACGGCCACAACAGCGAACACTCGCTCGAGTAGTTCCACACCTGCTCCTACACTCCCGACTCCTGCACCATTCCCTCTAAGCCACATGTCTTCCTCATGTACAGCTGTAGAACGTGCCCTTGATGCCGCTTTAGGGAAGAACATTTTTCGCCCTGGTGAGCTGGTTTGGTGCCACTGTACAGAAGCTTGGTCTTTGGGCGTTATCGTAGCCCGACCTGAGCCTGAGTCCCCCGGTTACACTGTCCAAGTTTTAAAGTCACCATTAGAGGCTGAGATGTCTAGACCTTACCCTAGAATTACACTTAGCGAGCTACGGCCCTGGCTGGCTTGGAGCACCCCCGAAATTACAATACCATCCCTGCGCATTATCATGGAATTTGAATCCATAAATTGGGGCCAGTTTCGAACTGTTCGTGGTCTTGAAGTTGACGCTAGCATTATAAAGTCTAGGGATATTGATACGTCTTACTCCCTAGTTGATAAGATCGATTACCCCCACGCCAGTTTCTATGCCGGCGTCTTCTATGGGGCCGAGAAGATCTGGATAGGAGAGATTGTCAGGCTGAAAAGACATGCTGTCCCTCAAGCGAATTTAACGGGTCTCGAAATCATGGTAGTAGTGAGCATTCAAGACCACCGAAAACAACCCCCGAACAAGATCAGAACCCCCAGTACGGATATCACAGTAATGGGTGATATCTACGAATTCGTCACCTATCCAGCAGCTACCTCGCCTCCTCCACAAATCCCCCAGTGGCTTCCGGTAAGGCTGATCAACGAAACCAAGCTCAAGAACAAAGTCACCTCGCATGCCTCCAACAGCCCGACAGTGGGAACCTGGCGCTGTATTCAAAATGGGTACTCTGTAAGATTGGAAGACATCAAGGGGAGATGGTACGAGTCTTCAATTCTCATACCGGAGCTCAAGGGCCACGAAAAATTCGGCCAGGATGTGCAAAGTGGGAAATGGGATGAATTGGCAACCCAGATGAACGAGATGGGAAACGCAGGGCAGGCCTCTGCCCGTGGGTGGCTGAGAAACGCCAGACGGGATGAGGCCCTTACCAAAGCCGTTCCCAGAGGCTTTGTCCTTGAGAAGGATTCTGCCACAAATAGTCAGGGCTTGCCCTCCGGATTTGCGGTTCAGATTCCGACACAGCAGCCGCAGCCGCAGCAACCTCCAGCAGCAGCGGCCCCAGCAGAAATGGTGGACTTGACTGGTGAAGATGACGACTACGTACCTCAGGAAGACCAACATCCTAGTGATGACGAGGCACTCACGAGGCAGATGGAGGCGGATGTCGCAAGCTTTTTTAGAACGGAACCTGTGGATTCATTTTACGGTAGTTTGTAGGGGCAGTGAAATATCCTACCTCTTTCCTTCCTTTTCAATTTTGCTTACCATAGAAACTGGAACAATTGTGAGACCCGCCAGGGCTGGGTTTCCTCTCCTAGTGGGCTTGTCGCATTTTTTTCTTTTTATTTGTCCAACTAAGGGCTGAATGGGGATATTTTTGCTGTGTTTTCTCCCCCCACTGCCTGTCCAGGGGGAGATTCCAGATGCCCCAATGCCATTCCCAATTATTCCCGTCTTTATAGCATCTCTACATGTTAGAACACTCTGGGCGACTTTAAAAATTCTTAGCCTCATATGTATTACCACACCTTTTTTCCTTCTTCCCCCTCCCTTTATGAACCTCTTCGTTACCCCTTTCTTTCCACCTTCACTGCCCCACCGCAGCGGGAGGGTCTGGATAGCACAAAATTGAAAGCACACGGTCCGATCCGAGAAATATGTATCCCTAACTTAGCATTTCACTCACCCCGCAGAGGTTAAACCGCTTCTTCTTTTCTTTTCTTCCCTTTCCCTCTCTTTCCACATTTATTTATTTATCTTTCCTTTTGGGAAAATTATTTTCTGCAGAGTTATGAGGGCGTTAGAGAGAGAAAATTAATAGATGATGATGGGTTTTGAAGTTGCCCAGTTTGGGGTTGATTTTCTCCGCTGTGAAAGAAGAAGGAAAGGGTTTGATGGGAATTGCATATTCGAAATTGGTTTAGCTTGATTAATCAAACGCAAATTGGGGCATGCCATGAGCTTGTGGATCTTCCGCCATGATACTTTGTGTTCCCATGTATCATACTGGTACAAGGTGGCGAGTGATATTTTGTGCTCTGTGGCTATGTATCTTCCAGAACACTTTGGAAGGAACCTCCCGCCTTCACTGCCCCCGAGATATACCGGTACATATCTGATATCACACGGGAAGCCTAACGCGATGCGTTACCGTACATATAAGTCAGCCAAGGGGTAGACTACCGTATGTACGAGTACCAGGCACAACGCAACAACCAACCAACCAACCAACCCCCCCCTTCCACCCCACCACGACACCGCGAACCACTGACCACCTTACCCCCTCGAACGGAGAACAAAACGAAACAGAACAGAACAGAACACTAACTAACTCCATCAAGAGAGAGAGAGAAAGAGAGAGAGAGAAAACCCCTGACAAATCCCAAAAACCTCACACGAATACCCCATCCCATCCCATCCCATCCCATCCCATCCCAACCACACAACCACACAACCAAATCAAATGTTCGCAATAATCTGCCCCGGCCGACCCGGTATATATATATACCCCCCCAACCAATAATCCACACATAGTTAATCAACTAACCAAAAAAAAACCTACACCACCACAGTCCAAGCCCCCCTCCACGCCCTAACCGCGACAACCTTCGTCCAAGCCCTCGCCCTCCCGCTGAACCACATAGTCGTCTTCCTCCTGCCCGACACGCAGATCCCGGAAACCCACGCGGCCAGCGTGCACATACAGTTCCCCGGCCAGCCCTTTCGCCTCCTGGGCGCCATATCCGCCGCCAAGCCGAGCGCTATATTTCGCGTGGACGCCAAGGGGTTGCAGGGCCAGGTGGTGGTCGGGGTCAGCATCGAGGAGGTGGGGAATGTTGCTTCGCAGCTTGGTGCGGGGGTGGGGATGGGGATGGGGATGGGGAT
>Ga0307509_10012730_pt1 | contig 10024 bp, 11 predicted proteins | sample 10_EM_MG_FD_202245 | JGI IMG/M metagenome (GOLD analysis project Ga0307509, IMG submission 202245) | Populus trichocarpa ectomycorrhiza microbial communities from riparian zone in the Pacific Northwest, United States - 10_EM | ecosystem: Host-associated > Plants > Roots > Unclassified | place... | reverse complement strand
TGCCTCGCTTCTCTTCAGGATTTTTTTTTAAAAAAAGTATTACTTCGTCTATTCCTATTTAATTTCTTGGAATGCGAAACTATCCTGGTTTCCATTCACGGTAGCCTCTAGTCTCCTCCTCCTCGCGTTCAATAATAAGCACCCACAAGCATCTCCAATGTCGACAGCAGAAGTACTTTCCCCGACCTCTCCCACTTCCGTTGGTGTTGTTTCTGGCTCTCTTCCTCATTTGCGCACTCGAGCAAACCCCACCGCTGTTGATCAAGACGGTAGTTTCCAGATGGACAAGGTGATCAAGAGTGGTTGGCTACTGAAGAGGACACGCAAGACAAAGGTACGGTGATTCGTTTGTTTCGGCCTTTGGTTTATGGCTGCAGTACTAACAATTTTTACAATTCGGTTGCATAGAACTGGAAACGCCGCTGGTTTGTCCTTCGTGGTGATCGCCTTTCATGCTACAAGGACCAAAAGGAATACAAAATTCACCGCCAAATCTACCTTGCCGAGCTCACGGCCGTTGCTGTGCTCAAGGACGCCAAAAAGCCTAACGTCTTTGGACTTTTCTCACCATCCAGAAATCACCATTTCCAAGGCGAATCGGCAAAGGATACTGCGGAATGGGTGCAATTGATTAAAGGTCTTACCAGTATCGTGGAGACTGAAGACGAATTATTCCTCAATTCTCCAACACATTTACATGACCCCGCAAATCCCCTTTCTAGTCCTACCGCTTACAACCCTAATATGAGATTGGGGTCTAGTTCCCCAGAGTTTGGTTCGAATCCAGGGGCAGTGCAGATTAGAGAAATGGGAGGAGGAGGAATTTCGACGCAAACTTTGGAATACTCAGGGGCGGAGGTTGGTTCTTTTTCATCGGTGTCGGACGGCGCTAGGATTTCGCAGTTGTCGCTCTCACACCCTGATCCAGGGATTGGTCCGAGCTCAGGAGCTGCAGGAACTGGAGCCAGCGCCGAGCCTCCGCACCCTGGAGTTACCAGACATGAGTCGGGATTCTCCTCAGATCACATGGATGACTCCAGGGTGGTTTGGCACGGATATCTTTATTTTCTAAAATCTAAAGGAGGTGTGAAGCAATGGAAAAGATATTGGGTAGTGCTGAGAACTGTCCACCTGGCTTTTTACAAGAATGAAGAGGTAAGCATCGCCTAGTCATAATTTAGGCCTCGGGTCGCTAATTCAGCACAGGAGTACCGAGCCATCAAAATAATTCACCTTGATTCAGTTGTCGATGCTGTGGAAATTGATCCTCTTTCAAAATCCAAGAAGCATTGTTTGCAAGTTATCACCGAAGGAAAGTCTCTACGGTTCGCAGCAGCGGATGAAGAGTCGTTGGCCAAATGGCTCGGCGCACTGAAGAGTACGCTCACCAAACGAGCATTAATGAAAACCACTGCAGCCACCAGCCCCACAACAGCAAACCCTCCCACCTCTTCCTCTGGGCCTTCCCAGCCCCGTTAATATGATCGCCTTGGGCGCCCTCACCCCTCCCCCTCTCCCACCTAATGGATAAGCAGTATTAACGTCATGGCTCTTTTTCTCTCGATTCGTTGTTCTTAGTTCAGGTTCTTTTTCCATGAGGATTAAGGCCACCCCTATCTGTTTTATTAAATACCCACATAGCATTTGATTCCTCCTAGCCCGCACCCCGGGTAGCTAGTTCCCTGGACTGTCCATATTCAATCAGGGAGTTTTCCATATCTTGCACTTTATCATATCAACCCTAGCACTGGGGGGGACTGTCATTTCGTTCCTTCCAACATTGGAACCCATTGACTACTATATCCCGCCCTGGCTGGCACTGGCACCAAATACACTCTTTTTTTCCGGCTTTCATCACATTACATCTCATCTCTCTTTGTCTCTTATTCGCTCGCTGCTTGTAACTCTCTTTTGTGGATCGCCGCATCTCCTACATTCCCATTTTGTGCTTTGAAACCATACCCGAGTTTTCTCTCACCTGTCAGTTGGACACATCATCACCATTGTCTCACCTATCATCCCTTTTTTCTTTTCTTCCGCTTTTTCGTCTACTCATTTCTTATTTTCCTGTCTTTCTGGATGGCGCTGCAGGAGCTGTATTCTTGATTAGTCAGTTAATCTTTTTCTTCCTTGCTTTTTCTCCCCCTTCTTTCTCTCTTCATAGCAGAGGTCTGGATTAGGTAGGGGCATTCAAAACTTCTGTTTCTTTACTTTCTCCAAGTCCAGGTTTTATATAAAAGTTAGCAAGGAGGGGAGGAAGGAAGGTTTTCTTCTTTCTACAATGGCAATTGAGCGGGTTGATTGATTGAATAATACTATCTTTAGTTTTCTTTCCAAATGGCTTTTTTCTTTCTCCTTACTCTGGTTCCTTTTCCCCATTTTATTTTACTCTCTTGACCGAGTTTTGCCGTGCTTTATTCCGAGGCAGAAAGGTAGGGAGTATGAGGGGTTTTTATGGGGCGGGGGGATCTCGATTACGGAGTTTGTTTCTCGACGCCCGGCGGTAGTTGAGGGATGTATCAATGGAACCTAATTCTAGCAATTGTTAGCATGACTTGTTCATTGTGCTGGCTATATATCGCTGGGGACTGCAAAGTACTTCTCTTGTTCTAGTGAATTGATATTCCGAAGGAAAGAAACAAAAATACCCCCTCCCCCCATGCCCGGCATTATTATACCAAATTAGAACCTTCGAGTGGTATAGGCTCTATACGCCCTCCACGGCAACTTCCAATCCGGTTTTTGAAGCCGATTGTCGAAGGGGTCGAAGTCAATCCTTTCCAGTCTTTCCAAGTATATCGCCGTAGGAACCTACCGTACCGCCCATCAGACCAGCCCCCACAGATACAAGAAAGGAGAAGGAAGGAAGTTCAAAGTCATCACCCACCGCCCGCATAAAACCCGAAAACGCCACCCCCCTCGCCGCCAGCTCCTCCGCGACCATTTTCCGCGCGGTGATCAAATGATCATTAGCCAGCGTCGCAATCTTAAACACCACTTCCTTCAACTTCCCCACCGCATCTTCCCCACCACCCCTGCCCTGCGCCCTCCGCAAAACATCCTCCTGCCGCAAGCCCACCTCGGCGCACAAATCCAACGGCAACACCACCGCCCCACCCCCCTCAGCACGAGCCAACACCGCCAGCCCCCTAATCACCGCGACAATCCCCTCCGCCTTGCCAACGTGCGAAGCAACATGGTCCAGCCCGGTATCCCTCAACCCGAGTCCTTCCAGCGTCGCGTACAGCAAACTAGCATACGTCCCCTCGGCGTAGGCCTCCAAATCCTGCATGTTCCGGAAGGGGACGTTGCCGAGGTACTTCTCGCGCTCCGCCAGCACGCGCGTCAGGAAGCCCTTTGTGAGCTTGGCGTGGTTGGCGTGCACGGCGTGGGCGAGGAGGAGGAGCGCTGGCTCTGCCGGCGGTGTGTACGGGGACGATGATGACGATGAGAATAGCTTTGTCAGGTTGTCCCGCCAGAAGTTTATCCGCATGCGGCCTAGGGTTGTGTTACTGACTTGGTCTGGGATTAGGCTGGTTTCTATGTTGAAGGCGCGGAGGGAGAGGTAGGTGTCTTTGCTATAAGCTGGTTGGAAGACGGAGAGGAGGTGGGAGGGTTTGTCATGTTTGCTGAGAGGGGGAGGAGGAGGGGGTGTTAGCTTTCTGTGGGAAAAATTGGAAGGGGAGGGGGGGGGTGGGAGGAGGAGGGACCGGAGGAGATCAAGACAGTATGCTCGTGCGGATGCGACGGTCAGTGTTGAAGAATGGCGTTTTGTCTGTGGGTATAGTGATATTGGGGGTTTGGAAGGGGATTGAGCGCACAGTCGGAAGGGAGGTAATGATCTTGTGTGTAATCGTGGGAGCGCCATTGGGATTGTGTTGTGGTGGTTGGTTAGTCCCGTTAAAGTTGAACCTATGATAATCTAGGAAAAATAAATTTTAAAATCGCTTCGAGTTCTACATAGCTTATGACATAATGTGTAACCCAAGCCAACCTTATTTATCCATACCACGTCACTCGTTCAATAATCACAGCTGGTCACTCCGCAATACCCCCACAGCCTCATCGAAAGCCACTCGAAACGGGGTGAGGTGAAAAAAACGACACTGCGAGAAAAAGTTTGTCTCTTGTACAATCATACCTGTTATGGTAGCTATCCCGCCAGATAAGCACGCTATGCTCCGGCAGAGAGCCAATACCATGCACAACCCTGTGCCCGCCCAAATTGCCAACGGAGAGGAAGTAGGAAAAAAACAATGCACCCGAGAACAAAAATAAGAGTGAAAAAAAGGGTGAAAAAAAGGGTGAAAAAAGCCACCATCAACTTGGCCGTAAATGTACACAAGTACTACCGGTACTATACCCATCTATGATAGAACCCCCATACCGTCTCATTCGCGTCTCGAACACCCTTCCCCCCCACTACCCGTAGAGAGCCCGCGTATTTACGAAACGCACAATTATTGGAGCATACTGTACTGTACATGTGAAATGCAGGAAGAGAAAAGAGAAAAAAAAGAAGGAAAGAAAGAGAAAGGAGGCAGAGGGGTATGGTATGGTAAGGGATGGGAATCCCGTCATCGTGAAGAGGAGAGTAAGCAAGCACGAGGGTGTGGAAAGGGTCAGAGCCTGTTTGGCAAAAATGGGACCGTTGCGTTGGGCGACCGTTTCTGCTGTGAAAATGACCTTCTCTCCGTTTTGAAACGGAAGGAAAAGGGTCATTTGTATGGGAGAACGGAACGGAACTGTCGTAGCCAAACAGGCTCTTAACCTTTCGGCTTGTACTAGTACTATATACGGTGAAACTATTTTCTAGAAAGGAAGGAATAACTGAGAAACCCTGAACATAGAAGGGGAAAGGGGAAAAGGGGAAAAGGGGAAAAGGGGAAAAGGGGAAAAAAAGTATATTCATAAAGTAGGGGATATGTATAGAAGTAGATGTAGAGAAGATGCAACCATCCCGGAACAGTAGAGAGAGAGAAGAAAAGAGAAAAAGCACATAGCGCCGCCAGACCTCAATGGTGATGATGATGATAGTATGAAACAGAACTCAAGGGAAAGATGGCTATACAATTGTAGAAAAAGAAGAGCTGGGGTATAGAAAGACGGAAAGGGTAATAAAGGACGAACGAAGGTGAGTGAGTGAGAAAGAGAGGGCGCCAGCAGATTTGTGCGTTCTGTGCGCAATCCTCCATCATCCACCTATGCATTTATCTCCTTGCGTTACCGTTCCTGAGGACGATGATCAGCGGTGCCGTCTTCATCTTCTTGGGAATCGAGCTCGTCGGCGGGGTCGTCCGCAGGAGGAATGCCGCTCTCATCAGACGACTCTTCATCCTTCCCTTCCTTCCTCTCCCCCTGCAATTGGGCCCATCCCCATCCCCATCTTCTACCATTCTCCTCCCCATTCTCTCTCATGTCCTGGGCATTCACGCCCTTATCATCGCTTCTCCAGCACCTGGCGTGGTAGTCGTCCGAGATGGTCACGAGATCGCCCATATTTGTCCAGCTAACGTCTGTTACTTCCCTATTGTGCGCACGAACGAGCACAACGCCGGTGCCGACGGGGATATTCTTGGAAACAGCCTGGATGCGAGACCCCTCCGGAAAATTGGTTTTCTGGGCGTAAAGTCTCTTATCGAAGTACTGCTGGGCCGTCGGGAAGATACAGGCTGACCCGGAGCTAGAACCAGTAGCGAGGTATTGTCCGTCGGGGCTAATATCCGATTTGACGTAGAAGCTGGAGGCGTGGAGCTCGGGGTGATGGTATGCATGTAAGGGGCCGTGTTCGAGCAGTTTGGTTCCCCAAGCGTAGACGATCGAGTCCTTACACAGGGTGTAGGCCATGGACTTGTCCGGGGAAATAGATATTGAGTTTATGCCGAAGGGGCGAACCTGGTGGTGTTTTGGCTCAGCCGACACACCACAAGGCTGAGAATTTCCTCTTCTATCTTGTTTGATGGAACGGCGATCCCAGCACCTGAGCTCTGCTCTAGACTCGCAAGCCGTGAGAAAGGTATTTGGAATAGCCCAGGCCAATGCTGTTACTGAGACGATTGATTTGGAAGCCCGGCCTTTCGGGACCGTCAGTGAGGCGTGGGCGCCGCGAATAACCTCGACAGGTCTGTGAGTGATAAACTCGTTATTATCAAAGCGACTCTGAATGTTGGCGCGAAGATCCCAAATCATGGCGGTTCCATCACGTGAGCAACTGGCGATAATAGAGGAACAGGTCGGCTCAAATGCTACTTGCTTCACACTGCTAACATGACCATCCAGAACATGTAGGATGGTCTGCTTTGTGATATCCATTACACGTATTTTCTGGTCGCCGCACGCAGTGGCCTGAAGGTATTGCTCGTTAGCTTGCCAATTGGGAAACATGAGCATATCGTGCATAGGGCTGACCATTAAAACATCGTCTTTGGAAATTGAAATATCAAAGATCGCATTATCGTGCGAAGGCAGTCTCACAAAATCAGTTTCTGTTCGAGTGTCAATAAGAGTTCCGGCTGTAAGTTGTAGAGAGAGAGCCCCACCAAAGCCTGGCGCCTGATCCTTATCCGATTCTAATAGTCTTATGGCACCGGTCTCATCTCCAACGGCAACTAGAGGATTCCCTAAGGCGCTTGTCAGCATATTTAAGTCATGTCCCGCCCACGAGGGAGCTTACTGTTAAGTGCTTGGACGGAAAACGGCAACGAGAGGTCACTCTCCGGTGATAGAAGGTAATAGCTGTCTTTCGGCCTGGAATAGAATTTAAGAAGCTCAATTGACCAATCTACCCCCGTCGGCCATGTCAGTAAAAAAATTAAAATACTCACTAGAGTAATGATAATATCAGCAACGCACGTAGGCAGTGAAAGCCCCTTCTATGAGCTTGCCTGGGGCAACTCAGAGCTCCTATCTCCCTTAAGAAATGTCTTGTCGCCTGCTGGGGACGAATATTTCTAGTGGGCCATCGACTAGCAATTTGGCGTGGGGGATTTTCTGGGGCCGCCTCCTCATCTCTATCCCTCACCGGAGTTCTAACACCACCGAAATAGCCTGTAGCTCGCTGACGTTTGTTTGGACTAGGCGCATCATCAGTCGCCAATTGGCTTTTAGTAAGCGGGCTGTCATTCGTAGTGACTGCGGAGAAAGGCCGGCGCCTCGGCGTAAAAAAACTGTGAATCGGATTCGCAGAGCTCGCTTTTAGATCAGAAGGGGAATTAATTGGGTTAATACATTCGAAATCCATGACGGTGATTTTTTCTTGTTTGCGAACTGTCGTAAGGGCTGGCGGTGATGGTGGGGTGTATTGTTGTTGAGAATGAAGAAAGACAGGGAGGATACCTGAAATTCCCCTGTGGCTGGACGTTGCTACAGCAGCCAGAACGGGTCGCGCAGGGGGGTTAGGTTTGGTAGACTCCTACTGTAGCCTGTAGGGCGGGGAGACTGAGAGCAACCTACCAGTAATGTAGAAATCTCTGTTGGTTCGACAATGCCAAGCTGCCTACTTTCCTGAAAGGGAACCACATCAAATCTTTCTGATGTTGCTTCTACTCGTCCCAGGCAAGAAGTATGCGAAAGCCAGGGGGGTAAAGCGGTGTTGGTACCGGGGTTTGAGACCGGGCGTAAGAAGGGGAAGCATGGGTCGCAATTTGTCCATTGAGAAGGTGATTTTCAGGAGGATTACAATGAAAACTCTAGAAAACTTTGTGATGGTTGTAGATTTCATAAACAAAGGTTCATAAAAAGCAAATAATTAAACATTTTAAATATTTTAAACACTTTAAACTTTAAAATGACATATTAAAAAAAAAATCTACCACTTGGTATAACTACAATTGACTACAATGACAGCTTTGATTTGGTGCTGGCATCCTATTAGTAAAGCCCAATATGTCCTCCAGCTCAATATTTACCCATTCCTTCTCAATTACCCTGGCCATTTCCTGCTCCCCACTAGGCCAGGGGAAGCATGACATGAGGTTGTACTTGAGAAGATTCCAGACATTCTCAATCAGATTAATATCAGGGAAGCATGAGGGCCAATCCATCTTGACTATATGATAAGCCTGGCACAATGCCTGAGTGTAAATTGCTCTATGAGTAGAAGTGCTGCCCTCTATAACCCAAAAGCATGCCTGCCTGCTTTACCTACTTTCTGCCAGAAGGGCCAGAGCACTGAGTCAATAACATTGTAAACATAACTGTGGGCAGTTATGTTTCCCCAATTGCCCTTCTGCTAGTTCAAGTGATGAGCCTTTTGTCTCCCCAAAATCCCCCCTCTGATCATAATTGCACCTTTTTTTGGAAACCTAAAAGCAATATATAACTTCTCATATTCCTTTCCAGGAGGTGATAGATAATTATAGCCAGCAACTAAAGCTATATTTAGTGAATGTGGGTTGCTTGCTAAACTGGTTGTAATCACAGGAATATATCTGAAAAACAAAATATTATTTTCAGTCTTCCAAATATTATCATACCTTTTCACTTCTTTTAGCATAAGCCTTCATATTCTCTTCTCTATTCCTCAAAGATTCAAATAAAGTAGATATTCTGTTTTATCCCTGAACAAAAATAAAAATATAATGATTAAAGACAACTTTCCTTATTTTGTAGCTTTAATGCTTTCCATTGTCCTATTTGGCTATTGATGAAATATCTCTGTTAACTATCGTGCTTTTTAAAAACAAAAGAACTCTATAAATGAAGTAGGACTTGTAACAAATATAGATAGTATCAAAAATCAGTTATCACACTTCTTTGATATTCACAAAAACTGATTGTTGGAAATGTGATCTCATAAATTCATCTGTCATATCACAGCATTTGTCCTTTTTATCTATATAAATGATTGAGAGATATACCATTAAATTTGATAATTGTGATATTAAATAAAACCCATTCTGTAATTCTTATAAAAGTTTATAGTAATATTGTAGTTATCAAATTTGATATGCATGATTGTTAGAAAAATTAACATAGTTTGACAGGAATTGATTTTTCTGTGCCTAGCGGTATTTTCAAGATCTGTAATCCATCTATTATATCAATCTTCATCCAACCAGCTTTCATGTTGAAGAGGAAAGATATGTGCAGCTTCAAAACCACTCAAGTTATTGGTATAGATATACTCTTTCCAATTAACTATTTCAGAACTAGCACATTGCCAATCATGCTTATAGTTTTTCTCATGGAATCACTCATCCCTACATGTAACATTATGAGTAATTAAATGATTAGCCTAAATCATACCTGCAAACTAACTTTAATAAAATCTAACAAAATTAGCAATCCAATACCTTGAAAAATGTGAAAATCATACTAATTTGCATGCCATGTGCGTTGAAGTAAAAATTGTATAACTCCAGTTTATAAGGTCCTGGAATTTAAATACAATATAGCCTAACATTATATTTTGAATATGAATAGAAAATCAATTAACCAGAATAATGCCAAAAATACCAAAACAGCTTGATTCAGTAATTGATCCATTTGTCAAGATATTCCAACCACCCTACTTGGCTTTGTAGCATCATATAAAGAATATTGCTCAAGCAAATCATGGTGTAGTTTGAAGACATAAGTATTATGTTAATTGTCATAATTATAATCCAAGGGATAACTTTACAGCTGCTATAGGGGGACTGTTGAAAGGGATGCAGAGAGTGGTTGGTTGATGCTGATTTGAATAAAGGTGGTTGTAGGTTGAAGTTTTGCAGAGCTTAAGGGGCTTTTGGCAGTTAATTATATAAACTTGCTATCTTAATAAGCACAGACTTGGAGATTGACACTAGATTAATCCCTATTAGGAAAAGCTAACTAGTCAGTTACAGGTTGTAGTTATCCTCTTATCATTTTTTGATACAGTCACTAGACAAAAGTCTTGGTGATCGCTTAGTCAGCGAGGACTAAGTGAGATAATCCAAGTCCGACACCCCCCAGCCCCACCACAGTGGAAAATCACGTATGGGGTATCATACTACATGCATTCTTACAGCTTTACTACTAGACTAATATTTTATGTTCAATT
>Ga0307509_10012729_pt1 | contig 10025 bp, 8 predicted proteins | sample 10_EM_MG_FD_202245 | JGI IMG/M metagenome (GOLD analysis project Ga0307509, IMG submission 202245) | Populus trichocarpa ectomycorrhiza microbial communities from riparian zone in the Pacific Northwest, United States - 10_EM | ecosystem: Host-associated > Plants > Roots > Unclassified | place... | reverse complement strand
CGGGATCAGCACACCGTCGGGGTCGATCGGCAGTGGATGTTCGCCGAGGCGACGCCCGTCCATCCCCAGGCGGATCAGGACGCCGTCGCCCGTGGCGACCCAGACCTGGTCGGCGAATGTCGCGATCGCCTGTACGCCGGCAATCGCAACCTCGCGACGGGTCCCGCCACGAGCGTCGACGAACGCAATCCGGTCAGGGTCCCCCACGACCAGCGTCCCGCCCTCGCGAGTGAACTGGAGCCGGCTCGACTGGACCTGCGTATTGCTCGGCGAGATCGAGCGCAGAGAGCATGGTGCGATCACGACTCTCCTTCTACGCGAGACGCACGCCTCGTCTGCTCGTGAGATTTCAGCCTTGCGAGTAGTTGGCGCAGCTGACTGATGAGGTCGGATGCGGCGGAGCCATGTCCCGCAATATAGGCGATGCCTTTGTAGATGACACGGAACGAAGCCCTCAGCAGACGCTGCATCGTCGGCTGTGTCCACAACTCGCGACCGGAACCGTCACCGCCGAGCGAACCCAGATACTGCAGACGTGCGTCAAGGTCGGCCCACGCAGCATGGAGCGCCAGCATGATCGGCGCTACCGCCAGTGGTGGTGCCGCTGCGACGAAACACGCCTCCAGCTCTTCTGTCCGCAGTATCATTGCCTCTGCATGGCGCAGGCACCCGCGGACGGCATCGAGCGCGTCTGCCTGCAACGATGAAGCGGCGAGAGCCTCGGATCGATCATGACCCCTGTTCATGACACCTGGACCTCAACGTCAGAGCCCACAACCTCGAGAGCCATCTCAGCTCCCAACCCGATCACAATGAGTGCGGCCACACGAACACAAAACACCAAACCGCGTCAATTGGGAAGCATCGTCCAACTTTATCGTAAATCTCGATCCGGAGTTGGACGGCAGTCAACATTGCCCGCCGGCCAGTACGAGTCGAGTCCCCTACCCATGCTTCTTTCGAATCGCGGACTTGGCCGACGCCCCCAACATAGCGCCGGCGATACGATCGGGCACCAGGTTGCGCGATAAGCCGACCTGCTCCGAGTACCAGTTGTGGAGCGTTGTTCGCTTCACGCCGAGGTCCACAGCCGCTTGGTTGATGGACCCTGCACGAACGATCGCCGTGAGCCACTTGGCGGCACCGCGGAGAGAGAGGAAGTTGTCGGGCCAGCTGTAGTTGAGCAGCGCGCTCTCGTTCTCGGGTGCCAACAGAGACATGCGAAGCGGACTATCCTCGTCGATGAACATCCGGTCCAGCAGACGTCCAACTGCTTGGGGGCGAGTCGCGACCGGGGGTAGTAAGATGCGGTGAAGCGCACGTGCGTGGTTTTTTCCGAAGGCGGTGTCAGCGATGTCGACGCTGCGAGCTAGGGCGATCACGCGCACCTGATACTTGGACGAGAACATCATCGACACGACCGATGGATCGAACGGGTCCTCGACGCGCTCGAGGTCGATCACCAAGGTAGCCTTACGAGCCCGCTTCCGGAGCAGTGTCGGCAAATCAGCGAACGTGTTCCGCTCGCTTGCGAGATCGATGAAGGGCCGAGCCCGGAACAATGAGACCTTGTGCACGATGCCTGCGAGGCGATGTTGCTCGCAGTGAGGCTGGCTCTCAATGAGCAAAGGAGCGCCGTTGCGTGCCGCGAGGATCATATCCGCTGGAGACGGCGTCTCGCTGCGGACCGAGTGCTCCTGTTGCAGGCCCAAGATCTCGGTCAACTCCGGGTAGTGAGTACACATCTCGTCATCGAGCGCCAGAAACTGACAGGCGTTGGGACCTACAGCAAACATCTTCCCAGCCTTCAGAATGAAAGACTTGTCGCGTTCACCTTCAAAGTAGGTGCCATTCTTACTCTCGTCCGTAACGCGTAGCCGCCCGCGCTTGTGGTCCAACCGACAGTGATGCTTGGAGATGCCCGGATCCGTGATCACAATGTCGCAGTCGGCGGCGGAGCCGATCGTGGTGCGCGTACTCAGCGGATGGCGCGTATCGGTCCCATATCGCAGGAGTGCCTTGACCACGCCAGGGCCGTTGTCGACCCCGCCTCGCTGCTCCTCAGGAAGCGTGGTCGTATCCAATGACGGATTGGTAGTCACCTGTGTTCCTCGAGCAAAGAGAGCATTTCACCAGGTCACGATGCAAGCGTCGTCCAACTATTTGGTGTTGAAGCAGGTTCCGTTGGACGGACGACATGAATACTTCCTGTGGCTTACGAGGAAAGTGGTGGATTATCCAACGCTGTAAATGAACATTTCGGACAAAAGGGCCAATTGTGAGATCTGACAGCCTGTCTTGCACCTTCATGGCCAATTCTGCGAAATAGCCGCGTGGCGAACAGCCGGGCGGTTTCCTTCATTCACCCATGGCGATCCGCCGAGACGTCAACGCGGACGCTGCGTAAGCGCCACGCCGCCATTCCGAAGAGAGCCGCTGGATGCTCGTCGCCGTACGTGCGCCCGCAAAAGACCAGCGAACGATGTGCGATTCCAGCCTCCATCGGGGAGACCACGGAACGTTGCCACTCTGTAGCGGGACTCACGCTAATCTCGTGCCTCGATTCGCGGCAGTTTCCAACAGACCAGGAAGTTGATAGGTGGGCCGACTTGCAATCGGGCAGAGAATGCGGGAAGACTCCCGCCTCAATGTTGTCAAAGGGTGGGTCGGGCAACGGGCGATGGGCGGGGGCGCGAGGGACCGCCGCGTTGCTCGGCGCATGCGTGCTCCTCGGCGCATGCGGTGCAGATGCGCCACACGCAGCGGGTACTGGTGCGATGTCCGGCCAGGTCGTCGTGTCAGGGCCACTGCGGGGTGCCACGGTCTCGGTGGAGCAGATCGACTACGCGTCGAAAACCTCCGTCGCAACGACCGCGCACGTCGGCAGCGCGACGACCGACGACGACGGCCTGTTCCACCTGCCCGACATCGGGACCTACAATGGCCTCTTGCTCATCACCGCGACGGGCGGAGAATTCACCGACCTCGCCACGGGCGCGGCGATCCAGCTGGACCCCGGCGCTGGGCTGGAGACGATTGCGGACATCGACCTGCTCGAAGAGAACGACGACATACTGGTGAGCCCGGTTGGGCACTTGATCGCCGCGCGAACGCGTTGGAAGATGATCGAGCTCGGAGATGTGGTGAGCGCTGAAAAAGACGCCGCCTCCCACATCTCACGACACTTTGGAAACGTGCCCTGGTCTCGGCTGAAGCTGGCCTCTCTCGAAACGCCAACGACGAGCCCGACCGAGCCGCTGCGCGGCGCGCTCGTCCAGGCCGCGCTGAGTGTCCTTGCGCGCGAGATCATCGGGATGTCCGGCGCATCGCCACAAGAAGTGAACGTGCTCACGCTCACCAAGCAACTTGCGCTCGATGTCGGCCAGGGGGTGTTCGACGGCAACGATGGCAACGATGCGACGCCAGGTAGCGGACTCCAGCTTGGCGTCTGTGGGTCTGCCGTTGGCTGCACAGCGCCTCCAGACGATGCCTGCGCTCGCGACCTCTGCCGTCCGCTGTGTGACCTGTACGCCGGGACGCCGCGCGCGCGGTTGGCCGACAAGATGAACAAGGTCATCGGCGACCGAATGCTCAACAAGACGGGGCTGGTCAGCGGAGATATCTTGGCGGTCGCGCGCAGCATGGCCGACAATGTCGACCCCGACCTCTTCGCCCCGAGTCCGTGCTCCGAGACGCTGGACCGTCTTCCGCCAACCCTGTCATTCGGGGAGAAACCTGCTGATGGGGCGTTCGTGCACGGAACCGTGCAGATCACCGCGACCGCCATCGATGATATCGACGTTCCTCCGTCGCCCGCGGTAGAGTTCGCGGGGTACGCTGATACCGATGGCGATCCCCACAACAACGTCGCGACTGTCATCGTCGACACCACGACGATGGCCGACGGACCGCTCACGGTCACCGCCCGGGCGGCGGACGCGGCCGGTAACCCGGCGACGATCATGCGCGTCCTCCAAGTTGATAACACCGCGCCGGTCGTCGCGCTCGATCGCTCGGGCTTTGTTGCCGTCGTCGATGAACGGAATGTGGAGACCTGGTGGACAACCATCGCGGCCCCCACGCTGACTGGGACGGTGATCGAGGCGCACCCCATCAGCGTCGAGGCCGTGATCGGCGCGAAGCATGTTCCGGGGACGATCACAGGCTCGACCTGGAACGTGCAGTTTGAGGCCGGCACGATCGACCTGATCGGTGCGGACGTGCATGTCGTGCTGACCGACGCGGCCGGCAACCAGGGCGTGGCGGTCCAGCGCGTCCGATACGACGCGACCGCGCCGGTCGTCTCGTTTCGGGCCAGTCCCGTGCACGATGAAGCGAGCGAAACGCCGACGTTCGATACGAACGAGGCTCCGATCCATGTTCATAGCGGCGCCGAGGTCGATCTCGCGAGCGGCTGCCCGTCGATCACGAAGTACAGCTACCTCCTGAACTCGACGCCGCCGCCCTATGGCTCCGAGTCCGGTAAGCCGAACCGGTTGCAATACAACTTCCTCGTCTCGGACGATGGCGTTGGTATCGCTCTCGACAAGACACAGTACCGTGTCGGCCGCGACGCGGGCGGTGCGACACAATGGATCGCTACATTTTCGTTGAGCGGGTCTGAGATCTCGGTTGGTGCCGGGGTCACTCGCTATGAGGTTCCGATCTATGCCGACAAAGTTGCCGGGCTCGATACGATTGAGGGCGCGTACCGCGTCGAGTTTCGAGGCACGGATCTGATCGGCCGGGAGACGACGGCAGAACGGTGCTTCGTCCTCACCTTGCGTGCCCCGCCGCTTCACCTTGGCCCTATGAGGATCACCGATACGAAGACCTACAACCCCGGGGATGCGCAGGGCCACATGTACGCGCTGAAGACGCTCAGCCTTGCGCCTGCACCGGCATTCAATCAGATCGCCGCTCGAGTCCTCAACGCGGGGGCAGCTTCCTCACTGCTCGACATGCCAGTGGTCAACGGTACTGCCTCGACCGTATATCTGGCCGTCAGCGTAACGAAGCCGGGGGGCATGACCGCGTCGCAGACCTTTACGAGATCGTATGTGCGAACGATCACCGACACGACTATAAACTGCGATGACTCGACAGACCCACGCTGCGGCCCCGCACCCTTGGTCCCTCCCTTCGCTACGGGTGGGGACAGCCACCCCGTTGGAAACTTACTCTACCCGGTTCGGGTGTACCAGCTCGACGCGGGCGGTGCGCCGGTTACCCAGATCCCGTGCCTCGGTGGATGCCAGGACACGGATACAGTGTTCCGATTTGCGATTCCACCGCGCGGGAACGGCGCAGCTCCACTGCGATTCTTGGTGATGTCGATGGTCGGCCAGATCCCGGAGCTGTGGCCACGAAATGGGGACAACCCTGCCACTCCGCCGTTCCTCGATACCACAGTGAACGGCATACACATCACAGGGCTCCACGGTCCCTTTACGCAGGGATGTACGCGCACCAGCATACGCACTGGTGTCCTGACGTGCGTGCAGGTCACGACGTACGATGCGTATCGGGAGTTGACCTCGGCCTCGTTGACGGCTTCGGACCCCCTCATCAGCACGTACGCTACCGCGGCAGGCTCGACGACCTCTTTCGCAGACGCATGGGGATCATCCCTTCGAACATTGAATCTCTTTCCATGGAGCACGACTCAAGTCACCTTGCCTTAGAAGGACCCTCAGAATGACTAGAACAGCTTCTCTCGCCCTCGCACTTGCCGCTGGAATGGCGTTCGGCGTTGCCTTCGTGCTGTCCTGTGGCGGCGACAATCGCTCAGCTGCGGATGCAGGCTGCAGCTGCCCCGCGAGCGAACCGCCGCTCGCTGGACGGTTCATCACGCAGAGCGGGGCGCGAACGATCCCTGGCGGGATGGTTGGTGAGGCCGGCGCAACCTGTCCTGCTGGCGCTCAGCTCCTCAGTGGTAGCTGTACGAGCCCCCAGAACAACATTCCAGTGGATCTCGTTCTTATCGAATCGGGATTCACCGAAAGTCCTCCCACACTACCGCAGGGCTGGCTATGTACTTTCAAAAACAATGGCACCACGCCAGTAGATGTGAAAGCGACCGTGATCTGCTTGAATCCCGGTACCTGAATGCCGACGCCATAGGGCCAGCGAATGCGTAGCGCCTGCCACAGAATTGTCATCAACAGCCTCGTAATCTGCGCCATGACGAGCGCGCGCGTCGCGTCCGCCGGGGACACCGCCGGCCAGCCGGCGCCTCCGGCTACCCCCGCTGCATCACCGCGTGATTCCGAAGCTGAGTACCTCGTGCCGCCGCAAGGCGGAGCCTTCGAGATTGCGCTTCACATCGGTGAGGTGTGCATCTTGTCGTTCCCGGACAAGGTGAGCAACAAGGCGCTCGTGAGCTCGCCCGATTTCCAGATCAAGGCCTGGGAAGAAGACGGCATCGCTGTGCGCGCGCTCGGGGCCACCGCCAAGACGACGACGTTGGCGGTGGCCACGGTTTCTGGCTCCCTCAAGGTCAACCTGACGCTCGTGGTCGTACCGGCTGACAAGCCGTCGTTGAAGCTCGTGCGCTTCAAGGCGGGCTCCGAGGACGACTTCTTCGATTTCCAGTTGCAGACTGCCCTGGCACCTTTCAAGGCCGACCTCGCCCGACAGGGCAAGGAGCTCGACCGACAGCGCAAGGAGCTCGACGATCACATCCGCGAGCGCGCCGAGGGTCAGACGGCGGAAGGGGCTCTCAAGCGCAGCGAGACGTGCACTTTCTCGTCTCACGCGCGCAATGCCGACAACGTGATCGTCCACGTCGTACGGGGGTTGCTGGTTGGAGAAGAAGGCTACGTCATCTTTGAGTTGGAGAACCGCTCAGGGAGTCCATATCGGGTTGCCAGCGTGCGCGTTCAAGCCGAGGCGCATGATGTGAGCGGACTTGCGAAGTTGACGTCAGCCACCAATGCGCGCGACCCGAACCTACTCGGTGTGGTTCCCGCCGGCGCTACCGGCCGAGGTGTAGTCGTGGTGCGCTCGGTGGACCATGTGCTTGGAAAGAACCTGACGCTTGACGTTGCCGGCGCTCCCGGCTCGCAGCCGATTCGGATCGACCAAGGCATCGTGTTCCGGTGATGGGAGGGCTCGCGAGGTGCGCCGTGTGTGTCGCGTGCGTCGGTGTCGTGTCGCTGTATGGGCGTAAGGCTCGAGCCGATCGCTACGAGGCAACCTTGGTGGTGCGGCCGACCGGGACGATTGGCCGCGTCGCCGAGGATGTCGGCGGCAACGGTTCCGCCGTGGTCGCGTCGGCGTACGGAGGAGGACTCGACGTCGGCCTGTCCTACGGGCTCCGCAACTGGCTCGACTTCGGAGTCGAGCTCGGCGCCGCCGGCTTCGCACGAGCCACGTACGACCCTGCGACTGTGATGATCTCCAGCCGACCTCATACAGGACAGATCGAGCGGACGACACGCGAGGCGCAGCTGCGAGCCGGCGCGACGCTCCGGCTCGGCGTTGCGTGGATACCCGTGTTCTACGTCGGCGTTGGTGTCGGTGTGAGGCCGCAGAGCGCCGCGACCATGGAGCGTGATGACCAGGGCACCGCGGTCGGGCTCACGCCAGACGACATGAGCGCCGGTATGTCGTTCGACATCGTGGCGGCCACCCGGATCGGATTCGAGCATCGGTTCGATAGCCGCTGGACCGCTGGGCTTAGCCTGGGTGCCAGCCACGCGATCGGCCTGGGTGCGCCTTCGCTCGATATACTTTCGGCAGGCGTCTCCGTCGCGTGCAGCTGGTATCCGAACCTATGGTAGGCGTGTGGCGCACAACGGGTGACAAGGTGGCGCAGCGTACGGCACATCCGTCATCGCATCCGCAGCCGCGAGTGGCGGCGGGCTCGGGCGATTACAGCAGTCGCGTCAAATCTTCCTCGGAAGACGGAGTACCCTCGGAGGCGTGAGGCTCGCTAGCGGCAAATATGTCGTCGACCGCCTGCTCGGCCGCGGTGGCATGGCGGAAGTGTTTCTTGGGCGCATGGTCGGTGCCGAAGGTTTTTCACGCCCAGTAGCGATCAAGTGCGTTCTCCCCGGATTCTCCGAGAACCGAGACTTCGCCGAGGCGTTCGTGGGCGAGGCGAAGCTCACCTCACGCTTACAGCACCCCAACATCGTGACGGTGATCGACTTCGCCAAGGACGACGACGGACGCCTATTCCTCGTCATGGAGTGGGTGAACGGGACCGATCTCGATGGCTTGTTGCAGACCGGGCCGTTGCCGTTCTCGACCGTGATCCACTTGGCACTCGAGATCCTGCGCGGGCTCGACCATGCGCACGACCTGCCGGTCTCCAGCGACAGCGTGAAGGGGGTCATTCACCGCGACATTTCGCCGCACAACGTCTTGTTGTCGTGGCAGGGCGAGACGAAGGTCTCGGATTTCGGCATCGCCAAGGCCCGCGCCAAGACCCAAGCGACCGAGACCTTGCTGGTCAAAGGCAAGCCGGCCTACATGAGCCCTGAACAAGCGAGGGGCCAGCCGCTTGATGGGCGCAGCGACTTGTTCGCCGTAGGCATCATGTTGTACGAGGCGCTGACGGCGCAGCCCTTGTTTGCGGGCGGCTCTCTGGAGGAGACCTTGGGTCGGGTTTGGCACGCGGAGATCCCAGATCCGCGTGCCGTACGGCCGGAGATTCCGATCGATCTAGCGCGTGTCGTGACATGGCTTCTGCAACGCGATCTCAATAAACGCCTCCCCACCGCCGCCGCCGCGATCGAGGCGCTCAAGGCTTGTCGCGACTACCCGAAGGACGGACGCGAGGAGCTTGTCGCTATCCTCGCACACCGGTTCGCTGGCCGCGCCCCCATTCGCGCACGCGACGTGTCGCAGCGGGTTTTCGCATCTCATCAGCAAGTCACCATTGTCGCGGCTACTGCGACGCACACGATGACGTTGCCGCCACCCGTCCGCAGTCGCTCCACGGAACGACGCTGGCGGTGGACCGTGATCGGGAGCTTGCTGGTGATCGGTACCGCGACCTCCGCGCTCGTCGCAATCACGACCAACTCGCGCACCGACGAGCCTGCCGCCGGCGAGCATTCCTCTGGGGACGGGGCAGCGGGGCTAACGAGGCCGCACACGTCGGGCGTCCCGGAGCAGGGCAGCGCTGCTCCCGCCGCGGTCCTGGTCGAGCCGAATTCCCATTCCGCAGGACCGCTTGACGCCGGCACGGTAGCGCCGGTAGCGATCGGCCCCACCACCCCCGCCCCCGCGACGGCAACCACCGCAGTCGAACAGAAGGCAGCGCCGACTCCCCCGGTGCCGGCGCGCCGCCCAGCGCGAGCAGCGCCGAAGCCCGAAGGGATTCGCGAGATCCGGCTCGATCAGGACCGATAGGTCGCCCGGGCTCGCGGTGACGGCCGTCATCAGGCCGGCGCTGGTGCGGCTCGAACAAGCTTGGCGACTGCGTGCGAGCGCTGGTCGATGCGTCGACTCTGTACCGCTGGCTCGAGGCTACGTTGGCGGCGCTCGGATATCCGGAATCCTGTCACCGAGTCATTGCCGCCGGCAACCCGTCTCCGCAGTCGCTGTGCCACGCAACGCGCTGAAAACACGAAGGCGCATATGACCAACGCCCGGGCATCGAGGATGCCGACCGTCCAACTCGAGACAGGCATTTACGATAAAGTTGGACGACGCTTCCAATTGGACTCGATTTGGTGTTCTGTGCTCTCGTGAGCAGGTCCTGCGTCGTCGACACGAATACTGAGGGCGGAGGCGGCCTTGTCCGCGGCACGGTAAATCGCGACTGTACGATCACCGACCTGCGCAGGCGGCGGAGCGTATCGTTGGCATAAGGCGGATCTCAATATTGCGCCGCGATCGGGGAGCATCGCGAGGCCTACGACGTACTAGCGATCAAGGGAGAGATGAGGAATGGATAGCACAAATGTTCTCGACGATCTGTTTATCGTGGCACGACGACACGAATCCGCGCTAGCGATCGCGCTGCGCGTCGGCGACACAATGACCGCAATCGCGTCCTCAACGCGACTACG
>Ga0307509_10012728_pt1 | contig 10026 bp, 7 predicted proteins | sample 10_EM_MG_FD_202245 | JGI IMG/M metagenome (GOLD analysis project Ga0307509, IMG submission 202245) | Populus trichocarpa ectomycorrhiza microbial communities from riparian zone in the Pacific Northwest, United States - 10_EM | ecosystem: Host-associated > Plants > Roots > Unclassified | place... | reverse complement strand
GGAACACCGTGAAAAGGCACTTTCGAAGAGATACTTCAAGCATCTCATCGATGGCGGAGCGAAAATGTTTCGGCACGATGGAGAACTCGACTCTGCTCAATCAATTGTGTCCGAGCTCATCCAACAGCTGCCGGTGACGCTCAAAATTCAGGAAGAACTGGACGCTGGCAGAGTGTTGGGGGATACTTCTGCAGGTGCGGTGATCATGAGAGAGATGAAGGAGATGCAAAAGGAGCATGAAATGCGGATGCGGACCTTGAAGGATAAGATTGAACGGGAGAGCAAGGACATGAGATCTCAGTTAGAAGCGGAGCGTCGAGAGCTGGTGAAGCAGATGGCTCAAGTACAGGAAGACTCGAAGCGACTGGAAGAAACGCGCATAGCAAGAGAGCCGTATGCCCCCGAGCTGGGCAATAAAAGCTCAGAGGACGTTAACACGACTGTACCTGGACCTAGTAGCCGAAGAAGTCAAAGTCGCCGGAACCAGCCCCAAGGGAGAGAGACACCGAACAGCTGGGAAAAGCTGCTTGCATTCGTACCCGGCTTCATTTTAGCGAAAAAGCACCTCACGATCGGAGGAGTCCTCCTAGGCTTGATTGGCGTTCTGCTTTTCTTGAACAAGAGAGAACTCAATGGCATGTACAGGTCTTGGCTGTACGGTGGTGGTATAACCTGGCCTGTTGTATTGGACCGACCCGATGGTGGGTGGCCCGACTCGATACTTTCCACTGCTGTCAGCGGGGCCGAACAGGTGGTGTTGGTGGCCGAAGGGCAGTCGGAACATTCCAGCGACGGTACAACTCGAATAATCGGGAGGGCGCCAATTGACAATACATTCAGTGGCGAAATTCGTACGCATTTGGTGTCGAGGAGAAAGAGAACTCGGAGGAGGACGACATGAGGGAAACAAATTTCCTGGCTGCCACAGTATCATGGCCGTCTAACCTGGCACCGTCCTCTAGACGTTCCACTGGCATCAGGAGGGAACATGGTATGCCTCGAATAGAAGTTAAGTGGCTAGCTTTGGAAGAGCTTCCATAGGTGATGACAGAAAGAAAGGGAGAGTAGTGGTCACTGGTACCAAGCCGATTGGCGACATTTTCAGTGACGAAAGTCCTCATATGGTAGTTTGTTGACGAGGTTGTCCCTTTACCCCATTTAGTCTTTGCTCATGTGTTTCGTGGCTTTATATATGTTGAGTATTTTGATGGAGAGCAAAGCGAGCAGACATTTCGCCTTGGGCGTCTCGGGGATCTCGCCTGATTTGAATAAACATCAACCTTGGCATCGGCAGCCTCACAAATTCCATCAAGTTCTTGACCTCATTTGCCCTCATTGTCACTTTACTAGATTCAGAATAATGTAGTAGTGACTAGAATATGGAAATTAAATTACTTTTGTTATATAAATGGATATTACAGTCAACAACAACCAGCCTTTTTTATTGCCATTTGTCACGACCGAACATAAATTTCTAATAATCATGCACAGTGTTTATGTTACTGTAAGCGGATATTCAATAAGTATTGTTGTATCTTTTATCTCACGTGACACGAGCTCACAGAGGACAAACGCGAATTCATAATGAAATTCATATTGTTTATTTCAACAAACAGATGCATGCTGACTACTTTCTCTCTTTCGTGTTCAGACACGATGTGCAATTACATGGTGGGTTAATTCCTCAAAATGCTTCCTCTCTCAATCGATTATACGTCTGCGGGTAACGAGCGATGGGTTGAGCAACTCCCAACCAAACTCTCTCAGGGGTACAGTGAGAGCAAGGCGATGGCTTGGGTGACTTCGAAGGGCAAAGTCGCAGGTGCGGTCAGGAGTGCAGGTGAACATTGATTCATGGCAGGCAACGTCACATTCGTCAACGTCTACTGCGACAACCCTAACCAACCTGAGGCTTTGCTTGAAGTCAATTCCCTTTCTCGTTCTGTTGGTGCATGCACCAATCACGAAGCACCCTGATGCTCAAGTTGCACCTCTCAGAGGCGTTCAGAATGTTGTGCTAATTCACATTTTTGCACAGGATTGATGTCAAATATTCCGCTCTCTTAGGTAAATGTCCCTCGGTGATCCGAGGCTAGAAGTTCCGTTTGATTTTGGCTCGGGATACGAGTGCAGTCAAGTTATATCCGGCCAGAGAAAGTATTGGTGAAAATGCTATGTACAAATCAGTCCTTCCCTGGGTATCATGCGAACTACATCTATCCGCGTCCTCATCCTCAAATTCGAGCCTCCTCAGCGAAGAAGTCTGTATTACTCGTTAACTTTGCCAGACAACCGCAAATTAGGTGGAACCGACACCTGAGCGACCAGCGCTTTCACACTCAAGAAAGAATTTGGGCTCGACAAGGAACAACACTCCAGGTGCTCCCGACTTCTTCTTTCCTCCCTCTTGAAGTCACGTTGTATTCTTAATAAGGGATTCAACGATCTTCCAGGGCGAGTCTGTCCTGATATTGAATCGTTTTGTGCGCGCGCCTGCATCCAAGAACCGTTGTAACCGATTTCGAATCTGCGCTTCTCTTTGTCCACCTCGTTCTGGGTTGGCCAGGTCCCAATGCGTCGTGACGAAAATGAGATGTTTTGCAGCGTCAAGGCTTTGCAAGATACGCATTGGGGGTGGCTTCGTCCAGCGATTGTCCTGGATGCTTTGGAGATATAAAATGCCTGTCACTTTCTTCTTGTTACTGTGTTGCATTCTCAGTTAGTTTTAGCTTTTTTGATTATCTTTTATGCACTTGCTTTTTTCTCATCCAAGCGTTAACTTCGTCCAAAATATCCTCCGCAGTTTTGGTACCGTCATCGAAACCAGGAGTGTCGACCAGAACGACGCTACCTTTATTATCCGGCATTTTCGCCTTGAAGGAGCGCACAGGATGGTCCTGAGTTTGTAGGCTGCCATTTGCCCATTTAGTTTGTTGGGTCAGACAGTCTATAAACTATTGCCCATTTATTCCACGCCGAGACAAAAAAAAAACAACATACTTGGCTCTTTCCGCTACCATACGGCCCAACAAATCTACATTAATACCTTAAGATCAATGAATATCAAGGAACCTGAGGTACTCGTACACGATGATTTTGCTACTGGACCCTCCCATGGCTTAGTGGAACTTGAAGTATGTGGTGGTAGAAGCTGAGAAACGTTGTGCACACGTGTGGGGCGTGTTGACCACGCTGCAGTCGAAGAGCAGCAGTCCACACATACAGTGACATACTTGACGATAAATTTAAAAAAGCAAAAGACTACCATGACATCATTAGTTTGGTTTTGTCCCAATGTGTAAGCGACTTGTTTTGCGACATCGGGCAGAGGCCAGCGAATGAGGTTCGTAAGCGGTTTTTGTCAAGCGAGGGGCCTTGATGTTATATAGACATAGAATCATGGCCACTTTCGTCTTCCGGTGACTGCTTGTCGTCGTCTTAGTAGTTAGTTCAATGAAATGATATAAAATACTTCTGTTCCATCCACTTTACAACTTTTTTCAAAACACTTTCGGTGGAATTCAGTTCAGTCACCTCAAAATACAGGAGTATCCACGAGGATGACCTTTAAATTGTCGGTGCGATTCCCCATCTTGAAGGGCCAGATAGGACCTTGGATAGGGTTTAACGTTGGTTCACTGGAACCAAATTTTCTTGTCTTCTGGTACCAAACAACGTATAAATTGGAACTACCCGACAGTCGGAAATGTGATGAAGAAACAACAAGCCAGGCAGAGTGTTTAAATCAAAGTTATTTGTGGAGCCTAGGTGGACCCACACGATTGTTTGAGCCAATCAATGATTGATTGAAGGACATCAATGTCCGATACATCGAATCCTGGAGAGTCAACGAGAATAATTCGACGGCATTCTGGGTTGAAGCACTCAAAGGCTTGGACTTTGTCGGTGCACGAGTCCAGAGAATGGCCAACCATGGTCTGCTCACGTCCGGGGCCTAAGATCTTGCTTAACTTGAACGCTATTAGGGAGACCCGATTGAAATGATGACTAACTGTACTTTTCCCTGCACCTGTCGGTCCCATAACACTAAGGATATATTCAACGAGTTTGTTGATCTCGGAGGCAAGATAAACTCACGCTATGACGCTATCACTATTGGCACTGAGTTCCGCTCGGTCGGGAGCGGGGGGAGATTCACTCGATACTTTTTCAGGCCAAATTACGGCACGGGTGTGTTGATCGGTAATCGAAGTACTTGTATTGAGAGGATCCTTATGCGATTCTAAGACCTGTGCATGATCTTCTAGTCTCGGAAAATCGGTGTTTTTCTGCAAGCCAAGGACAACGATTACCCTTAGGATGCGATATTAAAGAAAGGAAGTTACATTTGAACAAACTGAAAGATAAAGTTCATGTGAGATCCGGTTAACGACAGAACGATCACAGTGCAACGTACTTTAACCCTCCCGATGTCGAGCATAGCGGCCGACTGGTGGATATGCGGGTGATAGGGATAGGTAGCCGTATATCTCGCGCTCTTCCCTGCACCGAACTAGGTTGATTACGCGAAGACACTATATATACCTTTTGAAATGTGTTCTCCACTTGGCCTGCCTTGTACACGACGGTGTGGATCGGGAGCCGAAATAATGGTAGCTCTTTCGTGCGGATCCACAGGTTTCTCTCGCAATGCTACAATACCTGTGAATCGGACGTAATAGCAGAGACCTCGTTGACATCTTCAGAGCAAAAGATTTGGCTCAATGTACCAACCGTCACTTCATGCGATTCTAAGAGGCGTGCACAAAGATCTTCTGGTTCGGGAAACCCTGTGTCTTCCCGTGAATCAAGGGCAACGATTATCGGTAAAGGACATTATGACGCTATGTGGGTCATACATCAGTCAAAACCGATATCCAGTCTGCATCCTGGGTTATAATCATTGTGGGGTTCGGGTACTGTAATGTAATAACAAGTAGTAAATTATGACGTTTAAAAGAAAGATTGTTACACACTTTTTCTAGCAAGCGTTTGTTGCCGTCGGGTGAACAATCTGAGAAATTAAAGTTTAACAATAAGGTATCACGGAAAAACGTACTCCACGTTGGTGTTGAACTTGACAGATTGGCGGCCATGTAGGCCTCCCTTCGTTGAACTGGATTGACGACGCAAAGATACCTGCTTCCTGAACTGTGTTGTCCCCTTGAACTTTTTGCCTTAACTGACACCGGCAGAGTAGTCATCCCCTACGTCTCCTGTGAGGCTGAAATTCATCGTGCGGATAAATACAGACTGATTTTAAGGCGCGGCATCGCCCTCTTGTCTGAGGTCAACAATTTCATCTTCCTGAGGCTCATGCACTCAACAGTAGGCACGAGAGATTCCAACTTCGTCATTAGCTTTGAATGCAAGAGAGACAGACTGCCACTTGTAGATGTCGCAAGAACAAACTTTGTCCCTCAGATATCCCCGTCTTTAACAAGCCGTCCGCGCATGTCTCTGGCACACTCGAATCAACTCCTTGCCCTTTTCTCGATACAGTATTACTTGGTCGTTGAGTGAATTCTGCGTCAAAGCACCCTCGCGTGGTCAAAATTGCAGCCTCCTGCTCAAGGCTCTCGAACCTTAGATCACTAGAAACGAGGTTAATGAAACATTTGTCAAGTATGATTGGTTTGGTACGTGCGATGAGGTGACGCCTGTGATACGAACAAGTTGTCATGTATGTGTCGCGACCATGAATGCGACTAGTCTCGCGTAGGATCGAGAGGGAAAAATGATTCTGGAACCCGTCTAACATTGAATCATGGGATGACCGTATTGGAAACGTAATTGTCATGCTGAGTGGGCGTTAATGCATTCCGATTCGATTCTTCTCTGTGCACTAAGAAACAATTCCCCGGATAGTGCGAAACACCCTCACCGTGAGTCACAACTTGGTTTGTGGCTATGTCATATTAACCATTCCTGTGTCCACATCGAGCTGGTCTGAGTGAGGTAGTCGACACTGAGCACCTGATAAGGGGAAGTAGGATCGTTATGGGTTCAACAGAGTTCGTCTGAGTCACAAGTCACAACTTACAAGTGCCTCTTATCACAACTTGATCGCTTTTTCGAAGGATCTCACCTCACCCCATCTCTTGCTGGATATCGATTGACATGAAGCGGTTGCTTTGATTCGGCCTTTGGTTTTCTACACAACTGGGGGGACGTTCGCTAGATGTCGACTCTTGAAACATACAAGCATCGAGCCAACAGGTCGAGCTATGAAACAACAATTCCCTTGTGCATTTACGGTCTGTTCCCAATTCCGAGATATCGAATGACAATACAACTTCCCTCCTGAGGCCTGAATGTTCATACGCTTCCTGGTGAAAATAGGACGAAAATCTGGGTGTGGACGGACTCCCCTGATCACTTCTTGTCGGTCCTCGTCAGCATTGCTATTAAACCTTACATTGCCCGGCATGACTCCGACCTGCAATTCCGGAAGGCTCTGGTGAAATTTACTCCCCTCCAATCTGATATTACTACTGAAGCCGATTTACTTCGTTGAAGATTCAATGTCTGTCAGCGATGCGTATAATAATATTGAAAAAAATTTCCCGATATACATAAGACCCACGTCCATCCTCGTTCTCACCCCCCCACTAAAATTGGGGCCTCCTCAGTGAAGACGTCTATCACTCGTCAACGAGCGAAGCTTTGCCCGTCAACCGTGGAACCGGCACCTGAACGACCAGCGCTTTCGCACTCAAGAATGAATTTGGGCTCGACAAGGAACGATCTATGTTCTTCCAGGTGCTCGCGACCTCTACTTTCCTCCTTCTCGGAGACGTCACGAGTTATTGACAAGGGAGTCAATGATCCTCCAGGCTGAGTTTGTCCTCTTATCGAATCGGTCTATGCGCGCACCTGCGCTCAAGAACGATTGCAATAAATGTTGAATCTGCGCTTCTCTTGGTTTGCCTCGTGCAGACCCGACCTCGTCCCAATGCGTTGTGACGAACATGAGATGTCTTGCAGTTCTGTCCCCGCAAAGATCTTTCAAAAAATTTGGAGGTGGCTTGGTCCAGCGATTGTCCTGGATGTTTAGAAGGTATAAAATGCCTGTTACTTTGTCCTTTTTGTGACTGTGTTGCATCCTTGGTCAGTTTTAACTCTTTTATTATCTTTTTATGCACTTGCTTTTTCCTCATCCAACTATTGACTTCGTTTAAAATATCCTCTGCAGTTTTGCTGTATTCATCGAAACCAGGAGTGTCCACCAGAACGAAAGTCTCTTTCTGCATTTTCGCTTTGGCAGAGCGTACGGGATGGTTATGGGTTTGCAGGCCGTGGCTGGCCCAACTCGTTGTTTGGGTGAGACAGTCAATAAACTATTGCCAGCTCAATACATGCGCGCCGAGACGAAAACCAAGAAATCATACTTGGCTCTTGCCGCAACCATACGGCCCCACAAATCTGCATGAATGTCTTAAGATCAACGAATAACAAGGAACATGAAGTACTCGTACACTATGATTTTGCTACTGGACCCTCCCATGGATTAGTGGAACTTTGAGGTATGTGGTGGTAGGGGTTAAGAAACGTTGTGCACACGTGTGCGACGTGCTGACCACGTTGGTTGCAGTGGAAGAGCAGTAGTCCACACATACTTCATTTACTTGACGATCATTGTATTCAGAGGCAGGACTATACACTGCGTGACGTCAGAGCCCGATTGCCTCACCGCATGAACGCGGATTATTATTCGAATCTTACTCCAGTCACCTCTACCATTCCGAACCAAACGGACAGTAAGTGCCATGTTCACAGATCCGGTTTTTGGTATTATAGGAATAGTGGAGCTTAGGTCTGCGAGATTGATACTGTACACACTCCAGTCCAACAAAAGCAAATTTTCGAGTTGTGCGATCGTATCAAAGACAGAATTGCATGCCCATACCACATAAATTATGAAAGCTGAGGAATAACGCTAAGTTGTGTTGGAGAGTAATCGTTTGATGATTCCCCGAGCGGCTTCCTCCGTTTTGTTAAAGCGTTCCATCTTTGCCCCCTCTGCTGAAAGCGAAGCCCATGCCATTCGTTGCAATTGCCTTTCATTCTCTTTGCCCGCCTCCGATTCGATGTTGTCCCAATGTGTGGTAACTAAAGCAACTTGTTCTTGTTTTGCGGCATTGGCCTTATTACCGCAGAGGTCTTTGAGAAGGCTGGTAGGTGGTCTTAAATTGTTTGTCAAGCGCCTGGTCTTGATGTCGTAAAGACATAGAATCCCGGCCACTTTCATCTTCGGGTGACTGCTTGTCGTCGTATTAGTTAGTTCAAAGAATTGCAGTGACGATATAAAGTACTTCTGTTTCATCCACTTGACAACTTGTTTCAAAACACTTTCGGGGGAATTCAGTCCAATTTCCTCAAATCCAGGAGTATCCACGAGGATGACCTTTAACTTGTCGGTGCGATTCCCCATCTCGAAGGACTGGATAGGACGTCGGATAGGTGTCATCGTATGGTTCACTGGAACCGATTTCTTTTTGTTTTCTGGTACCAAACAACGGATAAACTGCTGGAAAGTCAGGAACAAAAAGTTTACAGAATGACAAGGCGATTAATACTTGGCTCTTCCCACAACCAGTTGGTCCCACTACGCTGTCAGAATGTCAGAAAGAGACGAAGCACAGATTAAAACTTACACAATGATTCTCTTGCTCTTGCTGGAATTATTCCCCATTCGTGTTGGCAATATGGTGCAGGTAGGCCGACAATGAATTCTCCGTCGACCCTTATAAATCGGTTGAACACATCATGGCAACCACGTTGCGGAGGGTTACAAGCGTGAGCTACACGAGGACTCAAACACGGAACGCTTCCAGACAGAACAGCCTAGTGAAGGTGTTGCTAGATCTCCAGGGTAAGTGAGAAAGGCTCAGAGGTGCGTAATTAACTGGAAGAACTAACCTGCTTGCTCTGCTGACCATGATATGCCACAAATTTCTCGGTGTCCGACGATGGTAAGGGGCACGTTTGTGTTATAGGACGAGAAGATGCCAACACGAAATACCGAGAGAGCCCCAGGTACTTAACAAGCAGTAGAGACACGTCGATTAGGGAACGAGATTTGAACACAATCACATCTGGCCACACCACTAATTGGCACATAGGTCCGATAAACGTAACGACCGACTATGGCCGTTCTGTATCAAGTACGAATCAATGCTATATATAGCCTGAGCTCCAAGCGTAGTGACATTTTATCAAAGGGACGCTCAACCAGGGTTTTGCAAGCTGTACGAACGCGGCCTTTCACGAATCATTCAACGCAGCAGAAGCCTAAGCTGCAGTTTCATACCACCTTTCCCACAAACACTTCCAGATTTTGAAGAAGTCGATGTCGTCGGAAGCGATGTCGACAGACACTGATTTTCGCTCCAAGTTTGTTAATGTCACGTTTCTGCTTCGCCTTGTGTTGGGATTTATCCCAGTAGTCTACGTAGACTACTGGGATAAATCCCAACACCTTGCGATTCTCCTAAATCAAGATTATTGGGGCCACAAGTCCAGGAAGACCTCCGAACGTGGAAATCAGGATTTCCTATGGAAGCAGTCGCTTCAATTCTCATGCGACATAACGAGGTCATTTCTGCCTGCCACATCACAGAGGCTGCCACTGTCCTAATTGCTTACCAATCTCTTGATGCCTCCCTCGATGAGACCGTGGCCGCCAGAGCCTCTCTGGGAAGGACCCACTGCGGATCGCCACCCACTTTGACGAAAACCAACAGGAAAAGCCCGCTCAAACCAATTCGATTCCCCACCCTGTTGACCTGGAGGACGCTGTCGACTTTTGGCCCTTAATACAGAAGGATCGGTGGCATTGTGCATTCCAGTGAGTCTCCTATCTACGTCACCGATGTAAACTCTCATGCATCGTTGGATGATCAGGGAAAATCGGGTGGCTTTACCAGAACACGTCAAAACCCTGGCCTCCTATCTCAATCACAACAAGAATTCTTCGCGCGACCAACAAATATCCAGTTCGCAACGCTTCTTCTTACCACCTGC
>Ga0307509_10012727_pt1 | contig 10026 bp, 16 predicted proteins | sample 10_EM_MG_FD_202245 | JGI IMG/M metagenome (GOLD analysis project Ga0307509, IMG submission 202245) | Populus trichocarpa ectomycorrhiza microbial communities from riparian zone in the Pacific Northwest, United States - 10_EM | ecosystem: Host-associated > Plants > Roots > Unclassified | place... | reverse complement strand
GAATAAGGTTGGAAGACGTTGATTTTTCCTTGGTGAAATTGTGAGAGGAAGCGACTATCCTTAGACCAGAAAAGGCGGATGTCTGGAATGGAGAACAGAACCATGGCTATCCGTTCCAACCCGAGGCCAAATGCCCAGCCAAGTTTGTTCTCAACGCCTGCAGAAGCTGTCACGTCAAGATTGAGGGAGGTGGCAAAGTGAAATACCTGCCGTGTCGAGAGTTGCTTGACGAACAACGCCTGAACCTAGAATTTCCAACCATTTACCTTGGAAGAAAACCTCCACTTCGAAGCTCGGGCTCGTGAAAGGGAAATAAGCTTCAATCCAGCGCACTCGGAGAGGGTTCTGCTTCGTAATACCGACAGCTGCACCAAAGACTTTCAACAGAAGATTGTTCAGAGAAAGCTTGAGGTTCTTAGCCACTAGTTCTGAGAACACTGGGTCGTGGTTGTCTTGAACCGGGTTCGTGGCTGAGATATGGGGGATATCCTCTATGATTATATTTGCTGAGGCAAGAAAGCTCGAGAGCCGTTCATTGTCTTCAAGCACCTCCTTTATCCCAGTTGCGTCGGTATTGAATATTCGAGCGCCTTCAACTTGGTGAAATATAGGATAGTGGGAGGCATCAATTTCGTCGCGACGGTAAACGTCTGCGGTTAACAGCCATTTGGTTTCTCCCTTCCGGAACATCTCAACTTCATGGGCAGATGTATGTGTGCGGAGCATCATGTCTCTGTTCACATAGTAGCTGTCGGTGGTTGCACGACCTGGGTGGTCCAAAGGGAAAGAGAGTTCATCAAAGTTCTTGTACGGTGACACGAGAGGTGAAATGGTCGAGACATGAGTGAAATCTTTATAAGCGGACTCAATCAACTCGCGAAGAGTGCTTAAAGGATGTGAAGGTTTGATGTGCAATTGTAGAGGCATTTTCGAGATGATTGCTGGGGTTACATTGGTGAAGTCGTCTGTTGGGAAGCGTTGCCCAAGTATTTCCAAATGAGAGGGAGCGACGGTCAAAAAAGACCGTGTAAAGTGTCCATAACGGAGAGTCCAAGATAATGACGAAGCTGCTTTTCGACTGTTTAGAGCAGGCCGGGACATGTTTGTATAGCTTCACCAACGAGAAGTGACAACTCACAAAATAGCTTACATAATGGAAAAACTGCATCGCAGATGAATTTTATTCAAGACTACTTCAGTACACTAGTTATTAAGTGCGGGGCATCAAGACATGAGCAAATCCATCAATAGAGCGCCTCATGACTATGAGTCCAATACCATTTATGGAACGAGAAGGAATAATATGGGAGTCATCGGGGTAAAGTTCGTGAAGAAAAAGGTACATAGAGTATCAAAAATCGTGAGCTTAGAAACATTACATGGAACAAGATACACCAAACACTATTTACCAATTACCAAACCATCTATTAGGAAGTCGTTTAGGTCCGCGTACAATGGTGCGGGGTTTTTGATTGTCCCTTTCTTCTGTAACCACTTCCACTGCTGTTGTACGTGGGCTACCAGCAGAGGTTGAAGGGCTTGCGGCCTCAGGGGTAGGGAATGCGGCTAGACGTGTGTTGGCAGGAGGGGGGACGGTAACGGTTTCGGTTTGAACTACGGTTTTGGTCTGGGTTTCATAGGAGATTTCAGAGACAATCATAGGGGGGAGTTCTTGATACTAAAGGAGGTAAAGATTAGCGAACAGCCAACAAAACGACAGCAGAAGAGCAAAGGGAAATGTTTTCAAGCTGCTGATCAGAGGAAACGCCATCACGTGGTCCCGACCTCGATCAAGTTTCGATCTGATCAGGACGCGTTTAGCACCTCCGATCAACAGTTTGTAGCTAAGGACAAGGGGGACGAGATAAAGCACCGTGGTCCCCCAAGCCCGAACGACAAGGGCAGGGAAAGGGCGTGAGGGATTGATACGGACTTGGAACGTCGTCGTGGCCTTAACAGGACCCCCTGTCTCAAAGCTCAGAGCGGCGCGGGGAGGGCGGTGGTACCTTGGGTTTTCGCTTCGACGGCTCGTAGACATAATCTTCTTCTTGAACACTTTGTGGATCTCCATTTCCAAGGGCACTGGTGAAGGTAGGTCAGAGATGGTTCGAAATGGGAACCAAGGTGGATAAAATTACATCAGTTGCTCCATGATCCAGCCTTCGCGCCTAGATGCATCATGCTCCCGGCGGTTGACGTTCTCTTCGCGTTTGCTAATGTCTCGCTCTCTCTCAGCGATCTTGAGTTCGCGTTCGAGGATTTCTTCAGCACGAGGACCACCCCAGCCAGCAGGTGCAAGGGAGTCTTCCTTTACGATCTCCTTGATGATAGTTTGAACAGGGGGTGTTTCGGTGAGAGTAATTGTAGATGCAACACAGGAAGGGCAGAGGATAGGAGATGGGGAGGGGATCACACCACCAGGGGCACCCGCGAGAAGCTCGGCTTCACGACGGGCAACTTCGGCTTCACGGACAGCGACGGCGCTCTCTCGAGCGATAAGAGCCTGGTTCCTTTTGGGTGTCAGGTAGCTCATGACCCCGGAGGAAGAATCTGTGCTCGTGCGAGTTGGAAGTGAGAGCATGACAGCAAGAACGGCGAGAACTAGTGTGAGAAGAAGTAGAAGAGTGGTGGATGAGATAGTTCGATGATGGTGAGATGAACGCTCGCGTTCACGATCGCTACGATGACGGCGTTCTTCATGATGGGAAGAGGAGGGTTGGGCCATCCTTTCTGTTGAGGAATGGGTCAATATGACAAGGTCGAGGAGTACTTGTTGGGAGACTGACCGCTAATAGATGCACTAGGCGACAAGGACGTAGCAGTGGTCGGGCGACGTAGGATCGACGTGGTGAAGAGGGTAGCGCAGAAGGAGAAAAAAAAAGGCGGTTCAAAGTAGTGGTTAAGAGTAACGCTGAAATAAAAATCCATTTTCATTGTTCAACCACCACGTGTACAGACACGTGCCCATCAGACCACCAACAATGCAGAACCACGTGATGCTTTTAATATTTGTCCCAGACCTATCTTGTTCCACCATGGCTCTTCGCCGTTTTGCTCATGAAAATAATGCTGCCGCATCCCCCAGGAGTCCCGAAGACCGCCTCCCACCCTCCCCGTTGAACGGTTTTCCACCCAGCACTCCCCGTCATTCTTTCGGCGTACATCGCTCCCCGGCCGACACGCCTTCAATATCTTCATCTGTCCCCTTTGACTGGGATGCAGCCCGTTCCAGGGCACCACCACCCTATTCGACCCCCCTGAGAGGGCGGAAAAATGTTGGAACAATGACACCCTCTGGGACACCGCGAAAAGCTATTATCCGCAAGAAGGGCATCATCGAACGGCGAGTCCTTAAATTCTACCCCATCTAGGTTCTAATCCTTATCTGGTGAGCTTAGAATCCGCAATATACCCTCAACGATCGCGTTCGAAATTGCATTGTTTCCTCATAATGTGCCACTCCCGACTCCAAAGACGACTGCCCGAATCATTGGTGGCTTTATTCATATTGTACATTTCTTTCTAATGGCTAGCCGAGACTCAGAAGAGAGCTGGGATGCCTTAGCTGGAACTAAACGAAGCTCTTGGTTTGACTGGGTCAGTAATTGGGTTCGTCTTGCTCATCAAGTTATTTATCCTTGCAACATTTGCAGACCACACCCATAACTCTGCTCCTCGTGTCTTTTTCAATGCTCAATACCTATAACCTCTCGATGCGAAATAGGGCATATAAGTTTCACCGACGGAAAGATCCACTAGCGTCACCTCATGCAAAATTCGTAGTCACTAATTTGGATTTGGAACCATTGGCACAACCCTCTTTATCTCGACGTCTGGGAACAGACCTGTGGTATGGCTATTCGTATTTCTGGCGATTTCTACTTGGCTGGCAACCACCGAATAAACGAACTCCCCCAAGAGAAAAAACCTCTCGAGTTCAACAGTTGGAAATATGGGAACCGAGCGAAATGGAACTTGAGTTGTTCAGTATCTATTCCCCTGCGCACTCTTTAGTTTGGCTGGCCATAGTTTCTTCAAATTGGTTATTATCGTTGTTGATTATGGTTCTCATCGGTGTGCAGGTACATCCCTCCCTTTGTTCTCCATGTTTGGTTTCTCACCCTTGAATAGCTGAATGTCCTTGTGCATGCTTACTCCCAATTAATAAGGGACAAGCAAATTATTGCATCGGAGACCATGAAGGAGTACAACGATGTGGTAAGTCTCATGAATTTCATGCAAACAATTTTATTGATCGTTTCTTGTTAGTTTGTGAATCCTCGCGTCAATCCTATCCGTCGAGATGTTGCCGTGATGACGCACCAGTCTGAGGTGGTCAACGTTTGGGAGGAATAGTTTACTCAAATGATATGAATTAGAGTGCTTTACACAATAGTTCGCATTAAATGAATGCCTTGCTATGAGGTGTAAAATGAAAACTCATCTATTGTCGTGTAGTTTACCAAAAATGCCCATATCGAGATTCGAACTCGAGACCCTTGCATGGTCAGTTATCCTCATAAGTACAATGCTCTACCAGCTGAGCTATACGGGCTTGATAAAATGTGTTCAACTGTATGTATAAATACGTTTGGATTTTTGAGGCTTTCATCTCTCCTTCCATGATCGACGCGTGCTCCCAGCTATCCGCCTTATTCCAACATTTAAATTTTTTCGTAACCTCTTTTCTGTTCCCCAGCAAATCAACAGTAAATAGCATAGCTAATTCCATTGCATTGGTCATTATCAAGTTCCAGATAGGCGACCCCTAAATTAAAGTAACGAGCTCACTAGATTGATAGTAAATGGGATTCAAGTTTGCATTGAGCAAGGTGGATGTTGTCGAAAGGATTGATACATAGCACCCCAGAGAACATTCGCCAAACTTTTTTTAGTAGCAACAGGTTACGCATTAGTGTTGTCACTGTTGTGGCCATACAGTCTGTATTATTTCACCCCACGACGGGTGAGGAGAGTCCCCACTACTTATAGCCAACTACGCGTGACTGGATTCATTGGCCGAGATAAAGATTGACGCTCATGTACGGAAAATCGTTATTGTTAAAACTTGTACCTAAGCTGCAGGTGTGGGAGGATGAGGAGATGAAGGACTGGAATCTTCACCCTCGTAGCAGGTACCTGCTGACAAGAAGATGAACCTCGTACCAACTCTTCTGCTTTGTTCCGGGGAGTGCGTTATCCATATAACAGCTTTCACAGCTGAAGTCGAAGAGCGAATGGCATTTACTAAGAACTCCTCCACCATCTTTGAGGTTTCTGAATCCAACGCAGACGTTGGTTCTATTGGATAGTTCAATACGAGTGTTGTCACCAATAGGGAACATACACACCATCAAGAAGAAGGACTTCGGCGCGATTGAGAGCCAGAGCAGCGGCAAGCAATATGCGTTGACCTTCGCCTCCGCTGAGGTTTATCCAATTGCGACCCCAAAGATCTGGCTCGATCCCCCAGGCTTCCCCAATTTCGAATGCTCTTTTGGTAACTTCTTTCGTTGAACCTTCTATGTTGTCCTGGACGAGGGTTTTATGTGCTTTGGTATTGGTGATCGCCTCCAGAAAGTCATAAGGAGCTCCAGGCAATAGAGATGGCCGCTGAGGCACATACATGACATGAGTTCTGAACATTGGAATCCCTAACACATCTTCATGAGTCGCTATCGGAGAGTGTGGACCAAGTTACGATATCACACCATGAACTTGAGGGCTACTACAGAGCCATATGACATATACGTGAGTGCACATAAGTACCTTGTAAAGAGGTATGCTGCGAACCTTCCTCGATACAAGATTTCGCCCGAGTGCATCACCAGATGAGCGATGCATTTCAGCAGAGTGGATTTACCCGATCCACTCCTCCCTTGCAAGACGAGGATGTCGCCTGGCAAACAAAGTATTAATCAACCATTCGATAAAGCAAAAGGGTCTCCACAGTGGATGGGAAAGTACGAACCCTCGTTTAGGGTGAGGGAGATGTCTGAAAATATATTCGAGTGCTTCTCAAGGTAGCAGGATATACTGGAGAGTTCAAGGATGGGAATTCGCATTGGGCCAAGATAAGTCGTCAAACCAAGTTGTGTGGGATTGATGTGATGTCACGATATTTCAATGCCAACATACTCAATATTATATGTAGTTAAAGCCGTCTACAATAAATATATTATTTATGAACGACTCAGAGAGGTAGCGTTCAAGGCGGGGGAAGCATTCCCATTTCCTCCGGAGTTAGTGTGGTGCTTTCGATCATCACACCAACTCCGACTTTGGCCGCGTTCTAGAAAGCGGGAATAATCAGTTTGAGTAACAAGTCTAAATTCGCAGACCATACCTTGAAGTGGTCAATCTCCCCCGATACCAGGAAAGCAAACGCTGGGATAAACCGTTGCTCAAGCAAAGCAGAGACCTTTCCCGTTGAATCAACTTGAGCCCTGAAGGTCGCAGCCCGGAAGTCGTACTTGGCACCTAGAGTGGCAATAGCATCGCGACGGGTTGGAGCAGAGAGGACTTGCAAGTCGGCCGCAACTTCGACCTTGTCACTCAATTTTTGCCAGTAAGTGGCTTGCAGAATACCCGAGGGTTGCAATTGACCAGTAGCAATCCAGTTTTTGTCTGAACTAGTTAACTTCGCAAGGTACGAGGTCGCAAACTCGCTGTTTTGAGGTGTTGGGCGTTGGTAGAGTGTCTCAAAACCGATGGCCAAGTTTTTGGTAATGGACTGAAGGTAGCTGCCAATAAATATGCCAGTAAAAGTTGCTGGGGATGGGTTCACGGCCTTGACATTGACGGTGAAATCTTGCCCGTGGTAATCATGCTCTAGCTGAATCATATTTTGCTCTGCTTGTTGGGAGAGCTAAACCCAATGCATTAGTGTTGGAGTCGGGGTATTTAATACCGATCACACCTGGGCTTGAACTTTGGAGACATTATTGGCTGTCCAACCATTGTTGAAACGGGCGCTCACACTGCCTTCATGGTCGATTGAACCTTGCAGGAAGACCTAGAAGCCATTTAGCACCAAAGAACACAGAAAAATGATGAAAAAAGATACCTTCTGATTAGCAAATATGGCACCAAAGTTGTAGGAAGAGGGGAGAGTTTGTGAGCCGAGGGCAAAAGAATGCGTGACTTGGAACAGTGGGTTAACCGAGAGACTCTTGGTCAAGTCCGCACGAGCGCCATCGAATATATAATTAGACAGATGGGTCGCTTGAATACGATGTCAGCTGGAACAGTGACAAGAAAGAGTGCCAAAGACTTGCCTTTTACTTCCTTCTGGAGGTTTTCGACTGAGCCAGGTTGAGGGAGGCCCAAATCAGCGCGCCAACGGGCGAAACGGTCGTAGGCATTGAAGAAAGGAGATACGGGGTTGAAGTATGAGGGAACTACGGGGGTGGCAGGCGCATAGGGATTCGGGTGCGCGTCCTTTTCAGACAGCGAAGTCGACGCCATAAGGACGGAATGAGAAATGTAACGGTGGCAAAAGAAAAATGTTGCCAAACACGAGCAAGCACGGCATGGTGACTTCAACTTTCTGTCTTTCTTGAGCAGCCTTCAAATACTTCTCAGTATGATTTATGAATTCCCTCCATCAAACCTGCCGGTGTGGGATCTTTCTTTTGCGTTTCTACAGTAACATTTCCGAACCCGCCGAGAGTCTCCACTTGTCTGACGGTATATTTCCATTCGTGCCGTGATCGGTTCTGGGGCGTATAGCATCTTCCCACTCTTAATTTACTTCCTTCTCCCTCCTACCATGGCCGCTGTCTTGCCCTTACAGATGTCTCCTCGACGTCTCGTTTTTATTATTTTAGCTTTTGTCGTGAGTCGTTCATTGCATTGTCGGCTCAACCGAGACACCAACATGGAACATGTTCTAGCTGAGTCTGCACTATCTCTTGACAGTCGTTTTTAAAGACTACGGTAATCTTCCATCCTTCACCAAGTTCGGCGACAAGCTAGGTCTGTCGAGATATTACTCGAATAGTGGCAATGGCACAGAAAACGATCGCTCCAATCATACGCTTATCGCCAATGTCGCCGCCAACGCTTCAGATAGGGCCAATGCAACCTTTGTCTTTCTGTGTCGAAACAGTGATCTCCCAGGTGTTGTGGCAAGCATTCAACAAATGGAGGACCGTTTCAACCGAAAATATGGGTATCCCTGGGTTCTATTAAATGAAGAGCCTTTTACAGAAGAATTCAAAGAGTATGCCAATCTTCCTCACCTTTCTCCGCGAATGACACGTGTCTACAGGAGGGTTAGAGTGCTCACCGACGCTCCTGTGCATTTTGGACAAATACCCCCAGAACATTGGTATCAACCGGAGTGGATTGACGAAGAGCAGGCTACAGCAAACCGACTACGGATGATGGCACAGGGCATCATTTACGCCGGTAAGTGATGTTTCAACGAATGCGCAGTCGATTTACCCGTATAACCACCGCCACCACAGGCAGTGTTCCGTAAGTATTTTGGTTGTTGGTCACACTGAGATGCTGTGCGCTCGCCACTGACCCCCTTGTTCAGGTATAGAAACATGTGTCGATTTAACTCGGGGGTATGTGTTCTTCCTTTGACGCGATGACGACATCGTCTAACCTAAACCTTGACTAGTTCTTTTTCCGACACGAGCTCCTACAACCATACCGGTTTTACTGGAGGTAAGCTCTTTCTTTCATCAAAATCATGAGACTTGATGCTCCACACAGAGTCGAGTAAGTGGTGCGAAACGAATGCCTTTGGTTACCTGATCAACATGCTCCACAGACCAGAAGTTAAGTTCTTTTGTGACGTGACCTATGATCCCTTCAAATTCATGGAAGCCAACAATAAAGTATATGGTAAAGCAATTTAACTTTCTACCGAGACTCCATTACATTATCTTTTTTCAGGCTTTACCATATCCCTGGTGGAATGGGAAGCAACGATACCCACATTGTGGAGTACTGTTAAGGGTGCGTGACACCGTCGGCAGAAACGAATGCCATCTGATGATATGCAGAATTCATTGTTAATAATCCCGAATACGTGAGCCCGGATAACTCCATTGGATATCTCTCGGGCGATCATGGCGAATCCTATAATCTCTGCCACTGTAAGCCAAGGCAGTTCAGAATTCCCATCAGTGCTCATGGCTAGGTTGCATAGACTGGAGCAATTTTGAGATTGCTGATATGGACTTCTGGAGAGGGGAGGCATATCAAAAGTTTTTTGAATTTCTAGAGTCAAAGGGAGGGTTTTATTACGAGGCAAGTCCAGTCATTTGTTGCCTATCACCTGGTCCTTAAGTTGCCAATCAAGCGGTGGGGGGACGCGCCGGTGCACAGTATCGCGGTATCATTATTTGCCCGCAAAGACCAAGTCCATTTCTTCGGAGATATTGGTTACAGGCATGAACATTTCCAACATTGTCCTTCTGGTAATGCCTGGGCCAAAGGCAGATGCGCTTGCGATCCCAAGGATACTTTTGGTACGTGGTAGGCTGGAATGTTATTTGTTGTCGAGTTTGATCTCCCATTTTCAAAGACTATCATATCAATTCTTGTCTTAGAAAGTATGAGAACTTGTTCTTATAGAGATTGGGAACTTTTTTGTGTAGTTCTTCAATTAGGTCACAGATCCCAACTGATGCTCGGCTTTGCAATGTACACTGTAGTTATACTCACCTAGATTTACTCGATCTTACTAAAAGTATCTATTTCGTGCTTCATGTTCCTTCCCACTACTGTACTAGTGTTTAAAAGTCCGGTCCGGTCCGGTTTTTTGGTCCCTGGGCACCTAACCGAGACCGAGACCGGTTAGTTTTATTTCGAAAACTCAAAATAACCTAACCGAACCGATGCAGACCGGTTAATTACGGTTTTTTGCGGTTAGATAACCAGTTATAACTGGTCTCGGTTAGGACCAGTTAGGATCGGTTACGACCGGTTAGGACCGGTTATGCATGTATAAAAAACTTGACATATGTAGCTAATACAGTATATTCTATGAGGACCAAGTCCGTTTGG
>Ga0307509_10012726_pt1 | contig 10027 bp, 9 predicted proteins | sample 10_EM_MG_FD_202245 | JGI IMG/M metagenome (GOLD analysis project Ga0307509, IMG submission 202245) | Populus trichocarpa ectomycorrhiza microbial communities from riparian zone in the Pacific Northwest, United States - 10_EM | ecosystem: Host-associated > Plants > Roots > Unclassified | place... | reverse complement strand
GGAGCCGCCACCAACGGACGCCCGGCGAACGTGCTGACGGCCGCGGTGTGCGCATGCCCGCAGAGCAGCGCCACCACCTGCGGATGCCGCTCCACGACGGCCGCCAGCCGCTCGGCGCCGAACTGCCGGATGCCGTCGACGAACGGCATGCCGAGCGTGACGGGCGGATGGTGGAAGCAGATCAGCGCGGGCAGCTCGGCCCGGCCCGACAGCGTCACCTGCAACCACTCGAGGGTCTCGTCGGCCAGCAGCCCGTCATTCCGCCCCGGGATGCTGGAGTCACACATCAAGATCAAAACACCGGCGATCTCGTACGCCCGATTGATGGGTCTCTCGTCCGGCTCCTCGCCGAGCAATGCCTTGCGATACGGCCCCCGGGCATCGTGGTTGCCCGGGCACCACAGCACGGGCGAGGACAGCTGGACCAGCCCGCGAACCCGCTCATACTCCGCCTCGGCGCCGTGATCGGCGATGTCGCCGGTGACGATCACCGCGTCGGGCGGGGACGGCAGCCCCGCGAGATATCGGAAGACCCGACCGGTGCGCTCGGCACTCCGCTCACCCGCGTCGACGTGGACATCGCTGACATGCGCAATCAAGACCATGCGCCGAAGTTACGCGCAGATGGCCCGCCGGTTCGACGGCCAAAGGTCGACGAGTGGCGCCGAAGGTCGATGCGGCCCACCGACTTTGGTCGTCGGAGGTCTCGACCGAGGTCGATCCGGTCATCGACCTTTGGCCGCTGCGGCAACGCCGGCCTCGGTGATGAGGTGGGCGGCAACGCGACGCGAACAGGCCCGGCTTCGGGCGCGGTCAGGCCCTCGCGGGGCAGTCAGGCGGAAAGGCGGTAAAGGACGTGGCGACGCTCGACCCATTCGACCGGCACCGACGGGTGGTCGAAATCCTCCGCGGGGTCGTGCGTCATGCCCAGCTTCTCCATCACCCGGCGGGACGCGGCGTTCCGCTCGGTGGTGAACGAGACGAGCTCGGGCAGGCCGATGGAGCCAAAGGCATAGGTGACGACGCGGCGGGCGCCCTCGGTGGCGTACCCGTGGCCGTGGAATGGCGCGGCCAGCCGCCAGCCGATCTCGACACCCGGAGCGAAGGGAAGGACGGGCCTCAGGGGCTGCAGCCCGATGAATCCGGCGAAGGCGCCGGTCTCCAGGATCTCCACCGCCCACAGCCCCCAGCCCCGCTCGGCGATGCCGGCCGCGTTGCGGTCGGCGAAGGCGTCGCTCTCCGCACGGGTGAGCCGGGCCGGGAAATGCCGCATGACGACCGGGTCGGCATTGAGAGTGGCGAAGGGCTCCCGGTCAGCCGCCCGCCACTGGCGAAGGAGGAGGCGATCGGTGGCGAGGTCGACCGCGCCCGTCACCGATCCCCCCACGCCCGGGCCACCAGCTCGGGCAGGATCCGCGCCGCGGTCCCCCGCAGGTTGACATCGGCGACCGCGTCGAGGGCGGTGGGCTCCGGGTTGATCTGAACCACCGTGGCCCCGGATCGGGCCGCGACATAGGGAATCTCCGCCGCCGGGTAGACAAGGCCCGAGGTGCCCACCGTGAAGAGCAGGTCGCAGCCGAAAGCGGCCTCGGTGGCGGCGGAAAGGGCGTGGGGTGGCAGTTGCTCGCCGAACCAGACGACGCCGGGCCGCACGGGGGCGCCGCAGCCGGCGCAGGGCGGGGGTGGGATGCGGCCGCCGAGCTTGCCCTCCGGCCGGGAGGTGGGCGCGACGGGCCCGGAGGGGGCAGGATCCCGCGGCACGGGAGCGGCCGCGAGGGGTGCGGGGCCGCGCGGCGCCGGGTCGGCGGTTGCCGAGGGCACGGTGGGCGGACCCGGCGGCGCGGGCTGACCCGACGGCGCGGGCTGACCCGACGGCGCGGGCTGGGGCGCGGGCTGACCCGTCGGAGCGGGCCGGGCCGCGGAAGCGGGCTGGGCCGGGTCGGCGGGTGGGGTGGGGTGGGCTGGGGGGACGGGGAGAGGGGCGGGGCGGCCGCACGATGAGCACCGTGGAGCGAAGAGGCTGCCGTGCAGATGGATGGGGGTGCGGGAGCCGGCCCGTTCGTGGAGGTCGTCGACGTTTTGGGTGATTACCGCCGTGTCGGGGATGTGGGACTCGATGGTCGCTACCGCCACGTGGCCGGCGTTGGGGTGGACTCGCTGGACCTCGGCCCGGCGCCACTCGTACCAGCCCCACACCAGCGCGGAGTCGGCGGCGAACGCCTCGGGGGTGGCCAGGGTCTTGGGGTCGAAGCGGGCCCACAAACCGGTCAGCGCGTCTCGGAACGTGGGCACGCCGGACTCGGCCGACATGCCGGCGCCGGTGAAGACGACGACCCGTTTCGCGTCGCGGAGCAGTTCCGCGGCGTCACGCTCCGGCATCCCCCGACCTCCCGGCGTTACCCGTCGCAGCCCCAGCGCCGCGACGGCTTCCGGCATTCTTACGCATCATCGGCCCCACCCGCGTCCCCCTGGCACGGGTGATCCACCGTGACGGAGCCGTCAGTATTGACAGATATCGATTCAGCGGGGAGGGTGGACGTCACTCACCGGGTCACGCGCCGCGTGGAGGTCGAGGGCATCCTCCGCGGATCTTCCCCCGACCCCGGCCCCCGTCGCAAAGGGGCCATCACCCGCAGAGCTATGAGCCCTCATGATTACCAAGAAACTCCTCGTCAGCGCCGTTGTCGGCGCGGTCGTCGCCGCCCTCGCCACCCTCGCCGCCGTGGCCCTGCCGGCCGGGCCGGCCCAGGCGCACGGCAACGTCATCGGTCCGGCCTCGCGCAACTACGGCTGCTTCGTCCGCTGGGGCGACCACTTCCAGGATCCGGCCATGGCCACCGAGGATCCGACGTGCTACCAGGCGTGGCAGGCCGACCCGAACGCGATGCGGAACTGGAACGGCCTCTACCGGGAGGGTGTCGCCGGTAACCACCAGGGCGTCATCCCGGACGGGCAACTGTGCAGCGCCGGGCACACCCAGAGTGGGCGCTACAACGCGATGGACACGGTCGGTGACTGGAAGGCCACCACGGTCGGCAACAACTTCACGGTGCAGGTGTTCGACCAGGCGCTGCACGGCGCCGACTACCTCTGGGTGTACGTCACGAACCCGGGCTTCAACCCGGTGACGACCCCCACGACCAGCCCGACCACGAGCCCGACCACGCCGCCGGCGCCCGGCGCCTGCTCCGCCGCGTACGCGCTGAGCAGTCAGTGGCCCGGCGGCTACCAGGCGGGCGTGACCGTGACGGCCGGCTCGGCGGCGATCAAGAGCTGGACAGTGAAGCTCACCTACCCGAGCGCGCCGACCGTCCAGCAGACCTGGAACGCGGCCGCGAGCGTCAGCGGCAACGTGTTGACCGCCACGAATGTCAGCTACAACGGGGCGTTGAGCGCGGGCGGAAGCACGACGTTCGGGTTCCTGGGCCCCGGCACGGCGACCACGCCGACGGTCACCTGCGCGGCAACGACCTGAAAGCGACGGCCCGGCGTACCTCTGTTCATCTTTGTCGCATGCCGGTAAGGTCTCTTGGGAGCGCTCCCAAGATTGACCCCCGCAAATGAAGGGAGGCAGTCAGGCTGCACCATCGCGTGACACCGGTCCCTGGAGACACCATCCGTCCGCTTGGACTGGAGCGGGGGACGGGACGCCCTCCCCGTCCCTCGCTCACCACCTCCGGCGCCTCAGGGCGAAAGGCGCCTCAGGCGAAAGGCGCCTCAGGCGAAAGGCGCCTCAGGGCGAAGGCGCCTCAGGCGAAAAAGGTCCGGCGCCTCAGGCGAACAAGGCGCTGACCGATTCTCCGTTGTGAATGCGGCGCATGGCCTCGGCCAATGCCGGCGCCACCGAGAGAATGGTCAACTTCTCGGTGTGGTTCTGGCGGGGAATCGGCACCGTGTTGGTGCAGACGATCTCCTCGATCTCCTTCTCGTCGGAGAGGCGGCGGATCGCGTCGCCGGTGAACAGGCCGTGCGTGCAGGCCACCCGCACGCTGCGGACATTGCGCTCGCGCAGCCGGGCCAGCAATTCGAAAACGGTGCTGCCCTTGGCGATTTCGTCGTCGAGCACGATGACGTCGCGATCGGTCACGTCACCGATGACCGTGGTGATGACCACCTTGTCGTCGGCGTATCGCTGCTTCGCACCGGCCGCCACGTCGATGTCGAGCAGGCGGGCGAAGGCGGCGGCCTCTTTCGCGTTGCCCAGGTCGGGCGAGACGACGACGGTGTTGCTCAGGTCGTAGCCGCGGAAATGGTGGGCCAGCTCGCGCAGCGCATGCAAATGGTCGACCGGAATGCTGAAGAAACCGTGCACCTGCGGGGAGTGCAGCGTCATGGCCAGGACCCGGTGGGCGCCGGCCGTGGTGAGCAGGTCGGCCACCAGGCGGCCGCCGATGGAAATGCGCGGTGCGTCCTTCTTGTCGCTGCGGGCGTAGGCGTAATGCGGCAGCACCACGGTGATCCGGCCGGCGCTCGCACCGCGGGCGGCATCGAGCATGAAGAGCAATTCCACCAAATTCTCTTGTACGGGCGGAACCAGCGGCTGAATGAGGAAGACGTCCCGCTCCCGGCAGTTGCCCTGAAGCTGGACTTCGATGCAGTCGTTGGCGAATCGGGAGGTCTTGGTGGGCAACAGTGGCACGCCCAGATGCAGGCAGATCTCGACGGCGAGCTCGGGATGGGCGGATCCGGAGAAAACGGCGATGTCACGCACGGGGATCACCCTAGAAGCCTACGGCGGGACACTTTCGAGCGACCGTGGGCACCGATAGCGTGAGCGCATGAACGGACTGGCCGTGGCCTGCCGGCGGGTGGTGCACATCTATCGGGCCGAGGCGGGTGACGTGGTGGCGCTGGCCGGCGTCGACCTGTCGATCGCGCCCGGCGAGACGCTGGCGCTGGTCGGGCCGTCCGGCTCCGGCAAGTCGACGCTGATCGCACTGCTCGCCGGCCTGATGCGGCCGTCGGCCGGGCGGATCAACATCGGCACCTACGACATGGGCAAGCTCTCCGACGGCGAGGTCTCCCGGCTGCGGGGGACGGAGATCGGCGTGGTCCTGCAGGGCGCTTCGCGCAACCTTCTGCCGTACGCGTCCCTGCACCGCAACATCTGGCTGGCGCAGCGCCGGGCCGCCCACACGAGGGGCATCAAGCTGGACGATCCGGATCGCATCCTCGATCTGGTCGGCCTGCCGGGCCAGGGCCGGCAACGCCTGGAGGACCTGACCCCGGGCGGCCGGCAGCGGGCGGCGCTCGCCGTCGGCATCGCCGCCGGGCCGGGCCTGCTGCTCGTGGACGAGCCGACCAGCCGCCTCGACACGGCCGGCCGCGACGAGGTGCTCGCGGCGATGGAGACGGTGAACGCCGAGCGGCAGACCACGATCGTGGTGGTGACCCACGACAACGAGGTCGGCGCGCGGCTCGGCCGGGCGGTGACGATCCGCGACGGGCGGGTCGGCGCCGAGGGCCGGGACGGGCAGGACTTCGCGGTCGTCGCCGGCGACGGCACCGTGCAGCTGCCGCCCGAGGTGCTGGGCAACTATCCGCCGGGGACGCTCTTTACTGTTCAGCACCTCGACGGCGAGGTCACGCTGGTGCCCAGCGGCACCGATCACGCCGCCTGATCCCGGCCTAGTGGTGGAAGGCGGTCGTCTGCGGGCGTGGCCAGTCGGCGGCGGGCCGGTCCTTCAGGTAGGGCAGCATGCGGTTCAGGTCGGCCAGGAACAGGTTGGCCAGGTCCATGGTGAAGCCGTTGCGGACGACGATCCGCAGGACGGACAGGTCGGCGCGGTCGGCCGGGAACGTGTACGCCGGCACCTGCCATCCGCGCTCGCGCATCAGCCGTGACACGTCGAAGACGTCAAAGGCGGTCACCTCCGGCGCGGTGGCGAAGGCGAAGGCCGGCACCTGGTCGCCCCGCGTGATCAGCCGGAACTGGCCGGTCGCCTCGATCCCCGAGGACAGGTGCACGGCGACGTCGCGGGCGGACTGCTGGACGGCCCGGAAGCCCTCGCGGCCGAGCCGGAAGAACGTGTAGTACTGGGCGACCACCTCGGCGCCGGGGCGGGAGAAGTTCAGCGCGAAGGTCGGCATCGAGCCGCCCAGATAGCTGACGTCGAAGACCAGTTCCTCCGGCAGGGCGCCGCGGGAACGCCACAGCACCCAGCCCACGCCCGGGTAGACCAGGCCGTACTTGTGGCCCGAGGTGTTGATCGACGCCACCCGGTCGAGGCGGAAGTCCCACTCGAGGTCCGGGTCGAGGAACGGCGCGATCATGGCGCCGGAAGCGCCGTCGACGTGCAGCGGGATGTCCCAGCCGGTGCGCTCCTGCAACGCGTCCAGCTCGGCGGCGATCTCGGCCACCGGCTCGTAGCTGCCGTCGTAGGTCGAACCCAGGATCGCGACCACGCCGATCGTGTTCTCGTCGCACAGCGCCACCGCGTCCGGCGCCGTCAGGTGCAGCGTGTCGCCGCGCAGCTTCGCCATCCGGGGCTCGACCTCCCAGTAGTTGGCGAACTTCTCCCAGCACACCTGCACGTTGCTGCCCATGACGATGTTGGGCCGGGCCGTGCTCCCCGGCGGCCGCCGGGCGGCCCAGCGCCGCTTGAGCGCCATGCCGGCCAGCATGGCCGCCTCGCTCGACCCGGTCGTCGAGCAGCCGACCACGTCGTCCGGGTCGGGCGCGTGCCACAGGTCGGCCAGCATGTTCACGCAGCGCCGCTCGAATTCGGCGGTCTGCGGGTACTCGTCCTTGTCGATCATGTTCTTGTCGGCGCACTCGGCCATCAGCAGGCCCGCCTGCGGCTCCATCCACGTGGTCACGAACGTGGCCAGGTTCAGCCGCGACCGCCCATCCAGGAGCAGTTCATCGTGTACGAGCTGGTAGGCGACATCGGCCGGCACCGGGTCGTCGGCCAGCGCCCGCAGCGGCGGCGAGAGCTGCTGCGCCAGCGCCGGGTTGGCCACGGTCGCGAAGGGATTGGCGTTGCGTTCGGTCACCGCGTCCTGCGGGCGCCGGCCGGAGTGCAGAGGCATGCCCCCATCCTGCCTCGCGGCCCGCCCGGCCGATTCCCCGAAGGGGGAATGGCCACCCCTACCGCTTGGTGATGTGCCCGCTCGCCCGCGCTGCGAGCGTCGTAGGCGCGGTCACGGGGGCCGCCACGTGGAGGAGGCAGTCATGCCGGTGGTCAGGGGCGGTCGATGGGCCGCCGTGGTCTTCGTCCTGTTCGGAGTGGTCGCGACGGCGGGATGCGGCGGCGGGCCGGCGGCCTCGCCCGCCCCGTCGCCGAGTGGCATGTCCGACGCGCAGATTCAGGTCCTGGTGAACAACCTGGTTCAGTGCGTACGGCAGCACGGGGCGCCGGGCATGCCCGACATCCCCGTCCGCAACGGGCACGTGGTAGTGCCCGACGAGAACACCGTCGACCAGGCGACGCGGCAGAACATCGACGCGGCTCGGGCCACCTGCAAGGCGGTGGAGGACCGGATCCCGGCGGCCGCGCTGGAGGACCCCAACGACCAGCAGGGCGCACCGAGCGCCGCCGACGTGCCCAAGCTGCGGCAGTTCGCCCAGTGCATGCGGCAGAACGGCGAGCCGGACTGGCCCGATCCGAAGGCGGACGGCACCTTCCCGGGCGCCGACCAGATCATGGCGCAGGGCAAGGCCGTGGTGGGTCCGAAGATCCAGATCTGCCAGAAGTTCTACCACGGCCCGATCCGGTTCAGCTCGTGAACGGGCGAGGGAGAAGGCTCGTGAACAGGCGCGGGAGAAGGGCAGTGGGCGCGGCGGCGACGATTCTCGGGGTGGCCGCGGCCGGGGCCGGGTGGGCGGCGACCGCCCGGTCGCAGCCGCCGGCGCCGGCGACCGAGGTGGTGACCGGCACGGCGGCGGTGACGCGGGGGTCGGTGGCCGAGCGGACGCAGTACACCGGGACGCTCGGGTTCGCCGGCAGCTATCCGGTGGCCGCTCTGGGCGAGCCGGGCGTGTTGACCGCGGTGGCGCCGGCCGGGAGCACGGTCGGCCGGGGCGGCGTGTTGTACCGGGTGGCCGACCAGCCGACCCGCCTGCTGTTCGGGACGGTGCCGGCGTACCGGGATCTGCGCTCGGGGGTTTCCGCCGGGCCGGACGTCAAGGAGCTGGAGCGGAATCTGGTCGCGCTGGGCATGGACCCGGATCACGCGATGACGGTGGACGACACCTTCACGGCGGCCACGGCGGCTGCCGTCCGGCGGTGGCAGGCGGCCTGGGGCCTGCCGGTGGGGCGGCGTACCGGGCGGTTGCCGCTGGGCAGTGTGGTGTTCGAGCCCGGGGCGCTGCGCGTCGACCAGGTACGGGCCGCGCCGGGAACGAGCGCCGGGCCGGGCACGACGATACTGACCGGCACGTCGACCCGGCCGGTGGTCACCTGCGAGGTCCCGGTGGCCGAGCGCGCCACGGTCGCCGCCGGCGACCGGGTCGAGATCACCGTGACCGGCCTGCCCGGTACGAGCACCGGCACCGTGAGCTCGGTGGCCCGCACGGCCACCGCGCCCAGTCAATCGGACGGTAGGCAGGGCGCCGCCACCGTCACGGTGACCATCCGGGTCACCCTGCCCCAGGCGGCCCGGGGCCTCGACCAGGCGCCGACCGGCGTCTACCTCACCACCGCCAGCCGGACCGGTGTCCTGCTGGTGCCGATCCTGGCCCTGCTGCCCCGGTCCGGCGGCGGGTACCAGGTGCGGCTGGCGAGCGGCGGGTTCGTGCCGGTCACGCCGGGGCTGTTCGACGACGTGACCGGCACGGTCGAGGTCGACGGCAACCTCACGCCCGGTCAGCTCGTCGAGGTGCCGGCCTCATGAGCGCCGTCCTGGAGTTACGCGAGGTCCGCAAGGCCTACCCGGGCGTGGTGCCGGTCGACGGGATCAGCCTGACCGTCCACGCCGGCGAGATGGTCGCGGTCGTCGGACCGTCCGGGTCGGGCAAGACCACGCTGCTCAACCTCGCCGCCGGGCTGGACCGGCCGACATCCGGTTCGGTACGCCTCGCCGGCCACCCCATCGAGGGACTGTCGGACCGCCGGATCGCCGGGCTGCGGGCCCACCGCCTGGGCGTCGTCTTCCAGCAGTTCTACCTGATGGAGCGGCTCACCGCGCGGGACAACGTGGCCGCCGGCCTGCTGTATCGGGGGGTGCCGGCCGCCGAGCGCCGGCGGGCCGCCGCCGAGGCGCTGGACCGGGTCGGGCTCGGGCACCGAGCGCGGCATCGGGCCGCGCTGCTCTCCGGCGGGGAACGCCAGCGGGTGGCCATCGCCCGGGCAGTGGTCGGCCGGCCCGCCGTCGTGCTGGCCGACGAGCCGACCGGCAACCTCGACAGCGCCACCGGCGCCGGCATCCTGGCCCTGCTGCGGGAGCTGAACCAGGCCGGCACCACGATCGTCGTGATCACCCACGACGACCGGGTCGCGGCGGCCGCCCGCCGCCGGGTGGAGATCAGCGACGGCCGGATCGTCGACGACACCGGGAGCATCACGTGAACCCGCTACGGTCCCGGTTGCGGATGGCCGACCTGCTGCCGGTCGGTACCGTCGGGCTGCGCAGCCGGCCGGTGCGGGCGGCGCTCTCGCTGGTCGGCGTGGCCATCGGCGTCGCCGCCGTGGTGGCCGTCCTTGGCATCACCCGGTCCAGCCAGGCCGACCTGCTCGCCCAGCTCGACCGGCTGGGCACCGACATGCTGACCGTGTCGTCGGGGCAGAGCCTGGCCGGGCGGGAGGTGCCGCTGCCGGCCACCGCTCCGGCGACGATCGCGCGGACCCCGGGCGTGACCGGCGCGGCGGCCACGGCCGAGCTGGCCGGGGTGAACGCGTACCGCTCCGATCTGGTGCCGTCGCGGTTGACCGGCGGGGTCGGCGTACGCGCAACCGCCGTTGATCTTCTGGCCACGGTCGGCGGAACGCTCGAGCACGGCGGGTTCCTCAGCGGCACGACCGACCGTTACCCGGCCGCCGTGCTGGGCCACGCGGCGGCGCAGTCGCTGGGCATCGCCGACCTGGCC
>Ga0307509_10012725_pt1 | contig 10027 bp, 12 predicted proteins | sample 10_EM_MG_FD_202245 | JGI IMG/M metagenome (GOLD analysis project Ga0307509, IMG submission 202245) | Populus trichocarpa ectomycorrhiza microbial communities from riparian zone in the Pacific Northwest, United States - 10_EM | ecosystem: Host-associated > Plants > Roots > Unclassified | place... | reverse complement strand
AATTTATTTGATTTATTCCAAGTCACTCTTTCCAAAATGGCAAAACATTGGGACAGTTTTTTGAGCGACTGTATATACAAGTAAGAAGTAATGGGTCACAGGAGTCACAGAATAATACTGTCACATATAGTAAGGTTCATCATGAGCTGGCAGTTCTAAGTATAGCTCCATCATGAACTGGTGGTCTCTTCATGACGTGGCAATGAGCTGGCAATCCATAAAGGGTTAAATAGTGATGCTGCGGAGTGCTGCAGACTGTGGAGTGATGGCATGTGATATCTGACTGCGGAATGGTCAGGTGATCCGTCAGGTGACTTGTCAGGTGATTTGGTGGTGGTCTGAGCGGCGCATAAGGGAATGAGTGGAGAATGAGTGACTGAGAATGCAGAATAAATGGTGGGGAATTAGCAGAAAATGAAAAATAGGGCCCAGGATCATAACAGTTTTAGTACCAGCAAGATAACGCAAGATCCACTTTAGAGCGGTGTGATGCTGCAAGCTAGGGTTTGCGGTGTATGATGCAAGTCTGTTGACCACATATGCGATATCTGGACAAGTAGCATTGGCAATGTACTGAAGCTCCCCAAGAAGGCTGGCAAATGAATTGCTCCGGTCGCCATCATTTCCCTCAGGGTTTGGCATGAGCATGATGTTGGGATCAAGAGGTGTACTGACAGCGTTCATTCATCCCAGACCTTCCCTGAGCAGGATAGTATTGATGTACCTGCTCAAGGATATGAAGATCAAGTCTGGGGATATTGTCAGCTTGATTCCAACGATCTTTGAGGGGACTCCAAGGTTGGTGATCTCCCATTCACTCTGTACATCCGCCTTCGCTTTGTTCTTTAGTTCAACTGTTGTTGCGAATGTGAGCATGTCATCAACCCAGACTGTGATAATCACAAAGTCCTTGTCCACACAGTGAATGTAGATGCAGGGGTCAGATCGTAAATGTGCATAGCCCTTCTTGTGGAGTTTGGTGTCAAATTCTAAGTTCCACTCCCTGCCAGCTTGTTTGAGGCTGTACAGAGTTTTGATGAGCAGGCAGACACGCCTGGTACCATCATCGTACCCTTCTGGCTGCCTCATAAGCACTCACTCTTTCAGCTTTCCATTCAGGTATGCGCCCTTTACATCCAGCTGCTGTATATGTAGCTTGCGCGATGGGGCTATGGCCAGGATAGCATGGATTGTCTCCATGCAGACGACGGGCGAATGGGTTTCGACATAATCGTATCCCGGTCATTGGGCACATCCCTTTGCTACAAGTCACACCTTGTACTTGACAAGCCTTCCATCCTTGTCCCTCTTCTTTGCAAATACAAATTTGTTGGCGATTGGCACAACTCCAGGTGGCCTCTTGATGAGCTTCCAAGTGCCCATCTTCTTGAGTTGGTCAAGCTCAGCATGTATTGCCTTTTCCCATTCTGGCCACTCTGGGGATTGCTTGGCTTTGCGAAGGGTGCGACATTCATTGTCTGGGACAGCAGCATAGGTTTGTTCATGCATGACTGAGATGCCTGCTTCTTCTTTGTCTAGGAAGGGATCGTTCAGGTAGCAATAATCAACTCGGACTCCTCTTGTCTTCCTGGGCACATCCACATTGATATGGTCATTTTCTGCTGCCCTTCTGACAGGGTTGATGCTCTGTGTGTCTCTCTCTGCCTCCCCCTCATGCGGAGGGTTATCCATTCCTAGATCTATTGCCAGTTCTTCAGAGGGAGAAGAAGTCGATGGGACCAAAAAGCGAAAGTTTTGCAAGGTGAGAATGTTTCTTGTCGCTGTGTTGTAGTATTTAATTGCTTTAGATCCATCATCATGACCAACATATGCTTGGCACTGAGACTTAGGCAGCATCTTCCGAATGACGTGCTGTCCCTGAGATAGGACCCAGATGGGTGCGCCGAATTCATGCAGGTGAGCGACATTAGGTTTGCATCTGTGCCAGATCTGATAGGGGGTCATGTCTGGCAGAAATTTTGTATATGCAAGGTTTCGCACATATGCTGCATGCATGACGGCTGGTTCCCAAAGGAACTTAGGCAGCTCTGAGGCTGCTAACATCGCTCATGCAAGCTTGACAAGAGTGCGATTCATGCATTCCATGATGCTGTTCTGGGATGGAGAGTAGGGGGCGGTGAGTTGGAATCATATTCCTTGTGAGTGACACCAAGTCCACAGCTCCTCATTGACAAACTCAGTCCCTCTGTCCATCCGCAGGGCACATGGGGTTTTGTCTCTCACCGCTAGGTAAGCAAGATAATCTTTTATTTTCGCTGTGGCTTCACTTTTGGCTTTCAGGAACTTGACTGTGATGTACCGCAAGGCATCATCCACCATGAGGAGGTAGTAAGAATGCCCATGTATGGACATGATGTTGTACTTGCCCCAGAGGTCCATGTGAGTCAACTCTCTGGGCTTAGTATACTTCTTTGTCATTGGTCCATAGGGGGCTTCATGTATTTTAGCTTTGATGCAGGCAATGCAATCCAGTTTCAGTGACAGCAAATTCATGTTGAGTCCTTCAACCATGTGTCGGTCCAGCAGTGTTTGCAAACTGGGGTATCCAACATGTCCATAATGTCAGTGCCATGTTTCCCAAGAGGGTGTGGGGTTATTCACGATAAACGCTGCGTTGAATGCAACGTTTGTGGGAGCAGATTGGTCCATAAGTCGAAACTTCATCATATATAGTTTATTGACGATCTTGTTCCCGCATGCAATGTCCTTCCCCTCAGTAGACATAAGGCAAAGTACCCCCCAGTGTGTATGAATGCTGCGACCGTTTTCTTCCCAGTTCCCAAGGGATAGTAAGCTGTTCTGGTTACTGGGGATGTGAAGCACATTGTTCAATTGCAAAACGTTCATATACCCATCACACTTAGAAAGGAGGAAGACAGTCCCCTTTCCAATCGCAAAAGTTTGTATGCTGCCTACACCTGAGATAGGCACCTTTGGTATGTTCTCATATGTTGCGAAAGCTTCGCGTCGATGGGTAATATGGGATGTTGTCCCAGTGTCCGCCAGCCAGTCATAAGTCTGACCATCATTGTATTTGGAGTCACTAGAAACATTTTCGTAGCTATTATAATCATTGTATGCTTTCGCACCAGCTCCATTGTTGGCATTAAGGGCTACCAACTGCCCATGCAATGCGCTCTGCTGGGTATTATCATCAGCATTCTGCACATCATTCTTGGATCTCTTGTTGGAAGAGGATCCACTATTTTTGTACTTGTGCTTGCCATTTTGAGTCTGGTTGTTGTCCTTCTTACATTCATCCACGTCATGGCCATATCCATCGCAAAGGCGGCACTTGTTTTTGCCAATGTTGCGGCACTGGTTGGTGTAATGACTGTTTTTGCCACAGTGCTTGCAGTGACGTTTGCCGCTCTTCTTGGACTTTGCTTTGGACAGGGGATTGGACATACGACTAGCAAGGGAAGGATTTGTGTTCTCTCCTTTTGGAGGAAGTGTGATCTCTTCACGCTTGCGTGACTCCTACAGCTTGTACTCCTGGCCTATAATGCCTATGAGCTGCTGGCTATCAATGTGCCACTTCGGATCTATGTTAGCTTGGTCATCATCCTTGTACTTGTGCACGTATGGGCTTGTAAACTGATCCCAGGATTGCGGGAGCAATGCTGCAATCTGCTGTTTGAAGAAGTCATCATTGTAAATTTTCTTCAGCTTGCTGGAGAATGAGATTTGTTCCCATTGGTGTTTGAGCTTGGTCAGATGTTCGGGAATGTCAGCACCTTCCGCTACCTTGATTCCACATAATATGCAAATGTGATCGGTGTGCACAAGATAACAAGTGGACTTGTGAATTGTTTTGAGATTGTTCCACATCTTGTGGGTTGTAGCACACCCTTGTGTGTGGACCTTCTCTTTTGGGGTGATGTTCTTGTTGATCAGCATGCATGTGTAGGAATTGTTAAACTCCCAATTTTCAGCACCCTTGGGATTGAAACCCAGATCAGGGCATGCAACACAGCCCTCAACATACCCCTTGGCGTTGGCACAGCCGAAGCGGATGTACATGGACTCTGCCCAGCTTGCCCAGTTCTTTAACTTCTTGTCCAAGGTTTCATCGATCTTAGAGATAGCTGCAAGATCTGTGACTTTGAGGCGCTTTATGGTAGGCAAAATAGGAGCAGGAACTGGTCCTGGCGACAGAAAAGGGGTAGGAATTGGTGCACAGATTTCATTCCCGAGACATGAAAGGAGAGGGCATGAAGGGAGAGGTGCTGCAGGAGATGGGTTCAGAGTGAGGTTGTTCTGATAGAGATTGTCGTCTCCCAGTGGCAGATATGCACCTGGTTGTGCCATGTCCATAGATTCCATAGTGGTGTAGTGTGGATAATATGAAGTGTGGTTCAGAGCATCCCGAAATTCAATGAAAGATGTGAAGAGGCTATTCGGGCGCAGGGCCCATAACCTTTAAACAAAAGTATGGTTATGCACGTACACACATGGGAATGGAGTGGGGATGCCCACTTGTATGCAATCACTGTACTCATTCATGGTGGGTTCTACTTTATAAGTAACACATGGATGCATCATTATCTTAGGGTATGAACCCTTGTCTGAGGGCAGAGGCCCTTTGTCTTATATTGTCTCAGATGCAGTGCCAGGCCTGTCCTAATGCGTTTCCCAACAACTATCGCATCTCTGAGTTCTTATTCAAACACATCATCGCTTCCTCTTTGCCTGAATCTTGGGACCAATACACCGATCAGTTCGTCGCTGGTCAGCTTGACTTTGTCAACACAGATCCCAAGAAGAACATCAACAATCAACAATTCATAGGCATACTCAAGCAGGAGTATGAGCGGTGTCAATCCTGCAAGTCCAGAGCGACCAAGTCCTCTGAGCAGGCCCTCTTTGCTCATGGGCATGACAGCGCCAAACCCCCTCTTGCCAGCTGGATTACCAGCAATACATATAATCAGAACTGCACTTTGCCCCCCACACATTGCAGGATCTGCAGACTCACAAACCATTACACATGCGATTGCCGATTTAAGGGAAAACTGAAATGCACAACATGTGGAAGGTTCGGACATAAGACCAAAGACCATTGCAATGCCGGCACTGGCAAGCGTGCACATGACAATGATGGCAGGGGAAACCGTTATAACTCAAATAAGAGACCTCAACAAGAGGCAAACAATGCCAGCAGCGCTGAGCAGGCAAATGCTGCCGAGCAGGAAGAACACATCGCATTCATGGCCAAGGTGGCCAATGTTGATAATATGGACATAGACAGTGATACATACAATGATGCCACGTATCATAACTTTGAGCATGTTCCTAGCTCTACAGAAATAGACCTCCGTTTGATCTATTATGATTGGATAGCGGATTCGGGAGCCACTTCCCACATCAAACACAGGCGCGATGCCTTCAACACCTACAAGCCTATACTAGCAGTTCCAATAGCTGGTGTAGGAGGTGCGAAAACACACACAATCAGATGAGGGACTATCAAACTAAAGTCTGAATGCGATGGAAAAACATATATTCTGGAACTAAGAAACATCCTATATGTGCCCAAGAACAAAAATAACCTACTCTCCCTTGGGAAATGGGAGAGAGATGGGCGCAGCTACAATGCTTGTGACGGCATGATATCCCTCCTCACAAAGGAGAAGAAAACTGTTGCGAAAGGCATTAAGATCAGTAATGATCTATACAAGTTTGCGTTTAAACACACACCTAGAATGTCACACAACAACTACACGTTCAACACAGCAAGCCCTTCACAGTCTTGGAAAACGTGGCACCAATGCTTTGGACATGTCAGATACAGCGGCATAAAAGCGCTAATAGACAATCAGCTTGTTGAGGGATTGCAAATCAACATGAACTCACTGAAACCAGGCTGCATAGCCTGCACTGAGGCAAAGCTCTCCATAGCTCCCTATGGGCCAGCGTCAGGCTGACAAACCCAAATAGGGGAACTCACCCATATGGATCTGTGGGGCAAGTATGACGTGGCATTGATCCATGGAAATCAGTTCTACCTTCTCATGATAGATGATGCCACATGGTATATTACCATAGAATTCCTAAAGACTAAGGATCAGGTGGCACAGAAGATCAGGAACTACATGACATACCTGAAAGCATGGGACAAAAACCCATGCGCAATACATGCCGACCAAGGCACCGAATTTGTCAATGAAAACCTGAAAAATTGGTGTTATTCTCAAAGGCATTGAACTTCAAGTAATAGCACCATACTCACCTTTACAAAATGGAGTTGTGGAATGTATGAACTGCACATTGGTAGAGCTTGCATGTGCAATGCTTATAGCTGCAGACCTCCTGGAATTCCTCTGGGAGCCTGCTGTTACACATGCCATGTACTTGAGAAACCTATCATACACAAAGCCTAGAACAAAGGCAACACCATATCAGCTTTGGCAGGGCAGAAAACCGAACGTATCGCACTTACGCAAATTCAGCACACCTGTCTGGGTACTCCTCCAAGGACAGAGAGTCCAGAGGAAGATGCTCCCTAAGTCCCAAAGAAAGGCATACATCGGTTACAACAAAGGGTCTAAATCAATAAAATACTATAACACTTCAACAAGGAACATACTTACCTTGAGAAATTTCCGCTTCCTGTCAAGAACAGATCCCTTTCCACTGGAAGAACTTGGAATAGAACCTAGCTCTCCGCTTGAGGGGGAGAATGGCCCTCCATATGAGGGGGAGCAGGAAGATGTCACACACAGCACTGCTCCCAAAACCAGTGAAAGCAATCCTAGAAAGCAGAAGGCGCAGGCAAATATAGACCCAAGAGAACCCTGGAGAACAAGGGGAATCTGCAAAGACTACAGATACTTGCACAATCCTTTCCCAGACAAGGAAGAGGCTGGCTTGCTGTGTATCGCCAAAGAACAAGTCTTCACAGTAATCCCCAGCAACAATTGCCAGAGCCTGAAAGAGGTGCAAGAATCTCTGGACTGGCCAGAATGGGAAAAGGCAATCCAAACTGAGCTAGAACAGCTCTGCCAGATGGGAATGTGGAAGCTTATCAATAAACCAGTCAGCACGATGCCTATAGCTAATAAATGGGTATTTACCAAAAAGAGAAACAAAGAAGGAGTACTTACCAAGTACAAGGCAAGACTTGTTGCCAAGGGCTGTGCCCAACATCCAGGACACAATTATCTTGAGATGCATTCACCCATTGTGTGACTAGAAACAATACAAGCCATATTAGCGATTGCCCCAACACAAAAGCTGCATATGCAGCAAATGGATATCAAAGGAGATTACCTCAATGGGATGCTAAGAGAGCGTGTCTATATGCAGCAGCCAGAAGGCTTCGCAGATGGAACCGGTTGAGTTTGTCTACTCATTAAGACCCTCTATGGCCTTAAACAGGCTGGGTGCAAGTGGAATATCAAACTGGACACCAAATTGAGGAGGTGTGGATACACCCACCTACGTTCCGACCTGTGCATGTACATATGGCACATTGGCGAAGAGTTTGCCATCATCACTGTCTGGGTTGATGACTTGCTCCTATTTGTGACATTGATCAAGCTAATGAGTAAAATGAAATCAGACATAAAGGCCAAGTGGGAAGTGACTGACCTTGGCAAACCAACCAAGATTGTGGGCATCAAAATCACAATGGGCAGAGACACAATTGCCATATCCCAAACAAGATATATTGAGTCAATCCTCAAGAAAGAGGGACTCAAGCACACAAACCCAGTAGGGATGCTGCTAGATCTGAATTCCCCACTCAAGCCCAATCCAGAGGGAAATGAAGGCAATCATAGCAACTCATTTGCAAGGCTCTTAGGAGAACTCCAGTTTATCGCAAATGCTACAAGACCAGACATAGCATATGCAGTGAATAGATTGGCGTCATATACTGCCAATCCAAGCCTTCAGCATGTAGGAGCGCTCAAGTGCATCCTACGGTACCTGAAGGGTACAAAAGACCAAGGCATAGTATACAAGGCACTTCCCCTAGAGCCCAACTTCTTCTACAGGTAGGCAGATGCTTCATATGGGAACACAGATGACTGCAGATTGATATCCAGCTATGTATTCCTTGCCAGGAATGGAGCCATCACCTGGAGCTTGCGAAAGCAAGTTTCGATTGCCTTATTGTCGACTGAAGCAGAGTATGTTGCCCTTGCCAAAGCAGCCCAAGAGGCCTGTTGGCTGAAGAGCCTATACAGCAAACTCAGCTTGCTCCAACTTGAAGAGGATGTCCCAATGCTGATACAGGTCGATTGCAATGGCAAAAAACCCCCAGTTCCATAAGCACTCAAAACATATTGCAATCCACTGGCATTGGGTCCGTGACCTAGTCCAAGAAGGCAAAGTCTTCATTGACAGTTGCCACGATCCAGAGCAAACAGCCAATGTCTTAACAAAAGCGCTCCCGTGTCCAAAGCACTAGCGACACACCTGAGAGATGGGGCTTGTACCAGTTTGAGGGGGAGTGTTAGAGTATGATCCGGCAGCAACCTGATACAAGTATCAGTGCCCAGTGCACAAGTCATCAGCACATCAGCACGCACATGCTAGTGTGCGCTCCTGCACCTGTGGCATCCCCAGACATAGGATCACCGCCTTACTGGAGGTATCGACATTCACATATATATTCACTTGTGTAGTGTACATGAATACATCTATCTGGCTTTCCCTCCATCTACGTGTGCATAACTACCATAGCCTTATACAAGAGCCCAGCAAACTCTCTTTCTGTCGCGAGTGGTACTCACGCCAGTCTCAGCTACAAACCCAGTCTCAGCTACAAACCCGTAACTTCAGCATCACGTGACCATGGGAACATATCACATGACCCTACATGTGACTCATCACGTGACCCCTTCGCCACTCATACATCATGTGACTTATCAGCACATGACCCTGGGAACCTACGACCCCGTGACCCTGGGAAGATAACACATGACCTATCAAGGAATTGGTCATCAACAATGTCACCTGACAAGACACGCTTTGGACGCGTGTCTAACCCGTTGATCAACATGTGGCAGATCGTGGGAACAATCAACAAGATGTGTCCACTAAACAATCAACGAACACGCAACGCGACTCAATCAATGAAGACGCGACTCATTAGGGCTAGACCCTAATCAAGATGTATCATGTAATCCGCAGTTACTGCACATCGACTGCACAGTCCCCCGTTACCTGTAATTGTACCTACCCTAAACTGCGCACAGACCACCCTGTATTAGTATATAAGACCTACGAATTTAGGTGAACAGTCCTTAGACTGTTCTCTTGTCAACCCCCACACTGGAGCCTTTCAAAGCTCCCTCATCGCCAGCAGCACTCTGCTCGTCGTCCCCAACAGTCTACTCCGTCCCACCTCTCCTTGCCTTCTGTCTATTCCTCCTCAACGTCTCTTTGCTGCTCCTTTGGATCAGTCACCTTCAACTTCACGCTGTAGTCGAGTCTTGCTACCCATAAAGTAGTGAGTTCCCAACACTTTCCCCCAACAATTCCTCTTGCTGTCTGTTCTCTGTATCTCTCAACTTGGTATCACATCACAAATGGGACGGTATTTGGTCAATTGTGGCCTGCAACATTTAGTACTCCTTCTCAGGTCGCTCTTCATGGTATGTTCAATTGGTCCTGAAACTTGTCTTAGTGGGCCATTACTTCGTATGGCATCTCTGAGTTCTCTCAGATCTGTAAAGCTAAGATGATTCTTTTATTGGAATTGGTAATATATCTGGTGACTCATAACTATGCATAACTTGTTGTTGTTGTCGACACAAGTCATTCTCTGCTTTTCTCTGCCTCCATGCATGTCAGCAATCGTTGATATGTTGACTTCTTCCACGATTTCACTGCCTACTGCCTATGTAGATGGCTTGGGGTAGGTTTGCAGCTTTTCCATGTTTGACTTCCAGCAACATGGGGTGTCAAGCTGTCAAGGTCTGTCACACTTGATCTTCATTCCCACTTGCTGACTCACACTCCACATGTACATGAACAGTTGGGTGCACCAATGAAG
>Ga0307509_10012724_pt1 | contig 10027 bp, 8 predicted proteins | sample 10_EM_MG_FD_202245 | JGI IMG/M metagenome (GOLD analysis project Ga0307509, IMG submission 202245) | Populus trichocarpa ectomycorrhiza microbial communities from riparian zone in the Pacific Northwest, United States - 10_EM | ecosystem: Host-associated > Plants > Roots > Unclassified | place... | reverse complement strand
TGGGGGTGGCCGGCCGAAGGCCGGTCGGGTGGGGGGTGTTTCAGCACACTCGGCGCAGGGTTGGTTTGATCCGGCCCCCACCGATCGTAGCGCGCTACCCAAAATATCGAAAACAACCCCATGCAAAGTAGCGATATGGTATCTAAATACCTCAAATTGAAAGGAAAGGAGAAATTTGATTCTAAGAGAGATCGACCACTGCAATCAATCGGCTGACGTCGCCGGGTTTCAGATCAAGAATTTTCATAGCTGCGCTTGATCAATGGAATGGCCCGTTCGAGATCCTCTGATTTTGTAAGAGTGATCTCCAAGTCCCCCGTGCCGAAATGACCAACATTCGAGACATCGCGTGTGAAGCTGGGCTCGAGTTGGATGCTCGCGGGATCAACTTTGACATACAGAAGTATTTTGGCAGTCGTGGGCCGGAATTCCACGCAGGCGAAATTCTTGATCCGCTTGAAGGCGATGTAGAACCGAAGCGTCGTTTCCTGAACATCGTCGCCTAGCGCCATCAGGGAGGCCCGCAATGCCTCCAACCGATCAATCATGGCGCCGTCGAGTTCCTCGATCACCGCACTGATCGTTTTGTATTTTCCGGGCGACGCCCCGGTACCTTCGCTGCTTGATGTTGCGCTGGCGACAACCGGTGAACCCTTCACCGAGGTCACGGCCACGAGATCGAGCATCAGCAATTCAGCTCCGAACCGTCGGTAGCGGATCAACTCAATGTTGCGCTGCATCTGTTTGACGGCATGATCGTCGTACTTGCTAAAATCGCCCGCGATGCATATCAGACGGGGCGCAGACCAGTCGACTTCCTCGGCGTCTTTCTTGCCAAGCTTCTCTAGTACTAGCCATTGGAAATCCTTGCGATGGTCCATTAGCCAATCGAGATAGAAAAGCCCCTGATTGATGACGTTTTCGTTCAAGGCTCTCTTGTATTCGAGAATAACGGGGCAGCCGTTTTCATCGAGCCCCAGCGTGTCGATACGTCCGCCGTTAGTCGTCGTAAACTCACTGGCGAGAAAGCGTACACCGAGAAGCGATTCCAGGTTCTTTTCGAACAGGGTCTGAACCGATTTCTCGATTGTATCGGTTGTGCCGGTCAATTCATCAACTTTGCCAGAACCGATACGAAAAAGCTTGATGTCGCTCATACCGGCCCCTCGCCGAGCGCCTTGGCCACGTTGCGAAAGCGCGCAAGCGCCGTCTCCAGGCTTTCGACGATTTCGGCCGCGACCTCGTCGGGAGGTGGCAATAGATCGGGATCGTCGAGCGTGTGATCCTTCAGCCAGAAAATATCCAGATTGAGCTTGTCGCGCGCCAGCAAGGTTCCCAAGGGGAAACGCTTGAACTTCTCGCTTTCCTCGCGCTTGGAGCGATGGCCGGATTGGTAGCAGGCGACGAAATCGTCGAGGTCGGCTCGCACCATCGGACGCTCTTTCAGTGTGAAGCGCTGGTTGGTGCGCAGGTCGTAAATCCATAGCTCCTTGGTCGCGGCAGTCTCCGAGGGAGGCTTCTTGTCGAAGAACAGCACGTTTGCCTTGACTCCCTGCTTGTAGAAGATGCCCGTGGGCAACCGCAACAACGTATGGAAATCGAAATTGTTGAGCAGCCTGCGGCGAATAGTTTCGCCGGCGCCGCCTTCGAACAGCACATTGTCCGGCAGCACGACTGCGGCTTCCCCGTTCGGCGCCAGCACGGTCATGATGTGCTGCAGGAAGTTCAACTGCTTGTTCGACGTGGTGACGAAAAAGTCCTGCCGGTCGTAGTCCTCGCGCTCGCTATCGATCTCGCCATCGTCGCGAACGATCCGATAGCTCTGCTTCTTGCCGAACGGCGGGTTGGTCAGGATGACATCGTAGCTCTTGCCGCCGGCGCCGAGCAGCGCGTCCTTGGCCTCGACGATGGACTCGACGCCGGTGATGCCGTGCAGATAGAGGTTCATCGCGGCGAGGCGAACCACCTCGGGCACGATGTCGACGCCGGAAAACTTGTTCTTGAGCGCAGAATAGACGCCGCGATCCCGGGCGCTCTTGTGCTGCTTCATGTGCTCCCAGGCCGCGAGCAGGAAGCCCGCCGTGCCGCAGGCCGGATCGTGCACCGTCTGGTTCGGCTTGGGGTTGACCACCTGCACCATCGCCTCGATGAGGGAGCGCGGCGTGAAATATTGGCCCGCGCCGGATTTCACGTCCTCGGCGTTACGGGCGAGCAAGCCTTCGTAGATATTGCCCTTCACGTCTACAGGCAGGCCGAGCCATGTCTCGCTGTCGATCAGACCGACGAGGCGCTTCAGCTTCGCCGGGTCCTGGATCTCGTTCTGGGCCTTCAGAAAGATCGCGCCGATAATGCCGCCTCGCTTGGACAGCGTGTCGAGCAGCTTGACGTATTTCGCATTCAGCGCCTCGCCCGAGAGGTCCCTGATGTCGCCCCATTTCGCGCCGTCGGGCAGCATCGAGGCTTCGCCGATCTGGGTGACCCGCTCCTCATCCATCTTGAGGAATAAGAGATAGGATATCTGACTGATATAGGCCTGATAGGACACGCCCTGGTCACGCAGCACATGCGCGAAATTCCAGACTTTGGCAACGAGGCTTTGAGCGTTCATGCGGAGGTCTTTCGTCCACGCTTGCGCTTGGCAGGATTCACGTTTTCTCGGGATGCAATGCGTGCCAGCAGAACGCTCGCGGGCTCGTCTGTGGGGTCTTGCGGTATGAGGCGGCCCTCGAAGGCTGCTTTGAGGATGGATTGCTTAAGCCGCGCCGCGTCGGCGGCTTCGGCGTCTAGCATGGCGAGCGTGTCGGCGTTGGCGGCGAGCGCTTCTGAAGCACGGCGGAGGATTTCTGCGGCTTCGGCAGGAGGAGGGAGCGGGACAGGCAATGCCTCAATCTTGGAAATACTCAGTGTATGAAGGCCCGACGTAGATGCGGCGACTTGCTCGATCTCCTTTCTTCCGTAAGGAGATAGCAGCCAAGTGAAGCACCAGCTTGAATGGCAAGTGTGGGAAAACCGAACCTTAATGATGTGATTTTGGTGAACGCAGTTCGCTATTTCACCGTTCCAAACTGCACATCTGCCAATTTGATCGATGCTACCATTGCCCTCAACAATTAATAAATCGCCATCTTTCAGCGATGCTCGCTGACGTTCTTCATTAGAAACACCGATCTCCTTCATTTCCGAAAGATCCAAGCTGCCCATTTGCACATTCGCCACACGCAGGTAGGGCATCTGAATCGGCATCTTTTGACGGTCGGGGTTTTTCGTCAGCCCGCCAATAACATCCGCCAACTCACGAGTTGTCGCCCACGCCCACCCGGCGGGAATCTGCGGTAGGACGGAAGTGTCGAGCAATCGGGCATCGGCAGCGCGGCGCGCTCGGGCTGTTGGGGCACCTTTGCTGGCGCGGTCTTTTGCGATACGGGCAAGGAGGTCATGCCCGGTTTCGGTAACCGGGTTTGCCTCACGCCAGTCCTTGGTTAGTTCGCCTGTTGCGGCGGCCTTCAGCAGCGCGCGGCTGAAGGTGTCGAGTCCATAGCGTGCCTCCGCCATCGCCGCCTCGCCCTCTGCGATTTCGGCAAACAAGGTTTCAATGCGCTCAACGATGCGGCGCTGCTCGGCGAGAGGAGCAAGAGGAATGGGGATGCGCTCAAGATCGGCCTTGGTCAACTTCAAACGGGTGGTGCCGCCGACGTGGGGCTCATAGTCGATGAAGTTAAGTGAATGCAGAAGCCAAAGACCTATTGTCGACGTTCTTGGCGTCAGAATGTGCGCGTGATTATTCACCCAGTATTTGCCGTCGACAGCATACGCCTTGGCTCGCCGCCGATCCAAAAACGGAGCACCGTCTTCGCCTAAAAGGATTGCCGGAAAATCAAATAGAAACCCGTCAATTAGGCCGACCTGCCCCGTGGCGCCGTAGTAAGGAAACAGCTCGCCCGAAGATTTTCCTGCGATGCGTGCTTGGCGGTCCCCAGCTTTGATCGGTCGTCGGCGGTGATCATGGATGTCAACCACTTCGCTGAGTGCCACCCAACGCCATCCGTCCGGCAGTTCCCACGGTCCGTCTGCCCCGTCGTCGCTCTTCAATTTCGGCGCTGCCCCAATGTCCATCACGCCACCAGCACATCCGTCAGTTCATCGAGCAGCGTCAGCAACCGCGCGCCGAACAGCGCTCGCGCCCGCACGACGCCGCCGCGCGCGGAAAACTCCGGCGCGTCCATCAAATCCTCGGGGCGGATTTCGATGTTGACGCCGAGGTGGTCGCGAATCGCCATCAGCCAATTCCGTTGTTCGTCCGTGTATGTGCGCCCAGCCTTCTCTTCGCGGCCAAGCCAGAGATTGAAGCGCCCGGCAACGAGCGAAGGCAGCGGCTCCAATGACCCCGTCTGCCCCAGCGCATAGCGTACCAGCATGACAATGTCAGCCAGCGTTCCGGCCGGATTTCCGCGCACCTTGTCGGATGAAAGCCGCTTATAGGCGCGCCAGATGTCGACGGGTTCCAGCAGCCAGGGCGGGCGCTTCAAGGCCTCCTTCAGATCATCCACCGCTTCATAGGTCAATCGCCGCTGTGCATAAGTCAGATGATAAAGGATTTGCAGCGCGGTGAGTTCATCGCGACGCTCTTCCAGAAAGCGCTGGAAACGCGCCACGGTGTCGGTGGCCTTCTTCTCGTCCCAGCCGGAGGACACGACGGCGTCGGTCGAGATGGTGTCGATGCGAATATCGGCGGCAGCCTTGACGTCCTTCAAGAGGCGCCGCAGCGTCGGATCATCGAACAGGGTCGCGGCTTCGTCCTTCGCCTCGTCGCGTGCCTGCTTCTGTTCGGGTTCCGGCGTATCCTTCGGCACACGTTTGACCAATGTGTCGGGATCGATGGCATCGAGCAGCCGCGAGGCAAGACCGGCCAGATCGACCCCGCCAGCAGCCTTGATGATGGCAACGCGGTCCTTGTCGCCGATGCGCCGATCGAGCGCCGCCAGTCGCGCAGCCAGCGTGGCAAAGGCGTCATCATCGCGGCGGCCGGCGGCGATGTCGTCGATCAGGCGGTCGAAGGCGACCGCGCGGATGCGCTCCAGCGGTTGCGATACGGTCTTCAGGCTCTCGGAGACGCCGACGGCGTCGATCAGGACAAAGCGGGTCTTGGCCTCGGCATCGGGTGTAACCTCGCGCAGCTTTTCGACCGAGATGGTGCGCGCGCCGCGCCCCTTCATCTGCTCGAAATACAGCTCAGACTTCACGTCGCGCAGGAAGATCAGGACTTCCAGCGGCTTCACGTCCGTTCCAGTGGCGATCATGTCCACGGTGACGGCGATGCGCGGGTTATAATCGTTGCGAAAGGACCGGATCAGCGCCTCCGGGTCGCCGCCATCGGTCTTGTAGGTGATCTTCTTGGCAAAGTCGTTGCCCTTGCCGAAGACCTCGCGGACGATGCCGGTGATCTCCTCAGCGTGGTGATCGTCCTTGGCGAAAATCAGGGTTTTCGGGACTTCGGTGCGACCAGGAAACAGCTCTGAAAACAGCGAGTCGCGATAGGCCTCAAGCACGGTGCGAATTTGATTGGGCACCAGCACCGAGCGGTCGATCTGATCAGGCGTATAGGTAAAGTCAGCGTCCAGGGTCTCATAGCGTTCGGTCCTCGTGCGCTTGTCGCGCACCGGCAGATCGTAGCCGGCCTTGACCGTGCTGCCGCGTTCGCCGATCTCGGTGCGGATACGGAAGATATCGAAACCGACATTGACGCCATCGACCACGGAGCGCTCGTAAGGGTATTGCGCCACGAGGTTCTTGCCGAAGAAGCCGAGCGTGTGCAGCGAGGGTGTCGCGGTGAGACCGACCGTGAAGGCATCGAAATATTCCAGCACCTGCCGCCAGGTACCGTAGATCGAGCGATGGCATTCGTCGGTGATAACGAGGTCGAAACTCTCGATGGGGATGGATGGATTGTAGGATACGAGGCGCTCGGTCTCGGCTTTCGAGGCTTCGAAGGACGAGACTTCTTCCTCCTCCTCGGCCAATTCCTTGCCCGTGAGGACCGAGTAGACGCGCTGGATGGTGGCGATCACCACCTGCGCATCCTTGTCGAGGCCGCCCGCGCCGAGCTTCTGCACGTTGTAGATTTCCGAAAACGACCGGCCGGTGCCGGGCGGCCGATAGGCGAGATATTCGTCGCGGGTCTGGCGGACCAGATTGGCGCGGTCGGCCAGGAACAGGATGCGCTTGAAGCCGGCGTGCGCCAACAGCCGGTAGCTCAGGGTGCAGGCCGTGAACGTCTTGCCGGCGCCGGTCGCCATCTGCACCAGCGCACGCGGACGGTTCTGCTTCATTGACTGTTCGAGCGCAGAGACGGCATCGACCTGACAGGCGCGCAAGCCGTCCGTGACCTGGGGCGGCATGGACTGCAGCCGCCCCCGCAAGGTGGCAGGCTCCTTGAGCTGCCGTTCCAGCGTCTCCGGCCGATGAAACGAAAAGACGCGACGGGAGACCGGATCAGGGTCGGCGTGATCCCGGAACAGCGTCTCGGTGCCGGAGGCTACATATTCGAAGCGGACCTGGCCCTCTTCGCGGACGAGGTGTTTTGGCACATCGGCGATGTAGCGCGCGGCTTGCTCTGAGAAGCCCGAAAGGGTGGTGCCCGCTGGCTTGGCTTCAATGACGCCGCACAGTTTTCGGCCGACGAACAGGCCGTAATCCACCGGCCCGGAAGCCGTCTGGAATTCGCGAATCGCCACGCCCAGCCCAGCGCCGAGGTTCATCTCGGCCTTGGACTGGATCAGCCACCCGCATGCGACAAGCTGCCGGTCGATCAGGGACCGCGCCTTGTCCTCGGGGTGGAAGGCGAATTCGCTCATAGGCAACTTGTAGGCGAATCGGCAGGTCACCGGAAGCCCGGCCGGGGCTCTCTCCCCGAGCTTCCGTCATCCCGCAATCCGAGGGGCGAAATCCTGGGCCGCTCTCCGTTGCGAGATGGCCCATGGTGTGGTACAATGCCTCAGTTGAGGTCGCGGCATGATCGTCAGCTTCCGGGATGACTGGTTATATGCGTTCTTCGTCAACGACGTCAGGTCGAAGAAAATCCCCTCCGATCTGGAAGATCGCGTGTTCCGCAAGATCCAGATGATCGACGACGCGACGACGGACCGCGATTTGAGATCGCCGCCCCGCAACCATTTCGAGAAGCTGCGCGGCCACCTCGACGGCTTCCACTCGATTCGCGTCAACAAGCGATGGCGGCTGGTGTTTCGCTGGGACAGCGGTCGGGGCGAGGCGAAAGACGTTTATCTCGACGACCACAGCTACGATTGAGGCAAGCCATGTTGATGACAAAGCGCAAGCCGGCGACGATTGGCGAAATTCTGGTCGAGGAATTCATGAAGCCGATCGGCCTGACGCAGGGCGCGCTGGCCGAGGCCATGGGCGTGCAGCGCAAGCACGTCAACGAGCTGTGCAACGATCGCCGCAACGTGACCGCGGCGACGGCGCTCATTCTGGCCCGCGTGTTCGGCAACAGCCCCGAGTTCTGGCTCAACGTGCAGCGACGCAGCGACCTGTGGGAGGCGATGCATTCGCCGACCGAGCGCAAACGGATCGAACGCGCGCGGCCGCTGACGCCGGCGGCGTGAGCATCTCTCCTTGTCGAGCGAGGGGCCAGGGTCCTCGATAGGCCACGGCCCCTCAACCGTCTCGCTCGAATCAATGCGGAGACAATCGGATTCCCTGTCAGCCGCGGCGAGAGGCGACGATGTCGATCACGGGCTTGCTCGATCGCCCGTGACTTCGGATGCCTCCCTCGTGAGCAAGGATGCCCATGGTCCCGGCAGCCATTCTGCCTCGCCCGCGGGCTGGGCTGCACGCGCGGGGAGCAGCGCCCAAGGACCATGAACGGCGTTGCTCAGGCCATGCCTGGATGGCGACCGCAGCGGTCGCGACAAACCACGTCCGGACGGGCCATTCCGCGTCTGGCCCCGATTCTGCAAGTGTCGGACCGTTGCGCCGGCGCGCTCGCCCGAGAGGTCTGGGCGATCGCCGGTTGCGGAATCGAACCGTCGAGGACAGGACGCATGAAACACTTCCATCTCTCGGGCGCCGTGATCGCCGCGGCGCTCTGCGTGGGCCAGGCGCAGGCTCAGGAGCTGACCGGAACGCTGAAGAAGATCAAGGACACCGGCACCATCAGCGTCGGCTTCCGCGAAACGTCGCCGCCATTTTCCTATCTCGACGACAATCACGAGCCGATCGGCTTCGCGATCGACATCTGCTACAGGATCGTCGATGCCGTGAAGAAAGAGCTCAAGCTCGACAAGCTCGAGATCAAGCTCAATCCGGTGGCCTCCACCACCCGCATTCCGCTGATCGCCAACGGCACGATCGACCTCGAATGCGCCTCCACCACCAACAACGCCGACCGCCAGAGGCTGGTCTCCTTCACCAACAGCCACTTCCTGACCGCGAGCCGCTTCATCTCGAAGAAGGCGAGCAAGCTCGACAAGATCGATGATCTCAAGGGCAAGTCGGTGGTCTCGGTCTCCGGCACCACCAACATCAAGCAGCTCAACGAAGCCAATACCGCGCGCAATCTCGGCATCAACATCATTGCCGCCAAGGACAATGCCGAGGCTTTCCTCATGGTCGAGACCGACCGCGCCGTTGCCTATGTGATGGACGACATCCTGCTCGCCAGCGATGCCGCGGGTTCGAAGGACCCCGCCGCCTACGCGATCTCGAAGGATGCGTTCTCCAAGCCGGAGCCCTACGGCATCATGCTGCGCAAGGACGATGCGCCCTTCAAGAAGGTCGTCGATGACGCCACCGCCGCGCTCTACAAGAGCCCTGAGGGCGTCAAGCTGTATGACAAGTGGTTCAAGCAGGCGATCCCGCCAAAAGGCCTGAATCTCAACGTGCCGATGAGCGCAGAGCAGACCAGGCTCTTTGCCAGGCCGTCGGACTCGCCCGACCCGGACGCCTACGTGGTCGACTAGGTCGGTGTTTCCCTGGTTCGAATCAAATCGACGCTTGCGGCGCTGCGCTCCCGATCTTGCGGGAGAGGGAGCGCAGCAGCGCATGCCTCGATATGATTCGTACCTCGGACGACTGAAGCGCAGGGAGCCTGCGGCATTGCATGAACTTCGCGCCGCGACGACGGGAGGCTGCTGGTGAACTACAACTGGAATTGGAAGATCTTCTGGGAGCAGACGCCCGAAGGCACCGGCACGTATTTCAGCACCTTGATGAACGGCCTCGAGGTGACGATCCTGGCCGCGCTGTGCGCCTGGGCCGTCGCCTTCATCGTTGGATCCCTCGTCGGCATTGCGCGCACGCTGCCATCGCCGCTCGCCGTGATGCTCGGCAACGCCTATATCGAGATGTTCCGCAACATTCCCCTGCTGGTCCAGCTCTTCATCTGGTTCTTCGTCCTGCCCGAATTGCTGCCGCAGGGCATCGGTACGTGGCTGAAGCAGTTGCGCAACGGGCCGTTCGACGCGACCGTGCTCGGGATCGGCCTCTATATGTCGTCGCGGGTGGCCGGACAGATCACCGCCGGCATCAATTCGCTGCCGAAGGGGCAGCGCATGGCCGGCACGGCGATCGGCCTGACGACGACGCAGACCTACCGCTACATCCTGCTGCCGCTCGCCTACCGAATCATCTTTCCGCCGCTGACCTCGGAGTTCCTCAACACGATCAAGAACACCGCCGCCGCGCTCACGATCGGCCTCGTCGAACTCACCGCGCGCGCGCATGCGATGCAGGAATTTTCCTTCCAGGTTTTCGAGGCCTTCACGGCCGCGACCGTCATCTATCTGCTTCTGAGCGGCGGTGTGACCTTCGCGATGCGCTACGTGGAGAAACGCCTTGCCATCCCCGGCTTCAACGAGGGGAAATAGCCGATGTTCAGCAATTTCGACTTCGACGTCATCCGGCGAAGCCTTCCCTACCTGTTCGAACAAGGCATGACGTTCACCCTGTCGCTGACCGCGATTGCGACCATCGGCGGCCTGACCCTGGGCACGCTGATTGCGATGATGCG
>Ga0307509_10012723_pt1 | contig 10028 bp, 9 predicted proteins | sample 10_EM_MG_FD_202245 | JGI IMG/M metagenome (GOLD analysis project Ga0307509, IMG submission 202245) | Populus trichocarpa ectomycorrhiza microbial communities from riparian zone in the Pacific Northwest, United States - 10_EM | ecosystem: Host-associated > Plants > Roots > Unclassified | place... | reverse complement strand
TACGTCGACATATCGTCGCCGCCTGGCGCCGGCTGGGTCGCGGCCGACCACGTGCGAGCCGTCCATTCGAGCAGCGGGGCGCCCGCCGCGTCGGCCCAGCCTGCGAGCTGGCTCGCCAGCTCGGCCGCGGGCGGCCGGGCCTCGGGGTCGCGCGCGAGGCAGCGGTCGACCAGGCGAGCCAGTGACTCGGGCACCAGCGGCTGGAACGCACCGACGCTGGGCGCGTCGGTCAGCAGCCGCGTCATCACCATCGCGCGCGGCGACTCCGCTTCGAACGGATGGCGCTCCGACAGCAAGCGGAACAGCAGCACCCCCGTCGCATACACGTCGGCGCGATCCGTCACCTCGCCGGCGCCGAGCGCTTGCTCGGGCGCCATGTACGCGGGGGTGCCGATGATCATCCCGGTGCGGGTCATCGCCTCGTCGCCGTGGCCGTGGGCCGCCTCGTACAGCTTCGCGATCCCGAAGTCGAGCAGCTTGAGGCCCGGCGCGGTCGTCGTGAGCATGATGTTCTCGGGCTTGACGTCGCGGTGCACGACGCCGACCGCGTGCGCGGCGGCGAGCGCCTCGCACAGCACGGCGCCGACCCGCGCCGCATCGCCCGGGCTCCACGCGCGCTCGACCATCCGCGCCAGCGACTCGCCGTCGATCAGCTCCTGGACCTGGAACAGCAGGCCGTCGTCGGAGATGTCGACGTCGAGCATGCGGACCACCGCCGGGTGGGTGATCGCGGCGGCGGCGCCGGCCTCGTGCGCGAACCGGCGCAGCGCGTCGAGCGTCCGGGTCGAGCTCGCCTGCACCACCTTGATCGCGACGCGCGCCCGCGTGGTCTGATCGATGCCCTGGTAGACCACGCCCATCGCGCCCTCGCCGATCACGTCGCCGACCACGAACCGGCCGCCGAGCACGGTGCCGCGCAGCTCGGCCTCGGCGTGGCCGCGCTGCTGGGCCAGGCGGGCCAGCGCGAGCGACAGCTCGCTCGACCGCGCGCGGACCTGCGCCCGGAGCTGCGCGTTGAGCTGATCGACCTCGCTCGCGTGCGCGACGATCTCGCCGACCTGGGCCTCCACCCGGCGCTCGAGGTCGGCGTTGAGCGTGCCGAGCTGGTCGCGCTGGCGCTCGATCGTCACGCGCTGCCGGAACTCGCGCCGCCGCGCCGCGTACAGCACCGCGGCGAGCGCGACGCCGACCGCGGTGATCGTCCCGCAGGTCGGCATCGTCGCCAGGAACGCGACCGACGTCGGCACGATCACGAGCAGCGAGACCACCAGCGTGGCCAGGCCGATCGCGTACGCGATCACCGCCGCGCGGGTGGCGATGCACAGGATGACCGCCATCCCGAGGCAGTAGCCGACGTAGGTGCTGACGCTCTGGGTGGCGATCAGCGCGAGCGCGGTGCACAGCGCGCCGTGCATGAGGTAAAGCGTCGCCACCAGCGGGCCCATCAGCCGCGCGATGTCCCGCCGCTTCGATCGGAACACCAGCACCGTGAGCAACCCGGTCAGCGGCACCATCGTGCAGTGCACGACCACGAGCCGATCGAGCGCGACCAGCGTCGGCTCGTTCAGCGCGCCGCCGCTGGCCGCCGCCCAGAACAGCCAGGCGTGGACCACGTGCACCGCCACCATGATCGGGCCGATCACGCGCAGGCGACGCCGGTTGACGTCGGCGATCTCGTCGGCGAACGCGTCGCGCAGCTCCGGCGTATCCAGCTCGACGACCGACGCGGCGGGTAGCGCTGCGCCTATGTTGGCAGACCGGCCCACAATATGGTTACAGTATCACGGTAACCTACCCGTCCGCTGCTCCCAGCGGATCTGCGACGAGATGGCAGGATTCCCGGCGAGGCCTCGACGCAAGCTCTGCCAGCCTCAGCGAAATTCGCAGGCCGGGCGAGCGCGCCAGTCCAGGTCCTGGAGGCACGCTTTACATCTGGACCGTCCAAGTGTAAAGCGTGCCTGCATCATCGGAGTCGACCGGCAAGGGTGTCGCCGGGGCGCGCGCGCTCGAGATTTCCGACGCCATCGAGCGCCTGCTATCACGCACAATCTGCCGCCATGGCAGATCCCATCCTCGTCCAGCGCGACGCCGCGATCGCGACCGTCGTGCTGAACCGTCCCGACAAGCTCAACGCGCTGACCCGCGCCATGTGGCAGCAGCTGGCGGAGGTGTTCCGCCGGCTCGACGCCGACGCCGACCTGCGCTGCGTCGTGATCCGCGGCGCCGGGACCCGGGCGTTCGCCCCCGGCAACGACATCGCCGAGTTCGCGACCGAGCGGTCCAACGTCGAGCAGGCCCGGGCCTACGGCGACGACATGCGGCAGGCGATCGAGGCGATCGGCGGGTGCCGGCACCCGGTCGTCGCCCAGATCCACGGGATCTGCGTCGGCGGCGGGCTCGAGATCGCCGGGCTCGCCGACATCCGGATCTGCGGCGAGTCCAGCCGGTTCGGGGTGCCGATCAACAAGCTCGGCCTGGTCATGGCGTACGCCGAGATCGGCGCGCTGATCTCGCTGGTCGGCGAGGCCACGGCGCTCGAGATCCTGCTCGAGGGCCGGATCTTCGGGGCCCGTGAGGCCTACGACAAGCGCCTGGTGACCCGGGTGGTGCCCGACGATCAGGTCGAGGCCGAGGCCCGGGCCACCGCGCAGCGGATCGCCGACGGCGCGCCGCTGGTCGCGCGCTGGCACAAGCAGTTCGCGCGCCGGCTGCGCGACCGCGCGCCGCTGACCGCCGCCGAGTCCGCCGAGGGCTTCGCGTGCTTCGCCACCGAGGACTTCCAGGCCGGCTACCGCGCGTTCCTGGCCAAGCAGCCGCCGGTGTTCACCGGCAAGTGAGCTCGGCCGGCGCCGTTGCCGAGCACCAGCTTGTCGACGATCGTCGGCATACAAGTTCTCCGCGATCGGTCGAAGCTCGATCCCGGAGGACCGATGATCCGCGTTTCCTGCTTGGTATTGCTGTCCGCGATCGGCGCCGGCTGCGCCGAGAACCCCCAGGTCGTAGCGCTCGCGTTGCCCGGCGGCGCCGCGGGGATCGGCCTCGACGATCTCCGCTATTCGGCCGCGATGGCGAGCGTGCTGGTTCCCGCCGGTCGGACCGGCAACGTCGATGTCGTCGACGGTCGCACCCACGCCGTCGTGGCGATCTCGGGCTTCAGCGCGGCGACCGAGTTCGACGGCGGCCACGACTTCGGCGCGACCTCGGTCGAGGAGGTCGACGGCACGCTGTACGTCACCGACCGCACCACCGAGCAGCTCTACGTGGTCGATCCGGTGAGCGGCGCGATCACCGCCTCCGTGCCGCTCGCGGCGAGCCCGGACTACGTGCGCTTCACGGGCAGCGAGCTGTGGGTGACCGAGCCCGACGCCGAGCAGATCGAGGTGTTCAGCCTCGTGGGGCCGACCTCGATCGCGACGGTCGCCGTCCCGGGCGGGCCCGAGTCGCTGGTGATCGATCGGGTCCGCGGCCGCGCCTACGCCCACGCCGAAGGTGGGCTGTCGGTCGCGATCGATCTCGCGCTTCGTGAAGTGGTCGACACCTGGTCGAACGGCTGCGAGACCCCCAAGGGCATCGCGCTCGACGCCGCCCACGGGTTGCTCGTCATCGGATGCGGCGAGGGCAAGCTGGTGGCGCTCGACGTCGCCGGCACCGGCGAGGTCCGCGGCGAGCTGGTCTACGGCAACGGCATCGATGTCCTGGGCTACGATCAGGGGCGCCGGCACCTCTACGCGCCGGCCGGCAAGACCGGGACGCTCGGCATCGTCGAGCTCGGCACCGACGGCGCGCTCCGGCTCGCCGCGTCGGTCGCCACCGCGAGCGGCGCGCACTGCGCGACCAGCGACGGCGCCGGCACGGTCTACGTCTGCGACCCGGTCGGCGGGCGACTGCTCGTGGTCACCGACTGACCGGGCGGTTGACGCCCGGCGTACACTGCCGGCCATGTCCGGCCCGCTGCACGGAATCAAGGTCGTCGAGCTCGCGCAGATCATGGCCGGCCCGACCTGCGGCCTCATGCTCGCCGACATGGGCGCCGACGTGATCAAGGTCGAGAAGCTGCCCGCCGGCGACGACGCGCGCGGCTACAGCGACCCCATGGTCAACGGCGAGCCCGCCGCGTTCATGATCCTCAACCGCAACAAGCGCAGCCTCGCGGTCGATCTCAAGACCCCCGGCGGGCTCGAGGTCGTCCGCCGGCTGCTCGCCGGCGCCGACGTGCTGATCGAGAATTTCCGCAAGGGCACGCTCGACAAGCTCGGCCTCGGCTACGACGCGGTGAGCCAGCTCGCGCCCCGGCTGATCTACTGCGCCGTATCGGGCTACGGCCGCACCGGACCGTACGCCGACAAGGGCGGCTTCGATCTGATCGCGCAGGGCTTCGCCGGGATCATGAGCTTCACCGGCGAGCCCGGCGGTCCGCCCGCCAAGAGCGGGACCTCGGTCGCCGACATCAACGCCGGCATCCTCGCCGCGCTCGGCATCGTCTCGGCGCTGGTCGCGCGGGCGACCACCGGCCGCGGCCAGCTGGTCGAGACCTCGCTGATGGAGGCCGCGGTCCAGCAGACCTACTGGCAGTCCGCGATGTTCTTCGCGACCGGGGTCAACGCCGGGCCGACCGGCTCGGCCCACCTGCTGACCGCGCCGTACCAGGCGTTCGCGACCCGCGACGGCTGGATCAACGTCGGCGGCGCCAACCAGGCCAACTGGGAGCGGATCGCCCGCGTGATCGGCCGGCCCGAGCTCGCCGCCGACCCCAGGTTCAAGACCAACCGCGACCGGATGCGCAACGTCGGCGAGCTGACCGCGTTGCTCGGCGAGCGGCTGCGCGAGCGTCCATCCGCCGACTGGATCGCCGAGTTCGAGGCCGCCGGCGTCCCGGTCGGCCCGGTCAACCGGATCGGCGACATGCTCGCCGACCCCCAGGTCGCCGCGCGCGACATGGTGATCGAGGTCGATCACCCGCGCGCCGGCCGGACTCGCGCGCTCGGCATGCCGATCAAGTTCTCCGACACCCGCGCCGAGCTCACCCGCCCCGCCCCGCTGCTCGGCCAGCACAGCCGCGAGATCCTCGGCGACCTCGGCTACTCCGCCGCCGAGATCGCCGCGCTCGCCCGCGCCGGCGCCGTCGCGGTCGGTGGTTGACGCGCCGCCGCGGACGCTCGATGATCGCGCGGTGACCGAGCCGCCGAGCCCCAGCGCCGAACGCGGTCGGATCCCGTTCGGGATGTACACCGACGAGGCGATCTACCAGCGCGAGCTCGAGCGGCTGTTCTACCGCGGCCACTGGTGCTACGTCGGCCTCGAGGCGGAGGTCCCCAACCCCGGCGACTTCAAGCGCACCGCGATCGGCGAGCGCTCGGTGATCGTGACCCGCGATGGCGACGGCGCGCTCCACGTGGTCGAGAACGTGTGCGCGCACCGCGGCGTCGCGTTCTGCCGCGAGCGCCACGGCAACCGCCGCACGCTGGTCTGCCCGTACCATCAGTGGAGCTACAGCCTCGCCGGCGACCTCCAGGGCGTGCCGTTCCGCCGCGGGCTCCGGCGCGGCGGCGAGGTCCAGGGCGGCATGCCCGGTGACTTCCGGCTCGAGGACCACGGCCTGACCAAGCTCGCGGTCGCGACCCGCGGCGGCGCCGTGTTCGCGTCGTTCGACCCCGGCGTCGAGCCGCTCGAGGACTACCTCGGGCCGGCGATCCTGCCGTACTATGACCGGCTGTTCAGCGGCCGCGGCCTGCGCCTGCTCGGCTACAACCGCCAGCGCATCCCGGGCAACTGGAAGCTGATGCAGGAGAACATCAAGGACCCGTACCACCCGGGCCTCCTCCACACCTGGTTCGTCACGTTCGGGCTGTGGCGCGCCGACAACGCCGCCCGCCTGGTGATGGACGGCCACCACCGCCACGCCGCGATGATCTCGACTCGCGGCAACGCCGGCGCCGCCACCGAGGCCTCGCAGGTCAGCAGCTTCAAGCCGGCGATGACCCTGCGCGATCCGCGGTTCCTCGACATCGTGCACGAGCCGTGGTGGGGCGAGCCGACCGCCGTCATGGTCACCCTGTTCCCCAGCGTGATCCTGCAGCAGCAGGTCAACAGCGTCTCGACCCGCCAGATCCTCCCGGTCGGCCCGGGCGGGTTCGACTTCGTGTGGACTCACTTCGCGTTCGCCGACGACGATGACGCGATGATCCAGCGCCGGCTCCGCCAGGCCAACCTGTTCGGTCCCGCCGGCTTCGTGTCGGCCGACGACGGCGAGGTGATCGAGCTGGCGCAGCGCTCGTTCGCGACCACCCCGGATCGCGACGCCGTCGTCGAGCTCGGCGGCCGCGAGGTCGGCGACGCCGATCACATGATCACCGAGACCTTGATCCGCGGCATGTACCGCTACTGGCGCACGGTGATGGAGGCGTGACGGTGGCGGCGCTCGAGGTCGACTACGCCGAGCTGCTCGAGCTCCAGGCGACCTACGCCGCCGTGGTCGACGCCGGCGACTGGGACGCCTGGGCCGAGCTGTTCATCGATGACTGCCGCTACCGGCTCCAGCCCCGCGAGAACTACGATCGTGGCCTCCCGCTCGCGACCCTGGGCTTCGAGAGCAAGGCGATGCTCCAGGATCGCGCGTACGGCATCCGCGAGACCCTGTTTCACGATCCGTACTACCAGCGCCACGTCGTCGGCCCGACCCGCATCCTGGCGCGCGAAGCCGACCGCGTCCGCACCGAGACCAGCTACGCGGTGTTCCGCACCAAGCTGTCCGAACCGACCACCGTGTTCAACGTCGGCCGCTACCTCGACGACATCGTGCGCACCCCGGCCGGTCTGCGGTTCGCGGTCCGGCTCGCGATCTACGACAGCGAGCTGATCCCGAACTCGATCATCTATCCGATCTGAGAGAATCCACACGCATGCGGCGTCGGCGGATGTGTCACCGCACGAGAGACAGAGACAGAGACAGAGACAGAGACAGAGACAGAGACAGACGCGGAGACAGTGCACAAAGGGATTGCAAATCCATGTCGACTGGTTGCAATCCAACGCGGGTATTGCTCCACTGATGATTCATGATGCGTCTGGTTCCGTTCGCATGCCTCGTCGCCGCGTGCGGCAACGTCATCACCGCGCAGCGCGACGCGTCGAGTGATCCGACCGATCCATCGAGCAATCCCGCCAATGCCCGCGATGCGGCGATTGCAGATGCATTGCCGGATGGCAAGGTCTGTCAGCAAGCGATCGATCAGCAACTGACCGCGTGCACCTCGCCGCCGATCGCACAATGCGCGGTCACGTTCATCATGTTCACCGGCCAGAGTGCAGCTCAGGCATTCAAGCCGTCGAGCACCGGCAGCGTCTCGCACATCCGGCTGAGGATGAACAACCCCGCCGCGGCCACGAACCCGATCCAGGTATCGATCGTCGATTTCTCGGGGGACCCGGTGGCGCTTGCCAATCCGAGCTTCGACCTGGAGCAGCACGTGCTCGCGCGCACGGAAACACCGATGACGGTGCTCACGACCTGGCAGGACGTCAACTTCGTCGTCCCGGCGGCGGTGGTCGCGAACCAACCGTACGGGATCGTGGTGCGGATGGTCGGGACCTCCGATCCCGGCTCCACCGTGCACGCCGGCTGGGACCTCTACAACGACTTTCAGGGCGGCATGGTGGACTCGTACCCGAGCGGCCGGTTCTTCGACTGCGGAACCGGCTGTCCGTCCTGGACCGCAGAGCCCACGTTTCGCGACGCCGCCTTCGAGGTCTACGTCTCACCGAGCGTCTGCCCCTGACTTGACAGACCCGCCGGCGGTTGTTGGCTTCATCTGCATGTGACGGCAGAGCCCTAGCTGCAGGCTTGCGCCATGAGCTTGCGCTGGCCGACGCGGCCGCCGATCTTGATCGAGAACAGGCCGTCCGGCCCGCGGAGCGCGCCGGTCGTGTCGATCATCGCGGCGGTCCTGGGATCGCGCTGTTCGAGCGCTGGGCTCGCCTTGAACTGGACGCATCCGTCGAGCAGCGAATCGGCGAGCGCGGTCGCGAGGTCGATGTCGAGCTTGACGGCCAGCGTCAGATCCTTCGACTCGAGCTGCCACCGCGTGACCTTCACGTGGCCCTGGTCGACCTGCATGCGAAGGTCGACCTTGTCGAACGTGACGTGACCGAACGGGAGCCCGTCGTGCGCGAGGCCCGACGTCACGAGCCGGGCGACGTCGTCGCCGATCGTGCAGCCGGTCGGGCAGCCGAACGCGATCGTTCCCGACGCCTTCCGGAAGTCGTGCTTGCCGGCCGCGCCCGGGACCGTCAGATCGATCGCGATGTCGGCGAGCCCGGTCATCGGTAGGCCGCCGAGCACGGAGGCGACCGGCATGTCGTGCAGCGGGACCTCGCGGCGAGCCACCTGCACACGCAGCTCATCATTGATCACCTGGACCACATCCTCGATCTTGAACGCGCCGGTCTCGACCGGTGGCGACTGCTGGCTACATCCGGAGATCAGGACAACGAGTCCGAGCATCGTGGTGCTGTGCATGGGCCGCGATGGCTTCACACACCGGGCCAGGCGCGGTTCGCGCCGGATCGCGCTTGCGACTCGTGTCCGATCGCCGGGTTGGCCGGGGAGCCGGCCGGCCCGCGGATGACATGCTGACACGCGAGCGCCGGATCGCGTGTCGCGCGGATGACAGGTTGTCAGAACTCCACGACGACCGGGCAGTGATCCGAGATCTGCTCGGCGAACCGCGGGCAGCGGTCCTGACGGTCGCAGCCGTCGGTGGCGCATCCGCCGGTGGCGATCGCGCGCGTCGGCGGCTCCGAGGTCAAGACGTGGTCCAGCCGCGAGCGCGGGCAGCCGTCGTCGCGTCGCCAGAACGCGGTACACGGCAGCGACCGGGTCGCCCAGACCAGACCCGCCGCGCGCGCGAGCTCGGCGAGATCGCCGCGATCGCCGTCCTCGGTCGCGTTGAAGTCACCCAGCACGACGACGCGCTCGCCCGAGCCGCGAGCCGCGGCCGCGAGCTTCGCGAGGACCTCGTGCTGGCGGGCACGCGCCGGGCGACCGGCGGTCTGCGACCGGAGATGAACGACGAGGACGCGGACGAGGTCACCGCCGTCGACCGGGGCGAGCCGGACCTCGAGCACGGGCAGGTCCAGCCGGCCGAGCCGCGTGTCGTCGTGGACCTCGGACGACACGAAGCGCCAGACCCGTCGATCGAACAGCGCGCCGACATGGTGATGGTTCTCGATCCGGCGATGGTCGTGAACGAAGTCCCAGCTCGGTGCGAGCCGGCGCCGCGCGGCGGCAAGGAACACCGCCGGATCGGTGATCTCCTGCGCCGCGACGATGCTGGCACGGGATGCGGCGATCTCGTCGAACGCGCCCTCGACCTGGCGCGCGTCCTTCGGGAAGTGCTCGATGTTGAACGTGGCGATCGTGACGCGATCGGGCTTCGGCTGGCGGCACGACGCCCGCGCAACCAGCGCGCCGACCGCGATCGCGACGAGCCACCGCACCATGCCGACAGTGTACCGCGCGCCGCGCGCAATCGTCGTTGCGGGGCGGACTGCCACAGCAGGATTGACAATCAGGACATCTGATGCTCGCAATACCGCTTCTGTTGTGAACGTTTTGGCCGACCAACCGGTCGGCGGGAGGAGCTGCGCGCCGCACAGCCGCCATGTCCGCGACCGATCGGCCATATCTCGAGATGTGAACCTTCTGCGGAACGGTCGCGGTCCATGGCACCGATCTCCCCGGCGCGCCTATCCTCCGCGCATGCATCTCCAAGCTCGATCTAGTTCTCGCGTGCGACTCGCTGTGGTCGGTCTGGGCTGGGCGCTGACCGCGTTCGGCTGCGCTCCCGAGCCGGGATCCGGCGGCGACGAGGCGGCGGAGCTCAGCGCGCTGATCTCGCCGAACATCGTCATCAGTCAGCTGTACGGCGGCGGCGGCAACTCCGGCGCGTCGTTCACCAACGACTACGTCGAGCTGTTCAACCGCGGCGCCAGCTCGGTGACCATCACGGGCTGGTCGGTGCAGTACGCAT
>Ga0307509_10012722_pt1 | contig 10029 bp, 9 predicted proteins | sample 10_EM_MG_FD_202245 | JGI IMG/M metagenome (GOLD analysis project Ga0307509, IMG submission 202245) | Populus trichocarpa ectomycorrhiza microbial communities from riparian zone in the Pacific Northwest, United States - 10_EM | ecosystem: Host-associated > Plants > Roots > Unclassified | place... | reverse complement strand
ACTACCACCAGGTCAAGGTGTCGAAGGTGCAGAAGGAGCTGGAGAAGACCGACGCCGACGACGCGCGCAACGAGCTGCTCAACGGCCTGTTGCAGATCCCGGTGGTGAAGGAAGCCACCTGGTCGGCCGCCGAGCGCCAGCAGGAACTCGACAACAACGTGCAGGGCATCCTCGGCTACGTGGTGCGCTGGATCGACCAGGGCGTGGGTTGCTCCAAGGTGCCCGACATCCACAACATCGGCCTGATGGAAGACCGTGCCACATTGCGCATCAGCAGCCAGCACATCGCCAACTGGCTGCAGCACGGCGTGGTGACCGACAAGCAGGTGAAGGAGACCTTCCAGCGCATGGCCGCGGTGGTCGACAAGCAGAACGCCGGCGACCCGCTCTACAAGAACATGGCCGGCAACTTCAAGACCTCGGCCGCCTACCAGGCCGCGCTCGACCTCGTGTTCAAGGGCAAGGAGCAGCCGAGCGGCTACACCGAGCCGCTGTTGCATGCGTGGCGGTTGAAGGTGAAGGCGACGGGCTGACCCGCCGCCTTTACCGCCGATGGCGCAGGCTCAGTGTGAACCTGCGGACCCCTGCGCCGAGGCGTTGACCCCGGCGTTCAATGACCGGGGCGAGGCCGAGGTGGTCGCAGCGGCATTGCCGTTGGCGCCGGCAGCGGCGTCCGCCGACACCTTGCGCGCCGCCGTGGTCGTTGCCGCCGCGCCCTGGGCCTGCTCTTGCACTCGGCCCGCGGTGTCGGCAGCCTGGTCGCGCGTGGCCTTGGCCGCGGCGCGGCCGGTGTCGACCGTGCCCGCCGCCTTGGCCTGGCCTTGCTGGGCGGCCTGCTTCGCGCCGCCCTGTGTCTTGTCGATCAGGCTGCGGTCGACGTAGCCCGAGCCCTGGACATCGGCCCCCGCGGTGCCCGACAACGCGCCGTTCGTCGAGGCGCCCGCACGCGGCAGGCTGGTCATGGTCTGCCCGCTCAGGCCGCCGGCCACGTTGCCGTGGCCTGACGTCAACACGCCGGCGTTACCGCCGATCAAGCCTCCTGCCTGCGCGGTGGTCGACAAGGCGATGGCGCTGACGCCGGCGGCGAGGGCTGTAAAGAGAATGGTTTTCATGAGGGACTCCTGTTGAATGAGAGCCGCGGCCCTTCCGTGGCTTTCAACAGGTACAACGACCGGCACTTCGGTGTTCTTCCCTTCGGCTGAAAAAATCCTGATCAGTGACATACCTCGGCCATCCTCCGTTCGATCTGTCGAAGGCCAGCCCGAACGGCCTGTGACGCCGACCCGTCAAACCTCCAGCGGCAACCCCACATAGTTCTCTGCCAACGAAGTCGCCGCTGCGGCAGACCCCAGCAAATACCCAATCTCCGCTTCCTGAATCTTCTGCCCGAATGCCCCGCCATCCGGGAACTTGTGCATCAGCGACGTGAACCACCACGAGAATCGCACCGCGTTCCACACGCGCCGCAAGCAGCGATCCGAGTAGGCATCGATCCCGGCTGAACTCTTGTCGCGGTAGAACTCGATCAACCCGCTCGACAGGTAGCGCACGTCCGACGCAGCCAGGTTCAAGCCTTTCGCCCCCGTCGGCGGCACGATGTGCGCGGCATCGCCTGCCAGGAACAAGCGGCCGAAGCGCATCGGCTCGGCGACGAAGCTGCGCAGGGGCGCGATGCTCTTCTCGATCGATGGGCCGGTGACCATGCTCTCGGCCGCTTCCGGCGCCAGGCGCAGCCGCAGCTCGTCCCAGAACGCCTGGTCGGACCAGCGCTCCACCTTGTCGTCGAGCGAGCACTGGATGTAGTAGCGGCTGCGCGTGTTGGAGCGCATGCTGCACAGCGCGAAGCCGCGCTCGTGGTTGGAGTAGATCAACTCGTGAGCCACCGGCTTCGTTTCCGAGAGCACACCCAGCCAGCCGAAGGGGTAGACGCGTTCGTAACTGCGCATCGCGTCGGGTGGCACGCTGGCGCGGCTGACGCCGTGGTAGCCATCGCAGCCGGCGATGAAGTCGCACTGCACTTCGTGCGTCACGCCGTCTTTCTCGTAGGTGACGCGCGGAGAGCTGCTGTCGAAGCCATGCAGCCGGACGTTCTCGGCCTCGTACACGGTCTTGGCGCCGGCCGAAGCGCGTGCGTCCATCAGGTCGCGCGTCACTTCGGTCTGGCCGTAGACCATCACGTGCTTGCCGCCGCTCAGCGTGTGCAGGTCGATGCGGTGCTGGGTGTTGCGGTAGCCGAGGTTGAATCCGCCATGCACCAGGCCTTCGGCGTGCATGCGTGCGCCGAGGCCGAGCTGGTCCATCAGGTCGACGGTGCCTTGCTCCAGCACGCCGGCGCGGATGCGGCCCAGCACGTAGTCGGCGCTGCGCTGCTCGATCACGATGGCGTCGACGCCCGCCTGGTGCAGCAGTGCGCCGAGCAGCAGGCCGGACGGGCCTGCGCCGATGATGGCGACTTGTACTCGTATGTTCATGGGTGCCTTAGAGGGTGGTGCGCAGACGCGCCTGTGCCTGCAGCAGCGCGGGCAGGCAATCCGACACGAGTTGCGCCAGGCTCACGCGCGAGGCCTGGGCGCTGATGTTCATCGCGGCGAGCACCTCGCCGCGGTAGTTCTTCAGCGGCACCGAGATGGTCCGCAGCCCCAGCTCGAATTCCTGGTCGACGGTGGCATAGCCTTGCGAGCGGACGCGTGCGATCTCGTCGCGCAGCTCGTCGCTGCGGGTCAGTGTGTGAGGTGTTCGCGGCTCCAGCGTCTGCTGCGCGAGCCAGGCGTCGAATTCGGCGGGCGTCTTGGTGCTGAGCAGCACGCGGCCGTTGGCGGTGCAGTAGGCCGGTACGCGTGTGCCGGGCTGCAGCGTCGACGACACCAGGCGCCCGGCTTCGGTGGCGGCGATGCAGATCACGTCGTTGCCGTCGAGCACGCCGGCCGACGAGGCTTCTTTCAGCGCATAGGCCAGCTTGTGCAGCTCGGGCTGCACGATGCGCGGCAGGCGGGCCGAATGCATGTAGCTCTGGCCCAGGCGCAGCACCTTGGGGCTGAGCGAGTACATCTTGCGCTCGCTGCTCACGTAGCCCAGGTATTCCAGCGTGATGAGGTAGCGGCGCGCGGCGGCGCGGGTCAGGTTGCAGCGGGTCGCGACTTCGCTGATCGTGAGGCGCGGCCGGTCCTGGTCGAAGGCCTCGATCACGGCCAGGCCCTTTTCCAGGCCGGCGATCAGGTCGCGCTTGCTCGGGCCTTCGTCTGCCGAGTTGGGGTCGGGCGCGGCGGGCTCCTCGGCGTTCGTCGGGGAATCAAGCTGGGCAAGGGCATTCATGGGCTGGCGGGTCATGGTGGGCCAGGCCAATGTAGTTATTTGCCATCGTCAAATCTATTGCTAATCGCCGCAATTGGGCGATTAGCGTACTTTTCAAAGATCGACAGGCAGGGGCGAAGGTGCCTTGATCTCTTCCATGCAGATCATCGAGCGCACGTCGTCGACGCCAGGCACCTGCATCAGGCGGTCGGTGAGGAACTGGCTCAAGCTCTTCAGGTCGCGGGCCACCACCTTGAGCAGGTAGTCGCTGTCGCCCGAGACCGTGTGGCACTCGAGAATTTGCGGGAAAGCGCGAATGTCAGCCTCCACTTCGCGCACGCGGCCGAACTGGCCTCCGTCGATGTTCAGGCTCACATAGGCCATCACGCCCAGGCCCAGCGACTGGGGCTGCACCTCGGCCCGGTAGCCGCGGATCACGCCTCGCTCTTCGAGCGCACGCACGCGGCGGAAGCATTGCGGCGCCGACAAATGCACCTGCGCCGAGAGCTCCACGTTGCTGGCCCGGCCATCGGCTTGCAGCGCATCGAGGATCTTGCGATCCAAGGCATCGATTTCTTTTGATTCCACGAGATATGAGCTCCATGTACAAGAATCTTGTAAAAGTGAGTCTATGGGTGCAAGAAATGGAATGCAAATTTCGCGCGTTCCTGCCTAGACTGGAAAAGTCGCTGAGAGGAACACCATGACCACCGCCGCCCGCGCTGCTGCGCTGCGCCAACGCGCAAGCCAAATCACCACCTCGCCCATCCAGCTCGAAGCGCTGCACGGCGCGCACAACTACCACCCCCTACCGGTGGTGCTCACGCGCGGAGCAGGCGTTTACTTGTTCGACGAGAGCGGGCGCCGTTACCTGGACATGATGTCGGCCTACTCGGCCGTGAGCTTCGGCCACAGCCACCCGGTGCTGGTGAACGCCCTCACCGAGCAGGCGCAGAAGCTCGCGGTGACCAGCCGTGCGTTCCACACCGACCAGCTCGGCCCCTTCTTGCAGACGCTGTGCCGCCTGACCGGCATGGCGCGTGCACTGCCGATGAACAGCGGCGCCGAAGCCGTCGAGACGGCGATCAAGGCCGCGCGCAAGTGGGCCTACAAGGTGAAGGGTGTCGCCGAGGGGCGTGCGCACATCATCGTGGCCGAAGGCAACTTCGCCGGGCGCACGACGACCATCGTCGGCTTCTCGACCGAAGCGCAATACCGCGACGGCTTCGGCCCCTTCGCGCCGGGTTTCTCGGCTGTGCCTTTCGGTGATGCCAAGGCGCTCGAAGCCGCGATCACGCCTGACACAGCCGCCTTCATCGTCGAGCCGATCCAGGGCGAAGCCGGCATCGTGGTGCCGCCGGCCGGCTACCTGAAAGCCGTGCGCGAGATCTGCACCCGCCACAACGTGCTGATGATCTGCGACGAAGTGCAGACCGGCCTCGGCCGCACCGGCGCGCTGCTCGCCTGCGACCTCGAAGGCGTGAAGCCCGACGGCCTGATGCTGGGCAAGGCGCTCGGCGGCGGCCTGCTGCCGGTGAGCGCCTTCCTCTCGCGCGAAGACGTGATGGCGCAGTTCACGCCCGGCGACCACGGCAGCACCTTCGGCGGCAACCCGCTGGCCGCAGCCGTCGGCCGCGCAGCGCTGGAGCTGCTGGAAAGCGAACAGCTCGCGCAACGTGCCCACGAGCAGGGCGAACACCTGATGGCGCGGCTGCGCGCACTCAAGCACCCGGCCATCACCGATGTGCGCGGGCGCGGCCTGCTGGTCGGCGTGCAGGTCGACCCGTCGTTCGCCAGCGCGCGCGAGGTCTGCGAGCGCCTGATGAACGAAGGCGTGCTGACCAAGGACACGCACCACACCGTGGTGCGCCTCGCGCCGCCGCTGGTGATCGAGCGCGGGCAGATCGATGCGGCGGTCGACGCCTTGCAGCGCGTGCTGCTGGCCATCGACGCGCAGAAGCAGGTGCGCGTCAGCGCGCCGACCGTCAAGCTCGGTTAAAGAATGAGGAACGCGGCGAACGCGCAACGCGTCGCTGCACGGTAGCTCTGCCGCATTAAGTGCCATGTGGCCCGCTCGGGCCGCTGCGGCGCAGCCGCGTCCGTATCCGGGGCGGTGCCCGGTGCCGCCATCAAACCCACCCTGCCGCTGACGAACTGGCTTTTTCAGGAATCGCGGAGCCCACCGATTCCGTGCGAAATCGCACGACCGTGTGCGCGCACTCTCTTACAAATGAACGAAAAAAGGGATGAAAAACCGCCTCACACCGTTCGATACATCACTTAACCGGCGACGGAACATGCCGAAAAGAACACACACCCATGTCCAGCACCGATTTCCACGCTATGAACTCTGTTGCCGACGCGAATCTGCGCCTGCCCGCCCAGGCCCCGGGCCGCCGGCGACTGTTTGATCTCGCCGCATGGCAATGCAGCGCCGTCGGTGCTGCCGGGGGCATTTCGACCTGCGCCGCCAGCGGCGGGGAACTCTGGAGCTGGTTCGCCGCCGCAGGCCTGCTGGCGGCCGGCGTGCTGGTCGACCGCCGCCACGTCGCGCTCAAGCGCAGCCTGAAGCGCGCCACCACCGACTATCTTGTTGCCGCCGAAGGCGTAGGCATCGACGTGCTGCCGGTCTGGAGCGACCACATCGAGACCTCGCGCGTGCAGATGGAATCCGCCATCGCCTCGCTCACCGAGCGCTTCGCCGGCATCGTCAACAAGCTCGACCAGGCCATGCGTGCGTCCAACATGGCCGGCAGCTCGACGCAGGCCGAAGACCAGGGCCTGAAGGCCGTGTTCTCCAACAGCAGCCGCGAACTCAATGCCGTGCTCGACTCGCTGCGCGAGGCGATGGCCAGCAACAGCCTGATGCGCGAAGAGGTGCAGAACCTGCACCGCTTCATCGACGAACTGCGGCAGATGGCGGCCGAGGTGGCCAACATCGCTGCGCAAACCAACCTGCTCGCGATCAACGCCGCCATCGAGGCCGCTCATGCTGGTGAAACCGGCCGCGGCTTCTCGGTGCTGGCGCAAGAGGTGCGCAAGCTGTCGGCCATGTCGGGCGAGACCGGCAAGCGCATGGCCGACAAGGTCGCGCTGGTGGCCGATGCCATCGCCAACGCCCGCCGCAGCGCCGAGGCCTCGGCCACGCGCGAGGCGGCGTCGATCACCGGGTGCCAGGCGTCCATCAGCGGCGTGCTCGACGGCTTTCGCGGCGTGACCGAAGCGCTGTCCGAATCGGCCGACGTGCTCAAGCGCGAAAGCCTGGGCATCCAGGCCGAAGTGGGCGAAGCCCTGGTGCAACTTCAATTCCAGGACCGCGTGAGCCAGGTGATGACGCACGTGCGCCAGAACATGGCCAAGCTGCCAGAGCAGCTCTCGCAGAGCCGCATCGGCTACGAGCGCAACGGTGTGCTCGCGCCGGTGGATGCACGCGCGCTGCTTGCCGAACTCGAACAGACCTACGCGATGGCCGAAGAGCGCCAGACGCACGGCGGTGGCGGCGCGGCCGGTGCGCCCAAAGCCGAAGAAATCACCTTCTTTTAAGCACGAACCAACCGAGAACAACATGGCCAAGAGCATCCTGATCGTCGACGACTCCGCCTCCGTACGGCAGGTGGTGGGCATCTCCCTGCGGCAAGCCGGCTACGAGGTGATCGAAGGCGTGGACGGCAAGGACGCGCTGACCAAGCTGAAGGGCCAGAAGGTCCACCTGATCATCAGCGACGTGAACATGCCCAACATGGACGGCATCAGCCTCGTCAAGGCCGTGAAGGAAATGCCGGCCTACAAGTTCACGCCCATCGTGATGCTGACCACCGAGTCGCAAGAAGAAAAGAAACGCCAGGGCCAGGCCGCCGGTGCCAAGGCCTGGGTCGTGAAGCCGTTCAAGCCCGACCAGCTGCTCAGCGTCGTGCAAAAACTCGTGCTGCCCTGATCTCGTTGCCGACCCTGCGGAGCTGAACCATGGCCAAGAAAAACAAGCCGGCTGCTGCCGTGCACGCGCTGCGCATCGACGGCGAGCTGACGATCTACCGCGCGCTAGAACTCAAGCAGACCCTGCTCGACACCGTCGAGGCCCAGCCGAAGGTCGAGCTCGACCTGTCGGCCGTCACCGAGATCGACACGGCCGGCCTGCAGCTGCTGATGCTGGCCAAGCGCGCGGCGCAAGCCTGCCAGCGCGAGCTGCGCCTCGTGGGCCACAGCCCGGCCGTGCTGGAAGTGTTCCAGCTCTTCGACCTGGCCGCCTTCTTCGGCGACCCGCTGGTCGTGCCTTCCACCTGAGCGGTTTCACCCGGAACACCTCCATGAATCTCGATCAAGCCCTGCAAACTTTCTTCGTCGAAAGCCGCGAATTGCTGGACGACATGGAGTCGGCGCTGCTGACCCTGAGCCAGCAAAGCGATGCCGAGACCGTCAACGCCATCTTCCGCGCGGCCCACACCATCAAGGGGTCGGCGGGCTTGTTCGGGCTCGACCCCGTGGTGGCGTTCACCCACGTGGTGGAAAGCGTGCTCGACGAAGTGCGCGAAGGCCGCGTACCGGTCGACGACGAGCTGATCGCGCTGCTGCTTTCGTGCGGCGACCACATCCGCGCACTGGTCGACGCCGCCGAAGCCGACCCCCACAAGCCGGACACCGCACTTGAACAACGCGGCGAGCCCTTCCTCGCGCAGCTGCGCCAGCGCCTCGACCCCGGCTCGGCCGGAGTTGCCAGCCATGCGCTGGTCACCACCGACGAAGACGCCGCGTTCGAGCGCATTGCCGGTGCCACCGGCGACAGCGACTTGTGGCACATCTCGGTGCGCTTCGGCCGCGACGTGCTGCGCAACGGCATGGATCCGCTGTCCTTCATCCGCTACCTCGGCACGCTGGGCACGGTCACCGGCATCGTGACGCTGCCCGATGCGATGCCCGCGGGCGCCGAGATGGACCCGGAGTCGTGCTACCTCGGCTTCGAGATCGCGTTCAAGAGCCAGGCCGACAAGGCCGCCATCGAAAACGTGTTCGAGTTCGTGCTCGACGACTGCGTGCTGCGCATCGTGCCGCCCAACAGCCGTATCGGCGACTACATCGCCATCATCAACAGCCTGCCCGAAGAGTCGTCGCGGCTGGGCGAGATGCTGGTGCGCTGCGGCACCGTCACCGCCCACGAACTGCAGTCGGCCTTGCAGCTGCAAGCCGGTGCGCAGGGCAACTCCGCACTGGCAGCTCCGCTGCTCGGCACGGTGCTGGTCGAACAGGCCAGCGTGGCCGCACCCGTCGTGGCCGCCGCGCTCGAAAAACAGAAGCGCGTCAAGGACGGCAAGGCGCAAGAGAACCAGTCGGTTCGCGTCGACGCCGACAAGCTCGACCGCCTGATCAACCTGGTGGGCGAACTCATCATCGCCTCGGCCGGCGCCAACCTGATCGCCCGCAAGGCGCGCAACGTCGAGCTGCAAGAAGCGAACTCGGTGCTGTCGGCGCTGGTGGAAGAGGTTCGCGACAGCGCGCTGCAGCTGCGCATGGTCAAGATCGGCGCCACCTTCGGCCGCTTCCAGCGCGTGGTGCACGACGTGTCGCGTGAGCTCGGCAAAGACATCACGCTGGTCGTCAGCGGTGAAGACACCGAACTCGACAAGACGGTGGTCGAGAAGATCGGCGATCCGCTCATGCATCTTGTTCGCAACGCCATCGACCACGGCATCGACTCGCCCGACGTGCGCGCACAGCGCGGCAAGCCGGCGATGGGCACGGTGCGGCTCAACGCGTACCACGATTCCGGCAGCATCGTGATCGAGGTCGGCGACGACGGTGGCGGCCTCAACCGCGAGAAGATTCTCGACAAGGCCATCGAGCGCGGCCTCGTCGAGCCCGGCAAGGTGCTGAGTGACAGCGAGATCTACGGGCTGATCTTCGAGCCGGGCTTCTCGACCGCCGACAAGGTCACCAATCTGTCGGGCCGCGGCGTCGGCATGGACGTGGTCAAGCGCAACATCGTCGCGCTGCGCGGCAGCGTGGCCATCGCCAGCGTTCCCGAGCAGGGCACCACCGTCACGGTGCGGCTGCCGCTCACGCTGGCCATCATCAACGGCTTCCAGATCGGCGTCGGCAAGGCGGTCTTCGTGGTGCCGCTCGACATGGTCGACGAATGCGTGGAGTTCACGGACGACGAGGGCCATGACTACACCGACCTGCGCGGCGCGGTGCTGCCTTTCATCCGCCTGCGCTCGCTGTTCGACGTGTCGGGCCCGGTGAGCGCGCGCCAGAACATCGTGGTCGTCAAGCATGCCGGGCAGCGGTTCGGCCTGGTGGTGGACACCTTGCTGGGCGAAGCGCAGACCGTCATCAAGCCGCTGTCCAAGATGTTCGCGCAAGTGCAAGGCATCAGCGGCTCCAGCATTCTGGGCAGCGGTGAAGTCGCCCTCATTCTCGATGTGCCGGTGCTGATGCAGCAGGCGCAAATTCCCGTGGCGCTTGAGCGTGTACAGACGCAGGTCTGAACCCGCCCATTTGCGTACTCCTGCCCCTGATTCAAACCACAACCAGAGCCGTATCCCAAGGAGAGATGATGTTCGTGAACATGAAACTGGCGACGAAGTTGTTCGGCGCCTTCGTTCTGATGCTGGCCTTGATGACCGGCCTTGGCATCTACGCCATTGCTCAACTGGGCACGGTCAATGCGTCAACCGTCGAACTGGCGACCAACTGGTTGCCAAGCGTGCGCGAGCTGCTCACCATCAAATCTGACATGAACCGCCT
>Ga0307509_10012721_pt1 | contig 10029 bp, 5 predicted proteins | sample 10_EM_MG_FD_202245 | JGI IMG/M metagenome (GOLD analysis project Ga0307509, IMG submission 202245) | Populus trichocarpa ectomycorrhiza microbial communities from riparian zone in the Pacific Northwest, United States - 10_EM | ecosystem: Host-associated > Plants > Roots > Unclassified | place... | reverse complement strand
TTTTGGTCGTGTCATACTACATACCTTATTGTTGATTAGGCATCTAGTATGGAAGATGTTCTCCCTTTGTTGCTCCACATCATCCTCCTTAGTCTGAACATTGAGCGACCTTCTAATCACCAAAACTTTATCACCAATAGCATTAAATCACTAGAATTCTCAAGTGGTGGCATGTCATCAAAAACAGATTCCTCACTAGTGGACATAATCTCTCCATCATCCCTTAGAATCATAACTCGATGATTTGCACACTCTGATGCATAGTGTCCCAATCCCTGACACTTGAAACACTTTATATCATGATTATGCTTCGGTTGGACTTCTCCCTTGAGTTTTTTTATCATTGGCCGAAACCTGTTTCTTCACGGAGGTAGGTTCGACAACTTTAGAAGTCACTAAGGGCTTCAATGGCGCACTACCCTCTCTCTTATAATTCAACTTCCAACCTAAAGAAGACCCCGAATAAGCTTCAGGTTGTGTACTACCTTTCCTTTTCAATTGTCTTTCAACCTTAATGGCCAAATGCACTAACTCTTCCAATTCAATATAAGATTGCAACTTAACAACATTAGTTATGTCTCTATTCAAGCCATTCAAAAACCTAGACATAGTAACTTCCTCATCTTCATTAACATTATCTCTAATCATAGCCACCTCTAATTCTTTCTGATACTCCTTCACGCTCTTACTACCATGTGTAATCATATGTAAACGATTAAACAACCCCCTATAATAGTGTTTAGGAACCCACCTCTTCTTCATTATTGTCTTCAACTCCTCCTACGTGCTAACTGGTCTTTCTCTATTCCTTCTTCTTTCTACCACCAATATCTCCCACCAAACCATGACATAATTAGTAAACTCCACTATAACTAACTTAACCTTTTTTTCTTCAGAGTACCTATGGATGTCAAAAATCATCTCCACCTTTTTTTTCCCAATCTAAGTAAGCTTCCGGATCAGTTTTTCCCTTGAAGGCTGAGATTTTTAACTTAATACTACCCAAATTTTGGTCTACATAACCCAAATCATCAAAATCCCCTCTATACTCAAAATCCCTATGTGGCCGAATATGTCCCCTCCTTGGCCGATTCTCATACCTCTCTCCCTTATGTCTACAAAACCCACTACCATAGTTAAGATCATCCTCGGCTTCATCTATAGAGTTTTCAGCAACACTCTCCTCCTTCCTAACTTCTCTACCCTTTTTACTACATCTCCTATCAGAATTAGTCTCTAATTTTTCAATCATAGTCATCAGCTTACCAAACATAAATTCCAACTGTTGTTGTATTCTCGAAAGCCCTTCTTCTGGGATTTCACCCTTCTTCTGTGTCATACTGTTAGAAGACATTATTTCTTTTTTTAAAAAAAAAAAACCTGCATGAAAATCATTAGCAATACAAATAACACCTCACACACTCGTGTTTCACACAAATTTATAGGCTTTTCACTCTAATATGCTCCCTACGCCTTTTTCCACTCAAATTGATTTTCTTTAGTTCTTAAAATCACTTAGCAACAATTCAGAAAAAAACAACCAACTACGTAGTGAATTTATAAATTTGATATAGACTCAAGAAGCAAGAAATTTACGAAACTAACAAAACAAAACTACGATGACAAATTAACGAGTAGCAACACAATTTTGTGCGAGTAATATGATGATTCAAAAATGCGAAATAAACTAAATGGAAGCCATAATACTAAAGAGATTTACTATCCTAACTGAAAATTAAATCAAATAATGATACAACCTAGAAAAAAAAGAGCAACACAAATTCCCAATGAGCAATTTTCTTTCCCTAGCTCTTGGCCAACTCCAGAATGTTGATTTTCTTCTCTCTTTTTGTGCGGCACCAATCAAAATTTTCAAGATCAAGCCCCCTTTTTTTGTATACCAATTCAGGAATCAAGAAAAAAATATATTCAAGAACACAGTTTTTTTATGTATATATTGCGACAAGATCAAGAATTCAACAAGAACACTACCTTATGATTTTGTGTTCAACAATTTAAGAGGATGAAAAAACCCTAAACTTTATTTTTTTAATATATGTGGCCGAAACTAATCAAGAAAAAAATCAAGAAACAAAAGTGATTAGTACTTAAAAGTATATTTTTATCAAGGTTTTATATCATCATTTTGCACTTGAAGTATCAATAACTCCTTAACTAAAACATGTTTTATAATAACAAGTCTGATACCATAAGATACCTTTAATTTATGGTAAATGTTCATATTAAATGCAGGCTTATCACATAAATGAAAGGATTGATTGATGAGTTTAAGTACGGAAATTGAAAGGACAAAGAGAGGGCCAAACTTATAAAAGAGATGCTGATTCAGTCCAAACTGGAACAGAAAAAACAGAATCATTGTTGACGTATGGAATCGTAAGTGAAAACTACATCACTGCTGACCAGAAATTGTCAGCGAAAACTGAGTGACTGTAGACCTAGAAATTGACTCTGAAAACTGAGTGACAATTGACGTACAGAATCGACGACGTTAATGAATTCCCGACTGATGCCTCACATCGATTCCAAAAATATAGTCATGGGTGTCGCATGGAATCGTCAAAAACACTATGTCATTGCTGATGCAGAAATCGTCGGCGTAAACTGAGTCAATGTAGAACGAGAAATCATCATTGAAAATTGAGTGACGGATGACGCATGGAATCGACACCGAAAAATAATTCACGGTGGACGCATGAAATCAGTTGAGAAAACAGAGTCATCGTTAACGCATGGAATCGCTGGTGAAAACCGAGTCAGTACTGACCAGAAATCATCAGCGAAAACTGAGTGTCACTAGACCTAGAAATCATCACTGAAAACTAAGTGACATGTGACGTATGGAATCGACAGCGTCAATGAATTCATGACCGACGCATCTAATCGGTAGCAAAAATAGAGTCATGGATGACGCATGGAATAGACAGCGAAAATAAATTCACAGTTGACACATGAAATCAACAGAGAAAACATAGTCATGTTTGACGCATGTAATCGCCGGTGAAAACTGCGTCACTACTGACCATAAATCATGAGCGAAAATTGAGTGCCTCTAAACCTAGAAATCATCACTGAAACCTGAGTGACTGCTGACGTATGGAATCGATAACGTTAATGAATTCAAGACCGACACATCTAATCGGTAGCAAAAATAGAGTCATGATTGACGCATGGAATTGTCAAAAATGATATGTCACTGCTGATCCATAAATCATCAGCGAAACCTGAGTCATTGTAGACCTAGAAATCGTCACTGAAAACTGAGTGACGACTCACGTACGGAATCAACGGCGTAAATGAATTCCTGACCGACGCCTGACATCGATTTCCAAAATATAGTCATGGGTAACGCATGGAATCGTCAAAAACAATACGTCACTGCTGATGCAGAAATCGTCTGCGAAAACTGAGTCATTGTAGAACAAGAAATCATCATTGAAAATTGAGTGACGGATGACGCATGGAATCGATAGTGAAAACTAATTAACGGTGCACGCATGAAATCAGTAGAGAAAACAGAGTCATCGTTGACGCATGGAATCACGTGTGAAAACCACGTCACTACTAACCAGAAATCGTCAGTGAAAACTGAGTGACTCTAGACCTAGAAATCATCACTGAAAACTGAGTGACAGCTGATGTATCAAATCAACAACATCAATGAATTCATGACCGACGCATCTAATCGGTAGCAAAAATAGAGTCATGGCTGATGCATGGAATTGTAAAAAACGCTATGTCACTGCTGATCCATAAATCGTCTGCGAAAACTGAGTCGCTGTAGACCATGAAATCATCACTGAAATCTGAGTCATAACTAACGTATGGAATCGACAGCGTCAAATAATTCACTTTCAACGCATGAAATCGATAGCAAAAATGGAGTCATGGCAACACATGGATTCGATAGCAAAATTAGAGTCATGTCTGACGCATGGAATCGTGAACTGTTGTTGGATGAGGGATGACTCATGGAATAGACAGCGAAAACAAATTCACAGTTGACGCATTAAATCAACAGAGAAAACAGAGTCATTGTTGGCACATGGAATCGTTAGTGAAAACTGCGTCACTACGGACAAGAAATCGTCAACAAAAACTGAGTGACTCTAGACCTAGATATCGTCACTGAAAACTAGTGACAGCTGATGTACGAAATAGGCAACATAAATGAATTTCTGACCGACACCTGACATCAATTCCTAAAATATAGTTATGGGTGACGCATGGAATCATCAGAAACACTATGTCACTTCTGATGCATAAATCTTCGGTGAAAACTGAGTCATTGTAGAACAAGATATCATAATTTAAACTTGAGTGACAGATGACATATAGAATCGACAACGAAAACTAATTCATGGTGGATGCATGAAATCAATAGAGAAAACAGAGTCATCGTTGACGCATGGGATCGCCGGTGAAAACCGCGTCAGTACTGACTAGAAATCGTCACTGAAAACTGAGTGAAAGCTGACGTACGAAATTAACAGCGTCAATGAATTCCCGACCGATGCATGACATCGATTCCCAAAATATTGTCATGGGTGATGCACGGAATCATCAAAAACACGATGTCACTACTGATGCAGAAATCGTCGGCGAAAACTGAGTCACTGTAGAAAAAGAAATCATCATTGAAAATTGAGTCCTAGATGACGCATGGAATCGACAGCGAAAACTAATTCACGGTAGACGCATGAAATCAATAGAGAAAACAGAGTAATCATTGACACATGGAATCGCCGGTGAAAACCGCGTCAGTACTGACCAGAAATCGTCAGTGAAAACTGAGTGAATCTAGACCTTGAAATCGTCAATGAATACTAAGTGACAACTGACGTATGGAATCGACAACATCAATGAATTCCGGACCAACGCATCAAATCGATTGCAAAAATAGAGTCATGGCCGACGCATGGAATTGTCAAAAACGCTACGTCACTGGTGATCCATAAATCCTCAACGAAAACTGAGTCGTTGTAGACCATGACATCGTCAATGAATACTGAGTGACAACTGTCGTTTGGAAGCGACAACGTCAATGAATTCCTGACCGACGCATGAAATCGATGGCAAAAATAGAGTGATGTATGACGCATGGAATCGTGAACTGTTGTTGAGTGAGGGATGATGCATGGAATAGACATCGAAAACAAATTCACAGTTGACGCATGAAATTAACAGAGAAAACAGAGTCATTGTTGGCTCATGGAATCGTTAGTGAAAACTGTGTCAAAGCTGACCAGAAATCATCAGCGAAAACTGAGTGACTCTAGACCTAGAAATTATCACTGAAAACTGAGTGACATTTGACATACAGAATCCACAGCGTCAATGAATTCCCGACCGACACACGACATCGATTCCCAAAATATAGTCATGGGTGACGTATGGAATCATCAAAAACACTATGTCATTGCTGATGCAGAAATCGTCGGTGAAAACTGAGTCATTGTAGAACTTGAAATTGTCACTGAATACTGAGTGAAAGCTACCGTATGGAAGCGACAACGTCAATTGACACGACCAAAAGATTAATGTCTTCTTCCAAGTGCAGGAGTGTCGAAGTAATAAATAACCCGGCAAAACTGGGGTCGAACCACAGGGAGGTTAACTATATAAATTATAGATAACAACAACAACAACAATAATAATAAGTTAAAGAGAGCTTTGAGATGTGATATTGATGTAAGGATTAAACAAGGATAAAATAATTGTCAAGGTTAGAGGATCCACTAATGGTATTTCAAATAAGTATAGTATAAACTATTTTTATTACTCAACTGGAAACCACACCCAAATGAGGTTCCAATCGGATTATAAATTGTTAACATAATTACATTAGTTATCTTATTCGAATAATGCTAATACTTGTAAATGAAAACAAATTCACAGTTGACGCATGAAATCAATAGAAAAAACAGAGTCATTGTTGACGCATCGAATCATTACTGAAAACTGCATCATTGCTGACCAGAAATCGTCAGCGAAAACTGAGTAACTCTAGGCCTAGAAATCGTCACTGAAAACTGAGTGACAACTGAAGTACGGAATCAACAGCGTCAATGAATTCCCTACCGACGCACGACATCGCTTCCCAAAATATAGTCATTGTTGACACATGGAATCGTCAAAAACACTATGTCATTCCGAATGTAGAAATTGTCGGTGAAAATTGAGTCACTATAGAACGAGAAATCATCATTGAAAATTGAGTGACGGATGACGCATGGAATCAACAGCGAAAACTAATTCATGATGGACGCATGAAATCAGTAGAGAAAACAGAGTCATCCATGACGCATGCAATCGCCGGTGAAAACCCCGTCAGTACTCACCAGAAATCGTCAGCGACAACCGACTCTAGACCTAGAAATCTTCACTAAAAACTGAGTGACAGCTGACGTATGGAATCGACAGCGTGAATGAATTCCCGACCGACGAATCAAATCGATTGCAAAAATAAAGTCATGACTAACGCAAGGAATTGTCAAAAACGCTATGTCACTGGTGATCCATAAATCATCAGCAAAAACTGAGTTGCTGTAGACCTTGAAATCATCACTGAAATCTGAGTCATAGCTGACATATGGAATCGACAGCGTCAAATAATTCACTGCCCACGCATGAAATCGATAGCAAAATTAAAGTCATGGCCGGCACATGGATTTGACAACAAAATTAGAGTCATTGCTGACACCTGGAATTGTCAAAAACGCTTTGTCACCGCTGATCCATAAATCATCAGTGAAAATAGAGTCCTTGTAGACCTTGAAATCGTCAATGAATACTAAGTGACAGCTGGCGTATGGAATCGCCAGCGTCAATGAATTCACGACTGACGCATCAAATCGATTGCAAAAATATAATCATGATGGATGCATGGAATTGGCAAAAACACTATGTCACGGCTGATCCATAAATCGTCAGCAAAAACTGAGTCGCAGTAGACCTTGAAATTGTCACTAAATGCTGAGTGACAGGTGACGTATGGAATCGATAGCGTCAATGAATTCACGACCGACGCATCAAATTGATAGCAAAAATAGAGTCATGGCTGACGCATGAAATTGTCAAAAACGATACGTCACTGTTGATCCATAAATCGTCAGCCAAAAAAGAGTCGTTGTAGACGTTGAAATCGTCAATGAATAGTGAGTGACAACTGGCGTATGGAATCAACAGCGTCAATGAATTCACGACCGACGCATCAAATCGATTGCAAAAATAGAATTATGGCGGACACATGGAATTGGCAAAAACGCTATGTCACGGCTGATCCATAAATCGTTAGTGAAAACAGACTCCCTATAGACCTTGAAATCGTCAATGAATATTGAGTGACAACTGCGTATGGAATCGATAGAGTACTTGAATTCACAACCGACGCACAAATTCAATAGCAAAAATAGAGTCATGGTTGACACATGGAATTGTCGAAAACGCTATGTCACGACTGATACATAAATTGTCAGCAAAAACAGAGTCACTGTAGACCTTGAAATCGTTTGACGACAGCTGACGTGTGGAATCGACACCGAAAATGAATTCACGATCGACACATCAAATCTATAGCAAAAATAGAGTCATGACCGACACATGGAATTGGTAAAAATAGAATAATGGCGGGCGCATAGAATTGGCAAAAACGCTATGTCACGGCTTATCCATAAATCGTTAGGGGAAACAGAGTCAGTATAGACGTTGAAATCATCATTGAATACTGAGTGACAACTGGCGTATGGAATCGACAACGAAAATGAATTCACGATCGACGCATCAAAGCTATAGCAAAAATAGAGTCATGGCTGACGCATAGAATTGTCAAAAACGCTATGTCACTACTAATCCATAAATAGTCAGCGAAAACTGAGTCCTGTACACATTGAAATCATCACTGAAAACTGAGTTACAGCTGACGTATGGAATCGATAGCGTTAATGAATTCATGACTGACTCATTAAATCGATAGCAAAAATAGAGTCATGGCTGACGCATCGAATGGTCAAAAATGCTATGTGACGGATGATCCATAAATCATCAGCGAAAACTGAATCACTGCAAACCTTGAAATCATCACTGAAAAATGAGTACCAGCTGATGTATGTAATTGATAGCAAAAATAGAGTCATAGTTGACGCATGAAATTGTCAAAGACGCCATGTCACGACTGATCCAAAAATCGTCAGCGAAAACAGAGTCGCTGTGACCCTTTAAATCGTCACTAAATACTGAGTGATAGGTGACGTATGGAATCGAGAGCGTTAATGAATTCACAAAGGACACATGAATTCAATAGCAAAAATAGAGTCATGGCTAACGCATGGAATTGTCAAAAACGCTATGTCATTGTTAATTTATAAATCGTCAGCGAAAACAGAGTCAGTATAGACGTTGAAATCGTCAATTAATATTGAGTGACAACTGGTGTATGGAATCGATAGCGAAAATGAATTCACGATCAACGGATCAAATCTATAGCAAAAATAGAGTCATGGCTGACACATGGAATTGTCAAAAACGCTATGTCACTACTGATACATAAATAGTCAGTGAAAACTAAGTCTTGTAGGCCTTCAAATCATCACTAAAAAATGAGTGACAGCTGATGTATGGAATCGACAGCATAAATGAATTCATGACTGACACATCAAATCAATAGCAAAAATAGAGTCATGGCTGACGCATGGAATTGTCAAAAACGCTATGTCATCGCTGATCCATAAATCGTTAGCAAAAACATAGTCCCTGTAGACCTTGAAATCGTTAATGAATATTGAGTGACAGCTAATGTATGGAATCGACAACGTCAATGAATTCAAGATCGACACATTGATAGCAAAACTAGAGTAATTGCTGACGCATGATATTGTCAAAAACGTTATGTTGTTGTTGATCTATAAATCGTCAGCGAAAAATGAGTAGCTGTAGACCAAGAAATCATCACTGAAAACTGAGTGATAGCTAATGTATGGAATCCACAGCGTCATTGAATTCATGATCGATGGATCAAATCGATAGCAAAAATAGTGTCATGGCTGAAGCATGGAATTGTCAAAAATGATATGTCACTACTTATCCATAAATCGTTAGGAAAAACTGAGTCACTGCAGACCTTGAAATAGTCACTGAAAACTGAGTGACAACTGATGTATGGAAGCGACAGCGTCAATGAATTCACGATTGACGCAACAAATCGATAGCAAAAATAGTGTCATGGATGACGCATGGAATTGTCAAAAGCGTGATGTCACGGCTGATCCATAAATCATGAGCAAAAACTTAGTCGGTGTAGACCTTGAAATCGTCACTAAATACTGAGTGACAAGTAACGTATGGAATCAATAACGTCAATGAATTCACGATTGACACATCAAATCAATAGCAAAAATAGAGTCATGGCTGACGCATGAAATTGTAAAAAATGATGTCACTTGTGATCCATAAATAGTCAGCCAAAACAGAGTCGCTGTAGATGTTGAAATCGTCAATGAATACTGAGTGACAGCTAGCATATGGAATCGACAGCGTGAATGAATTCACGACCGACACATCAAATCGATTGCTAAAATAGAATCATGGCTTACGCATAAAATAGGCAAAAACGCTATGTCACGGCTCATCCATAAATCGTCAGCGAAAACAGACTCACTCTAGACCTTTAAATCGTCAATGAATATTGAGTGACAGCTGTGTATGGAATCGATAGAGTAAATGAATTCACGACTGATGCACGAATTCAATAGCAAAAATAGAGTCATGGTTGACACATGGAATTGTTGAAAATGTTATGTCACGGCTGATCCATAAATCGTCAGTGAAAACATAGTCACTATAGAACTTGAGATCGTCACTGAAAACTGAGTGACAGCTGACGTGTGGAATCGACAACAAAAATGAATTCATGATCGATGCATCAAATCTATACCAAAAATAGAGTCATGGTTGACGCATGGAATTGTCAAAAACGCTATGTCATTGCTGATCCATAAATCGTCAGCGAAA
>Ga0307509_10012720_pt1 | contig 10029 bp, 7 predicted proteins | sample 10_EM_MG_FD_202245 | JGI IMG/M metagenome (GOLD analysis project Ga0307509, IMG submission 202245) | Populus trichocarpa ectomycorrhiza microbial communities from riparian zone in the Pacific Northwest, United States - 10_EM | ecosystem: Host-associated > Plants > Roots > Unclassified | place... | reverse complement strand
TGCGCGCCGACCCGCCGCCGCCGACGAACAGGCCGCGCTGGCCTTCGGGCAGGCCGTAGAACGTGCTCGCTTCGGCGACGCGGATGTGTGCCGCGCTGGCCAACTCGAGCCCACCACCGACGACCGCACCGTGCAGCACCGCGATCACCGGCACGCGGCCGAACTGGATCTGCGTGAACGCCGCGTGCCATGAGCGCGAATGCACGATGCCTTCGGCGACATCGCGGTCGCCGAGCTCCGACAGGTCGAGCCCGGCACAGAAGTGATCGCCCTCGCCGCTGAGCACGACCACGCGCGTCGCCTCGGGCAGGTTGATGAACGCGGTTTGCAGCTGCACGACCAGGCCATCGCTGATGGCATTGCGCTTGGCGGGGCGATTGAGCCGCAGCCGCGTGATGGCGCCGGCGTGTTCGATCTTCAGCAGGTCAAGCTGGGCCAGCAGACCGGTGGCGGCGGAGAACGGGATGGACATCGGTAAGCCTCTCTGAATGGTTAAATATATTAAACATATGGCACACGCGGCTCTCGGGATTTACCCGAATGACCAGATCGCCAGAATGTCTCATTTCTCTCGCTGTGCAGCGTCCGTTTCTCCAAGAAAGCCGAGCGATTGATCTACGGGAAATCCACGACTCCGTTTCTTGAAGTAGTTATTGAATTTAACTTATTCTTCGGTAGATCGATGAAGCGAAGAGGCATCAAGATGACCCGAAGGCCCCTTGTCCAGCACGGTCGGAGTACGACGGCTATCAAGCGCACGCGGCACCGGCAACGCGGCGGCCCGTATCCGACAGTGGCAAAGTACAAAGGCAGCGGCGACATCGAATCGGCCGCAAGCTTCAGCTGCCAGTGACCCCGAAGGAACCGCATGAACCACGCAGACCTGATCGCGATCGACACCCACACCCACCTCGAGGTGTCGTGCTGGAACCCGTTCGACAACTACGGCGAGGAGTACGACCGCGCCGCGGACAAGTACTTTCGTTCCAGCAAGCGGCCGACGATGGCCGAGTCGCTCGCGTTCTACCGCGAGAAGAAGATCGGCTTCGTGATGTTCACGGTCGACGCCGAGACGCAAATGGGTCGCCGGCGCATCCCGAACGAAGAGATCGCCGAGGCCGCGCAGGCCAACTCGGACATCATGATCGCGTTCGGCAGCATCGACCCGCACAAAGGCAAGATGGGCGCGCGCGAGGCGCGCAAGCTGATCGAGGAATACGGCGTCAAGGGCTTCAAGTTCCACCCCACGGTGCAGGGCTTCGAGCCGTACGACAAGATGGCGTGGCCGATTTACGAGGTGATCGCCGAGTACAAGCTGCCGGCGATCTTCCACAGCGGCCATTCGGGCATCGGCTCGGGCATGCGCTGCGGTGGCGGTCTGCGGCTGCAGAACAGCAACCCGATGCTGCTCGAAGACGTGGCCATCGACTTCCCCGACATCGACATCGTCATCGCGCACCCGAGCTGGCCGTGGCAGGACGAAGCCATCTCGCTGGCGATGCACAAGCCCAACGTCTGGATCGACCTCTCAGGTTGGAGCCCGAAGTACTTCCCGCCGCAGCTCGTGCAATACGCCAACACGCTGCTCAAGGACCGCATGCTGTTCGGCAGCGACTACCCGCTGATCATGCCGGACCGCTGGATGAAGGACTTCACCGAAGCTGGCTTCAAGCCCGAGGTGCAGCCGTTGATTTTGAAAGAGAACGCGAAGCGGCTGCTGCGCCTCGAGGCAAGCACGCCGGCGGCGGCATGAACTGGCGCGACTGGGCCGCCGCCGCGGTGGTGGTCGCAGGATCGGCCTTGTGCATGGCCCCGGCCCACGCGGCCAGCGACTTCAAGGTGACGCTGCTGGGAACCGGTTCGCCCAACCCCAGCATCGAGCGCTTCTCGATGAGCACGCTGGTCGAGGCCGGCGAGCTCAAGCTGCTGTTCGACGCGGGCCGCGGCGCCTCGATACGCCTGTGGCAGATCGGTGTCCCGCTGGGCCGGATCGACGCGGTCTTTCTGACCCACTTCCACTCCGACCACACCATCGGCCTGCCCGACCTCTGGCTCACCGGCTGGATCGACACGCCGTACGGCCGAAGAAAGTCGCCGCTGACCGTCATCGGCCCGGCGGGCACGCGCGCATTGACCGGTGGTCTGGAACTGGCCTACGCCGACGACGTGAAAACGCGCGTCGCCGACGAGCACCTGTCCGCCGCCGCGGCGAAATTCGACGCGCGCGAGTTCTCGGGCAACGGCAATGTCGTGTTCGAGCGCGACGGCGTCGAGGTTATCGCCTTCGAGGTGGACCACGGCGACGCGATCAAGCCCGCGTATGGCTACCGAATCAACTACAAGGGTCGCTCGGTGCTGATCTCGGGCGACACGCGGCGCAGCGACAACCTGCTGAAGTTCGCGCGCGGCGTCGACCTGCTGATCCATGAGGTCGCGACCGGCAACGACGATGCCGTGGCGGCCAACCCGGGCTTCAGGGCGATCCTGGCACACCATGTGACGCCGGCCGAGGCCGGCGCCCTCTTCGCGGTCGCCAAACCCAAGCTCGCCGTCTACAGCCACCTGGTGTTTCTCTCGGACACGCGCTTCCCGCGCCCGACCTTGCCCGCGCTGATCGAGCAGACGCGCAAGACCTATCAGGGCCCGCTGCAGGTCGGGCAAGATCTGATGTCGTTCGTGATCGACGACGACGTAAAAGTCTCGTCGCCATAGCGTGTCGCCACGGCCGGGATTGGCCTAGACTGGTGAGTCCCCGTTTCACAGAGGAGTGCACCATGTCACTGCGCATCAACGACACCGCCCCCGACTTCACCGCCGACACCACCCAGGGCAAGATCAAGTTCCATGAGTGGATTGGCGATCAGTGGGCCGTCCTGTTCTCGCACCCGAAAGACTTCACGCCGGTGTGCACCACCGAGCTCGGCTACATGGCCAAGATCGAGCCCGAGTTCACCAAGCGCAACGCCAAGCTGATCGGCCTGAGCGTCGACCCGGTCGCGCGCCACGCCGACTGGGCCAAGGACATCGAAGAAACGCAGGGCGCGGCTGTCAAGTACCCGATGATCGGCGACAGCGACCTGGTCGTGGCCAAGCTCTACAACATGCTGCCGGCCGACGAGGTCGGCTCCGATGGCCGCACCGCGGCGAACAACGCCACCGTGCGCTCGGTCTTCATCATCGGCCCGGACAAAAAGATCAAGCTGATGCTGACCTACCCGATGACGACGGGCCGCAACTTCGACGAGATCCTGCGCGTGCTCGACTCGATGCAGCTCACCGCCAAGCACAAGGTCGCCACGCCGGTGAACTGGAAGCACGGCGAGGACGTGATCATCACGCCGGCCGTGTCCAACGAAGAGGCCGCGAAGTCCTTCCCGGGCTTCAAGACGATCAAGCCTTACCTGCGCACGACCAAGCAGCCGTCCTAACTAATACGTCTCGACGTGGAAACGGCCTTCATCCACCAAGCGCTGGTGGAGTGAGGGCCAGTCCAAGCCCGCACTCGCGCACGCATCGCGCAGCGCTTCGAGCACGCCGGTCTCCATGCCTTTGAGGCCGCACAGGTAGACGTAGGTGTCGCCGCGCAGCAGCTCGGCGACGTCGGCAGCGCGCTCGCGCATGCGGTCTTGCACATACTGGCGCGGCTGATCGGGCACGCGCGAGAACGCGAGGCAGGTGTCGATGAAGTCGGCCGGCAGCTTGGCCAGCGGTCCGAAGTACGGCAGCTCCTCGGGCCGGCGCGCGCCGAAGAACAGCATCAGCCGGCCCGGCAGCGCCTGGCCCGCAGCGCGCAGGCGGCGGCGCTGCTCGGTCATCGCGCGCATCGGTGCGGAGCCGGTGCCGGTGCAGACCATCAGCAGGTTCGAACCCGCGTGGTTGGGCATCAGGTAGCTCGCGCCGAACGGGCCGGTGACCTGCACCGTGTCGCCCTTTTGCAAGTCGCACACATAGTTCGAGCACACGCCCGGGATCGGCTCGCCGGCGTCGCCCTCGACCACGCGCTTCACCGTCAGCGACAGGTTGTTGTAGCCCTCGCGCTCGCCGGTGCGCGGGCTCGCGACCGAGTACATGCGCGGGTGGTGCGGCTTGCCGTGCGCATCGAGGCCCGGCGGGATGATGCCGATGGACTGACCTTCGAGCACCGGGAACGGCAGCGAGCCGAAGTCGAGCACGATGTGGCGCACGTCGCCACTCGCGCCCTCGCCGGTGAGGCGCAGGTTGCCGGCGACCGTCGCGGTGATCGGGTTCTTCACGCCGTGCAGATTGGTCTGCGGCACAGCGGCCGAATGCGGCGCCTTGGTCGACGACGGTGAGACCGCGGCGTTCGCCTGCGGCGGTGCATCGCCGCCCACGAGCGTCGCGAGCGAGTCGTCGGCCGTGGTCGCGCCGGCCTGTTCGGTGGTCGGCAGCTCGTCCCAGCCGAACTGCTCGACCAGTGTGAAGACCTTGTCGCGCGGCACCACGCGCCAGTGGTCGATGCTGCCGGTCGGGCACGGGCTCAGGCACGCGCCGCAGGCATTGCAGACCTCGGCGTTGACGACGTAGTTGCGCTCGTCGTGCGTGATCGCATCGACTGGGCAGGTCTCTTCGCAGGTGTTGCAGCGGATGCAGACCTCGGGGTCGATCAGGTGCTGCTTGACCAGCACGATTTCGGCGACGCTCATCAGCGAATCATGCGCCCGTTCAGTTGAAGCGGATGTACTCGAAATCGACCGGCTGCTTGTTGATGCCGATCGCCGGCGGCGCGATCCAGTTCGCGTACTTGCCGGTCTCGACGACGCGACCCATCAGCGACGCGACGAAGGCGCGGTCGTCCTCGGTCGCGAGCCAGTCGTTCACGTTCAACGCCCATTCGGCTTCGCTGATCGCGCGCCCGTCCGGGCTCACGCGGATACCGGCGAAGGTGCCGATGTGGCGGTTGAAGGCCTTGTGCGGCAGCGTCAGGCGGAATGACAAACCCGCCTTCTCGATCACCTTGTTCCAGCGCATCACGCCGCCGGCCGAGTCCTTGATGAAGTCGTCGCGCAGTACCTCGTTCAATGCATTGAGCATCGGCACTTCCTTCTCGACCAGCGCGCCGTCCTTGACCTCGAGGATCTTGTAGCCGTCGCCCTTCAGCAGGTGGTCGTCGCTGCGCTTGGTTTCTTCGTAGCGGCCCTTCAGCCCGGAGCTGTAGAAGATCGCGGCGTTGCTCGACTGGTCGGCGCCGAACAGGTCGATCGTCACGCTGTAGTGGAAGTTCAGGTAGCGCTGGATCGTCGGCAGGTCGATGACTCCCTTCTTGCGCAGTTCGGCCGGGTCCTCGATGCCGGTCTCCTTCATCACCTGGCAGGTGCGCTGGATCACGCGCGACACGCCGCTCTCGCCGACGAACATGTGGTGCGCTTCTTCGGTCAGCATGAACCTGGTCGTGCGCGCGAGCGGATCGAAGCCGCTCTCGGCCAACGCATTCAACTGGAACTTGCCGTCGCGGTCAGTGAAGTAGGTGAACATGAAGAACGCGAGCCAGTCCGGCGTCTCTTCGTTGAACGCACCGAGGATGCGCGGGTTGTCGGCGTCGCCCGAGCGGCGCTCGAGCAGCGCCTCGGCCTCTTCGCGGCCGTCGCGGCCGAAGTGCTTGTGCAGCAGGTAGACCATCGCCCACAGGTGGCGGCCTTCTTCGACGTTGACCTGGAACAGATTGCGCAGGTCGTACTGGCTGGGCGCGGTGTTGCCCAGGTGGCGCTGCTGCTCGACCGAGGCCGGCTCGGTGTCGCCCTGCGTCACGATGATGCGGCGCAGGTTGGCGCGGTGCTCGCCGGGCACGTCCTGCCAGACGGCCTCGCCCTTGTGCTCGCCGAAGTTGACCTTGCGATCGGCCTCTTGCGCAGCGAGGAAGATGCCCCAGCGGTAGTCCGGCATCTTGACGTGGCCGAAGGTCGCCCAGCCGTCGGGCGTGGTGCTGGTCGCGGTGCGCAGGTAGACGTCGAAACCGTGCGAGCCGCTCGGGCCCATGTCCTGCCACCAGTCGAGGTAGTTCGGCAGCCAGCCTTCGAGCGCGCGCTGCAGCGTGCGGTCTTCCTGCAGGTTGACGTTGTTCGGGATCTTGCTGCTGTAGTCGATGTTGCTCATGGACTGCTTTCGTTCAAACTCGGTTGCGATCGAACTGCGGCTTCGTGCCGGTGCCGTAGACCTTCAGCGCGCCGCCCTCGCCGACCGCGTTCGGGCGGATGAAGATCCAGTTCTGCCACGCGGTCAGGCGGCCGAAGATGCGCGTCTCCATGGTCTCCTTGCCGGCGAAGCGCAGGTTGGCTTCCATGCCGGTCAGCGCGTCGGGCGACATGCTGGCGCGCTCTTCGATTGCGATGCGCGTCTCGTCGGGCCAGTCGATGTCGTCGGGTGCCGAGGTGATCAGGCCGAGTGCGAGCGCTTCGTCGGCGTCCAGCGTCTTGCCGATCGTGGCCTCGGCCGCGCCGAGCTCGTCGGCGTTGCCGTAGAAGCGGCGCTGCAGGCGGGTCTCGTGGCTGACCATCGGGAAGATGCCGAAGTTCATCGCGGACAGCGCGATCTTCGGTGCGGTGTCCGGCTCGTCGGGCAGCGCGAGCATGTAGCTGCGGTCGGCGGCGAGGGCGATCTCGAGCAGCGTGCCGGCGAAGCAGGAGTCGCGCTCGATCAGCGCGAACATCGAGCGCGACGACACATCGAGCCGCGCCAGGGTGCGGCGCAGCAGGCCGATCGTCTCGCGCACGAACCAGTGCGATGCGTTCGCCTGCAGCGTCGCATCCATCGCGAGCACGTCGGCGACCGCGCCTTGGGTCTTCAGCAGCCAGGTGCCGATGTCGAGTTCATTCGTGCGCAGGTGCAGGATCGCGTCTTCGAGTTCGCGCGCCATCTGCAGCGGGTACCAGCTCGAGCCCGCGGCTTCGATGCCCGCCGCATCGGTCGGATGCGCGCCGCTCGGCGCCTTCACCGTCAGTGTCGCGCTGCGCCCGGCGCGGTCGATCACGACCGACACGTGGCCGTAGCCGATCGTGTCGGCCGTGACGGTCTTGTTCAGCGGCGTCAGCGCGACGCCTTTCGCAGCGGCCGGCCGATCGCTGAGCGCGGCCAACTCGCGCGCCCGCTCCTGCACACGCTGCGCGAAGCCTTGCGTCTTCACGACCTCGTCGACGAGGCGCCAGTCCTTCGCCTTCTTGCCGCGGATGCCTTCGCTGGTGGTGCAGAAGATGTCGGCGTGGTCGTGGCGCACCTTGCGCTTGTCGGTCAGGCGCGTCAGGCCGCCGGTGCCGGGCAGCACGCCGAGCAGCGGCACCTCGGGCAGGCTGACCGACGACGAACGGTCGTCGACCAGGATGATCTCGTCACACGCCGCGGCCAGCTCGTAGCCGCCGCCGGCGCAGGCGCCGTTGACCGCGGCGAGGAACTTCAGGCCCGAGTGGCGGCTGGAGTCTTCGAGGCCGTTGCGCGTCTCGTTCGTGAACTTGCAGAAGTTGACCTTCCACGGGTGGCTGCTCTTGCCGAGCATGAAGATGTTGGCGCCGGAGCAGAACACGCGGTCGCGGCCGCTGGTGACGATCACGCTGCGCACCTCGGGGTGTTCGAAGCGGATGCGCTGGATCGCATCGTTCAGCTCGATGTCGACGCCGAGGTCGTAGCTGTTGAGCTTGAGCTTGTAGCCCTCGCGCAGGCCGCCGTCTTCGTCGATGGCCATCACCAGCGTGGCCACCGCGCCCTCGAACTTCAGACTCCAGTGTTTGTAGATCTCGGGGCGGGTCTGGTAATTCACCGCGGCTGAATTCGGGCTCATGGGCGCTCCTGGTTGACGCTGACAATGCAATATACTGCATGTTTAAGCATTGCGCAAGAAGCGTCGGCGCGCCCGCAGCTCAGGCAGGTTTTCTCAGTACGTCGTGCAGCTGTTTTCGCAGGCCTGTCGTCGCCGCATCCAGACTCATCTCGCTGGTATCGAACACCGCATCGGCCTTCGAGTAGAACGCCGCGCGGCTGTCCAGAATTCGGCGCAGATCGTTCATCGCCTCGGCGTTGCCGCGGTTGCCAGCCATCGGCCGCGTGTCACCCTGCGCGAGCACGCGGCTCATGTGTTCTTCGGGTGTGGCGCGCACCCACACGGTGTAGCAATGGGCGAGCAGCAGGTTGAACGTGGCCGGGTCGGACACGATGCCGCCCGGCGTCGCGATCACGACGCGCGGGTGCTGCGCGATCGTCTCTTCGAGGGCGCGCTTTTCATAGCGCCGGTAGGCCGCCGGGCCGTAGAGCGAATGGATCTCCGGCAGCGTGCAGCCAGCGAGCGCCTCGATGTGGCGATTCAGCTCGACGAACGGCAGCTTTTCGCGCTCGGCCAGCGCGCGGCCGAGCGTGCTCTTGCCGGCGCCGCGCAGGCCGACCAGCGCGATGCGCTGGCGCCGCGCGGTCTCGCTCGCCGGTGCGCCGAACAGCGCCGCCAGCGCGGTGCGCGAGCGCATCAGATCGGTCTCGCTGCGGCCCCGCAGGATCTCGCGAATCATCAGCCACTCGGGCGAGCTGGTGGTCTCGTCGCCCACCAGTTCGGCCAGCGAACAACTCAGTGCCTGCGCGAGCTGGCGCAGGAACTGCACCGACGCATTGCCGACGCCCATCTCGATGTTGGCCACGTGCCGCTCGGACACCTGCGCCGCCTTCGCCAGGCCCTTGCGCGTGAGCCCGCGGCGCGCCCGCAGCGCACGGGTTCGCTCGCCTAAGGCGCTGAGAAACGGGTCTTTGGGCTCGACGGGCTCGTCCAAGAGAAAACGCCTTCGGGTTTGCGTGGAGAGTCAGCGCGCGATTCGGCGCTATAGTTCGCTAAACATGCAACATATTACACTTCATGTCGCCAGCTTCGATTGCGAACGAGCCGCAGGTTAACCCACCGCCCGAGCGCTTCAACGCCGCGGCGCACCTGCTCGAGCTGAACGCCGGCCGTGGTGAGGTGCTCGCGTACATCGACGACACCCAGCGCCTGAGCTACGCCGAGCTCGACGCACGCGTGCGCCGCTGCGCCGGCGGCTTGCGCTCGCTCGGCCTGAAGCGCGAAGAGCGCGTGCTGATGGTGATGCACGACAGCGTCGACTTCGTCACCGCATTTCTCGGCGCGCTCTACGCCGGCCTGGTGCCGGTGCCGGTCAACACGCTGCTGACCGCCGACGACTACGCCTACATGCTCGAGCACAGTGCGGCGCAGGCGCTGCTCGTGTCCGCGGCGCTGTGGCCGATGCTGCAAGGCGCGGCGGCCGGTCGCACGCTGCCGACCATCGTCTCGGGGGCGGGCGACGCGCCTGCGGGCACGCGGGCGTTCGCCAGCCTACTCGAGGCGGTGGCGCTCGCCGCGCCGGCCGACACGCGCGCCGACGACTTCGGCTTCTGGCTCTACTCCAGCGGTTCCACAGGCCGCCCGAAGGGCACCGTGCACACGCACGCGAACCTGTATTGGACCGCCGCGCTCTACGGCACGCCGGTGCTCGGCTTGCGCGAGGGCGATGTCGGCTTCTCGGCCGCGAAGCTGTTCTTCGCGTACGGCCTGGGCAATGCGCTGACCTTCCCGCTCAGCGTCGGCGCCACCACGGTGCTGATGGCCGAGCGGCCGACGCCGGCCGCGGTCTTCAAGCGCTGGGTCGACCACGGCGTCACCGTCTTCTTCGGCGCACCGACCGGCTATGCGGGCATGCTCGCGTCACCCGAGCTGCCGGCGCGCGCGCAGGTCAAGCTGCGCCTGTGCTCGTCGGCCGGCGAGGCGCTGCCGCGCGAGATCGGCGAACGCTTCACGTCTCACTTCGGCTGCGAGATCGTCGACGGCCTGGGCTCGACCGAGATGCTGCATATCTTCCTGTCGAACCGCCCCGGCCAGGTGCAGTACGGCAGCACCGGCCAGGTCGTGCCGGGCTACAAGCTGAGGCTCGTCAACGAGGCCGGCGGTGAGGCCGGCCCCGGCGAGATCGGCGACCTGTTCGTGGCCGGCCCGAGCAGCGCGCTGATGTACTGGGGCCAGCGCGACAAGTCGCGCGCCACCTTCCAGGG
>Ga0307509_10012719_pt1 | contig 10029 bp, 6 predicted proteins | sample 10_EM_MG_FD_202245 | JGI IMG/M metagenome (GOLD analysis project Ga0307509, IMG submission 202245) | Populus trichocarpa ectomycorrhiza microbial communities from riparian zone in the Pacific Northwest, United States - 10_EM | ecosystem: Host-associated > Plants > Roots > Unclassified | place... | reverse complement strand
TTTATCAATGAGGGGTTAAATTTGTCATTTTCCTTTTTTAGGCAAAGTAAAATCATTGTTATAGCCTTGGATTAAAAATTCTTATGCTTTACTCTCAAGGGTGTTTAGGTACTTTTCTTTTATTGAGTATAGTGCAATTATTTTGACGCTCTTAGAGAAAAAAAAAATTATAAAGATGTTTTGATCATTTTCTATTGGTTTTGTTGTAGACTGAGGTTTCTCGGTAATGTTATTGTAATTATTATATATTTGATATTATTTTTAAAAAACCTTTCGGCGTGCAACGTACACGCCACGTGTGGACGAACACTACGCTATTTAGACGGTGTGTGCGGGGTTGTCTGACCACCAAAAACAGCCTTCTAGGGTAGCGTTAGAAAGATCTCAACACCCTCTATATAATGGTGTGACACATATAGACAAAGCGTTGCTAGTTTGGCGATGAAGAACATTTTTTTTTTTTCCTTCTCTATCTTCGTGAAATTTATGTCACCCATGCAAAATTTCAGAGCAATCCCTACCATTTTTTTTTCCTTCACATTTGATCCCTATTTTTTTTAATTATTTTTATTATTTTGGAATAAGCTATGAAATTACAAGTGCTTTTCAATATCACCCTCCTACTATTTTTTAATCTATAAATAATCTATCAAATTGTAATTTGTTTTCAATTTCACCCCGTACTATTTTTAAATATATAGATCTATAAATAATCTATCAAATTTCATATGTTTTTTTTTTTAATTTTGCCCCCTATAATTTTTTTATCATTTAAATTTGGTCTTCATTCTTTTAGTTGTTATTTATTTTATTTAGCATCATTTTTTTAATTGTTTTTTTTAACAAATTTCATCATCCTTGGGTTTTTTTCTATCAAATTTTATCTCCATTTTTTCTATCAAATTTGGTCTTCATTTTTTCTTTTGTAAGCTTTTTACATTAATATTTTTTCACAATTTCATCCTTCAAAATTAATTTTTTTAAGAATTAAATTTCTTGATTAAGTCCAGGTTTGAGATTTCACAACTTGCAAGTTTTAGAGATTATACCTGATTTGGGAGGTTCACTTGAGTTTGCTTAGTTTTTTTTTCTTTTTTTAAGTTGATGTTTTCTTATTTCTTATCTTTATCTTTTTTTGTGTTTTTTTTTTTTTAGCGGTTTGATTCTATTTGATTAGTCCTCTATAATTTTTTTCAATTTTGCCCCCTATCATTTTTTAATCTATAAATAATTTATCAATTTCAAATGTTTTTTAATTTCACCCTCTATGATTTTTTCATTTTTCAAATTTTGTTTTAATTGCTATTTATTTTGTTTGGAATCATTTTTAAATTTTCCTCGAATTCCATCCTCAGTTTTTTTTTTCTCTCAAATTTTATCCTCATTTTTTGTTGTTGTTGTTGTTTCTTTTCTTTTTTCTTTTTTTGCTTTTTCAAGTTATTTTTTTTAATATTTCAATGATTTTATTATTCAAAATTAAATTAATTAAGAATTAAGCTTCTTTCAATAATTTTTAAATCATTTTTAAAATTGTTTTTTTCCTCAAATTACATCCTCAGTTTTTTTTTCTCTCAAAGTTTATCCTCATTCTTTTTTGTTGGTGTTGTTTCTTTTTCTTTTTTGCTTTTGCAAGTTATTTTTTTAATATTTTTCAATGATTTCATTGTTCAAAATTAAATTAGTTAAGAATTAAACTTCTTGATTAAAGTCGGGTTTAGAATTTAACGAGTTGCAAGTTTTTAAAATTGCACCAAGTCTAGAAACTTCACTTGAGTTTGCTTGGTTGTTTTTTTTTTTTCTTCAAAAGCTTATGTTTTTTTTTTCTTTTAGTTTTGCTTTGTTATTTTTTATGATTTACCTTCTATTAAATTAGCATTAGATTGTTTAATAATTAAAATAAACTCAGGTTTGTTCTTTTCATTTTTTTTTTTTATTATTTTATTTATTATTGTTGTTTTTTTTTCTGTGTTGTTTAGATTATTATTTGAACCAATCACTCAAGATTTGGATTTTTTTACGAAGAATATTTTTTATTTTGAATAAAGATTTTGCTCTACGCACGGTTAAGCGCGGGTAACAAATATAGTAAACAACTAAAAGGCTTGGATTTTGTTTGACTACTCATATGAATAGTGAGCAAGGTAAATATATATTTTTTAATCATTTTCTATCAACCTCATTTTATAGCTTAAGTGGTTACTGCGCAGTGCATATCAGAGGTTGGGGGGTCAATTCCCCGAGGCACTCTACTTTTTTTCAAAAAAAAAAAAAAAGGGGCAGATGACCTTCCACAAAGAAAAAAAAAATACATTGGCCAGGTGTGAGGGGTAGATTTTTTTATATATAATTTCATTATTTAATATAAGATTTTTATAGAATTTTATCCATGTGTTTGCTTTTTTTCAAAATAAAAATAAAAAAAATGGGCGGATGATCTTGTACAAAGAAAGAAAAAACATTAGGCGAGTGCGTGGGTTGGATATTATTTTTCAATTCTATTATTCAGTATGAGGTTTTTATAGAATTTTAGTTTTAGTATTAGATTGATAGTAAATTAATTTTTGTATTTTTTATTATATAATAAAATAAAAAATTTAATTCGATCTAGTAAAGTTCATAATCTGAATTACTGGTTTGACTGATTGACAAAATATTAATCAAAAAGTCAGTCAGGATTTTTCAAATTCAAAACGTTATACTGATTTATTTTTTCAATTATGTTATTTAGTTTGTGATTTTTATTGAATTTTATCAATCAGTATTGTGTTGACAGTAAATTAATTTTTATATTTTTTTATTATATAATTAAATAAAAATAATAATTTAACCTGATAAAATTTATAACTCAGGTCATAGATTTGATATATTAACTTAAATATTAACTAAAGAGATAGGTAAAGATTTTTCAACAAATTTAATAAAGCTGCTGAAATTTCTTTGAACACGGCAGATATACTAGTTTCTTTGCTAGATGCCTTGTTATCGTGGATGCCAAAAGACAACAATCTGTCAACCAATCTTTGCAAAAAGAAGACGAATGTAAAGCTTATGAGAAAACAACAGTACAGTCATTTTTTAAAAAACAATCCACGTAAAACTGGACTTCGATCCTCTTCAAGCCCCAAATAATAATGAGAAAACTTTTAGGGAAACTGGCACCATAAAAATGAGAACTTTGGTGACAAATCCTCATGAAGAATTGTTTCATCGCTTCCAAAATCTTGTAAAGCCAACTCTGATTTAGAATTCGCCAAGAAGCCACTTGAGAGCTTTTATTCCAGCACTCAATTTCAAGCAAAATTCAACCGTGTGGTTCTAGAGATAGATGATCATATCATTAGTAAAAGTAAAAGTCTAAGAATACCGGCATGGCACAACGCCGATGTGTGTTAGATCATTAGATTTGGATGAAGTGGCATAGATGTAACATTGCTGACATTGTAAGCAACCTCGTTGATCATTCGAAGTCCGACACGTTTTGTCGACAAATGAAACTGAGAATTTTATCCGAAAATCTCTCGATATCTATTTATTCAATCGATTTTCAGACAGCTTACAAAATAGAGCATTAACATGAGCTATACTGGGCTTTTCTTGGCTAAAAATACCATGATGCACTTCCAATGATTTTCCTCATATATTGCTGTGTGTGTGTGTGTGTCTATATATATATTGCTCTAAAAAAAAATGTGATGTGAAAAGATGATTTTCCTCATATATTGTCTACTGTATTAAAACTTATAACAACAGCTGCTTAGGTGATGTGAAAAGAAACCAGATCTACAAAATGACAGCAATTGGTGGTTGTTGAAAATGTGATCAAAAGAAAGCTGAGTGTACTGGTTTAACATACCAAAAGCATTCCCGATATCTTTTCCATCTCCAAAAATAAGTATCACTGCAACACAAAGAATCATGAGGATGTAATTGACTTCTGGGGAGTAGACTTCACCCTCTTTGTTAGAAGATGTATGCACCACCTTAACACGAGGAAAATAATCCAGTGCAACTGATTGCTTGATGACCGAGAAGGTGGCTGATATCAGAGACTGGCTTGCAACAATAGCAGCTAGCGTGGCTATGATAAAGATTGGCCAGTAAATCGCTGTAGGTATAAACTTGTAAAATCCATCATCATGATCATTTGGGTTCTTGATAAGGTACGCAGTTTGCCCCGCATACGTCAGAACAAGAGATGGATATATTGTAAGCAAAAAGGCAATCTGGTTGGACAACAATGTGGAATAAGCTATTGATAAAAAATAGAAAAGGGCTGAAAAAGCGATATGGATGTTTACCTGAATTGAGCTTCTGTTAAAATGACCAAGATCAGCAAAAAGTGCTTCAGAACCTTTATGGTGGAAAACCCAAAAAAAGTATGCACGTTTCAGTTTTGATATGTGGAAAGGAAGTAGGAAACTCACTCTGAAACTCTTATCAGCATTTTCAAACTGTTACAGGATGTGAGCAGGTCTAGACACCCAATGAAACAACAAACAAGCTACTAGTAATTTCTTCACCAAAATCAAGTGAATTTTTTCTAATATTTTAAGCAACGAGTTTCTCGAAAGAAACCTGGCTGTCATATCTAAACTCAGATAATTAGGATTATTTGAAAACATTCGAGTTCTGAACAGCACAAAGTTCAATCAATAGAGCAGAAAGAAATATTCAATCTTTTAATTTAAGAACAGAAAAAAGCTCCACCTGTGATACAGAGAACAGTTCCACCAAGCAACAGCCATCCTTCCTTTCCGTTTCTCCAAAAGAAATGGAATATGTAGTGAGGAGACAAAGCCTTGAATATGCTAGGATAATGCTGAATGATGCTATAAATCCCTACTAACGGAGTACACAAGGTCCATGCACCCATTATTGGGGAAAACATAAAACTCACTCTGGAAGTGCCAAACTTTTGTAGCAGAAAAAGAACAACTAGAACTACTGCAGAAAGTGCTTCCACTGAAGCTGCAACATGATAAAAAATTAAATTGTAAGAAGAGAGAATTTCATTTGAGATGGGGAGACAGATATAACACTCGATAACTCAAATTGTGACTTTCATTATCCTGCATTCAAGCATTATTTGGCAGAGCAACAAGAATATTTGAAAATATATTTCCATCTAAAATGACTTCTTAAAGTTTCCTTTGACCTTGTATTTTTGAGTGAATGTTTTTATCTTTATTTACTTGTTCAATCTACCTTAAAGTATTTAGTTTTCTTAAATTTACAAGAAGATTGTGACATCATTCAATCTATATGCAAGTTGTGTATGGACTAATCTCACAGTCCATAAACAGGGTTGAGCTCAATTCCATGATTGAACTTGTCCCAATCCACTTTATTGCTCACAAATATTATGCAACGCACTATGAATCTATACACACCCTTAACCTGAAATGAGATAGTAGTAAACAGTTCTATATAATCAATATCTATAAATTGCCAAAAATGCAATCTCAAGAGCATTGAAGGTGAGAACTAAAATGTTCTATGGACATAGGAACGTCTTGACAAGAACTGTGCAGTGGCATCTTCATACTTAGGAGTATCTGAATAAGATTCTCAAGGTAACTGCAACTTGCAAGTTATAACATTCATCATTAGTACTTACATTTGCTGACAGAGGGAAAAGGTGCTCTTATACCCTCCATAGCCGACAACACTGTCAAGAGATTTAAGAGTTTAAATAAGCAATCCATGAGAAATACTACTCCTTATGAAGGTAAAGAGAAAAGAAAAGGAAAAAAAAAGATGAAAAACCTGAGATTGCAGGTGTAAGTATACCATCCCCAATCAGCATGCATGTGCCTAACATAGCAATGAAAAGTAGTGCCCTTCTGGCAGCTATGCTTCTTTCAAAAAAATTTCCAAGCCTACTTTTATTCTCAGTGCCTTCATGCAAGACAGAGTGCGAGAAACTTGAGTTTGTCTGTACTTGTTTGGAGGAAAGGATACCAATATTCATATTCCTGCAGAGCAATGAGTACAAAGCAAATGTTCCACCTGCATATAATCAGTGGTTTGCACCAGTCAAGAACCTGTGCGCTATTATGAGTGTATGCTTTGCTTCTAGCACTATTTAAGGTCATTCTTGAAGACCACGGTCTTGAAGTAATAGAGCAATCAAAAGTTTTGGTAACTGCGAATGAAAAAATCATAACTCTTGTATATGCACCTCTAAAGAGAGAAATCAATTTGATCAAACTTATACAGACAAACAATCATAACCAGTTATACAACCCAACATACATTTTTGAACTACATATGTGCAGATTCAAATGATTCTACAAACCTCTGACAAATTTACCACAAAAGAAAGTAGAATTACTTTCCTATAAACTGAATTTCTGCTCAATCCTTACTTCCAATTATTCATACAGTTCAGATCTCAGCGGGATCCAATGTGCAGAAAACATCTTGAAACTTTAAGAATTATAAATGGCGGAATGAGCTTTTTAAAAAAAATTGCAAATAGCAAACAACACACGCTAGGATGAACGAAAACTCAACTGTTTAGCCTACATCAATAAAACCAATATACATTATAAAAGTAGATTCAATACAAGTAAACATATAGAAAAGCTGGATTTTAGAACTGAAAAAGAACCCTGCATGAAAAGAAGAGAGAGAGAGAGAGAGAGAGAGTATCCATCCAACTGCCAACTAAATTCTAGATAGGGACTAAACCATAAAACTTAAACCAAATGGAATAAAAAACATCAACAATCAAAGCATTCATCTTTAATACTCGTGGAAGTTATACACATACCAAAACAAAAAACTAAATTAAAATGACAAGAAGACAGCTGGCCCAGAACTTAATCAAAACACAAAGAATAGAATGCAAATCAATAAGATGGATTAGCGCAAACCTTCGCCCTGATCATCGGCCTTGAGAGCTATACTGGTATATTTAACAACCCCAATGAGTGTGAGAGTCCAAAACATGATGCTATAGATTCCCAAGTAGTCCTGTTCAGTAGGAGACTTCAATGGCATTGATGGGTATACATATAATGGTGATGTCACAAGCCCTCCGAAGACAACTCCAAGTGTCTTGTATGCTAGCACCACTGTCTCCCATCTTCCTCTCTCCTGGTTAACACGCATACAAATTCATTACAAACAAAAAATCCAGGATTCCTCTTACTTTGCAAGAGTGCCAACGTATCCATAAGCCCATTAGTGTACATATTATCAAACTCAAGATAAATGGGAATAGCCCATCAAGCAAAATCAATCAAAGAGAAAAGGTAAAAAGAAAAACAGGAAGTTCAACAATCAAAAACAAAAATATTCCATCAAGTCAAATTAATACGGCCACGTTTAGAATTTGAAAAGAAAAGGGAAAGTTGCAGAAACATGAGAATGGTTTCATTATTAGCATAAAATATACTCACCAAGTCCATGAATTCTTTTGGGCCAACTGTGAGGTGTAGAAACAGAGAGAAAACAGAGAGAATGGAGTAGTTCAAAATATAATACCTTGGGCTGAGTAGTGGTAGTAGTAGGCGGTGGTGGTGGTGGTGGTGGTGGTGGAATGAAGAAGGCGCTGTTGCGAGGAGGAAGTAAGTGGCTATTGGAATTATGAGAAACAGAGCAAGATGACTCGACATTCACTACAAACTCCCTCTTAGTCGCCGCTGGGTCTGCTGCTCTCAACTCCTGCCCAGGCCCCGCCTGCTCTCCTCCTCCTCCTCCTCCTCCAATCATCTTAGTTTCCAAGAATTTTCTTTTCTTTTCTTTTCTTTTCTTCTACGCACGTAAACTACTACGAGCACGTTTGCTTTTCAAAATTTAAAAATATATTAAAATAATATTTTTTTATTTTTAAAATTTTATTTTTTACATTAATATTCAAAAAAATTTCAAGAAAAAAAAATACTGCAAAAAAAAATCTTATTCTACTAGTGTCTAAGTGTTAATATTATAGCCTGCCAGTTATATAGAGAACAGGAAAGTAATGACATTCATATCAAATTATGATTAAAACTGATGTAATTAATTATTGAGTGTGAATTCGGTAATGCGCGGTTAAAAGTATTTTTTATTTTAAAAAAACTAAATTCATGATTTTTTAGATAATTTTTAATGATTTTGTCATTTTAAAAATAAATTTATTAAGAAAAACATTTTTAAAAAAATATCAATTTAGTATTTTAAAAAAATAGAAACCACGATGTCAAACAGTGTGTTTTTAAACTTACATTTGTATTTTTCTTTTTCTTTCATGGTATAAGAACATAAAAGAGATTTCATCAATAAATAAAATAATTTTCCCATGTATTATAAAATATCACACGTGAAGCAAAGGCAAATTACTAGATTTTCGTGCCATGTTAATAAAGATTCAACTTGCATTCTCAAAAATTTAAAAAACAATTTTTTAGCTAAAATTTAATATGGTTTGTACGTTTTGGATCATTTTGATGTGCTGATGTCAAAAATAATTTTTAAAAAATGAAAAAACATCATTGACATGCATTTTAACACGAAAAGTTATTTGAAAAGCATCCGCACCCGCACCCACAACCACACTGTCAAACACCAACTAATAGTTGAGGCTGTTGAGTAAAAGGATTAGATTGTAATATTAAAAGAGAGTTAAGAATCAAAATGAAAACAAAAACATTCGAGGATTGAAGTGTAAATAATATGTTTCAGAACATTCATGATGTTTCAAGAAAAAATTACAATTCGTAGAATTAATCATGGAATTAGTTATTTAGTTATAATAAATTACAAAGACTTATAACTATATATATAATTCAATTCGTAGAATTAATCATCGAATTACTTTTTTTTTAATAGAATATTTCAACTTTTATTGTTTTCTATAGAAGTTCTCAAATATCAATCTTTTCAACCAACCACCAAAATAATCAACAGCTCCTTCCATTGCCTTCTTGATGCAAGTGGAAGTACATCAAGGCAGCAGTGAGCCTAGAAAGATAGAAGATTTTTTTTTTTAAAAAAAAAAGAAAGATAGAAGATTAATTGAAATAGGATTGAAATTCCTAAAACCTTATTTTATTTTTTAAATATTAAAATAATCAACTTTGTATTCTTAAAAGGTTTTCAATGTGTTTTATAGGCTAAAAAAATCAACCTTTACCACAAAACAAATCATAGTCCAAATACATTAAAAAAAATTAACACAGAATCTAATATAAAATAATAAATCTAGAAATATCTAGAAAAAATAATAAAGTTAGCCAAATCAGAAGCTTACATGTTTAATTTTGGTAGATCTAACAGTCCAATGAATAATAAAGTTGTTACCTATTATAAAATAGCTTATAGACTATCTTGTAAAAAATTGAATCTTACCTCATTATTAGATTTTCTATTATTATTATTATTATTATTATTATTATTTTAAGCCATTATCTTGGTATAGCATTATTAGAAATTCTCTTGGAACTAAAAATGTCTTAATGATATATATTTTTATATATCATGTAATCTACATAATTAATTTAGAACAAATTCTTCTATAACTACTCAAAATCTTTAATTTTTATAAATAGTTTTTAAATCTGATCAGATAATCGACCCAACCCAAGATCCGAGTCATGGGTTTTGCCTGGGTTCTCGGGTCAACCCCAATTTTGTTTATAAATCAAAATAACATATTTTGGTTAAATAAATAAATAGGCAACGGGTTACAACCGATATTACCGGGTCAACTAGGTCATCGAGTCAACCTACTGGATCGGTCGAGTTATTGACTTCCCTTGTTTTTTTTTAAACTCAGCCCGGTTATAACCCCGGGTCAGCCGAGTATAATCTGAAGTCAATCAAGTTCCAAACCGAGTTTTAAAACCATGCAGCTACGTCACCTCCTCTTCATGAACATCTTAAAAAATTGAATTTAGAGGTCGAAGCCGTCACACCCTTTATACAAGACATGATATTTGTTTCCAAGCACTCGGATCAGTAGTCGAATCACGTCACTGAGCTGAGATATATATATAAAAAACAAGAAAATCAATTATTTAATTTTGAACCAGTTGGGTTTAT
>Ga0307509_10012718_pt1 | contig 10030 bp, 9 predicted proteins | sample 10_EM_MG_FD_202245 | JGI IMG/M metagenome (GOLD analysis project Ga0307509, IMG submission 202245) | Populus trichocarpa ectomycorrhiza microbial communities from riparian zone in the Pacific Northwest, United States - 10_EM | ecosystem: Host-associated > Plants > Roots > Unclassified | place... | reverse complement strand
ATCCATTTTGTCTTTTTTATTTTTTATTAAAGTTCATCAAGGTATAATTAATTTTACAAAACTAAAACTAAAAACATAAAAAATGTAAAAAAAATAAAATTGAAACAGCCTTATAAAATCTAGAACAGTTTTTTAAACCCGGCCCGGTGGTCAACCTGGCCCAAGGCTCGGGCCATGGGTTTTAACTGGGTCACCAAGTCAACCTTATTTTTTTTATAAATCAAAACGATGTTATTTTGGTAAAAAAAAAAATAGTTAACAGATTGCAATCTGGTTTTTGACTGGATCTTGTCGAGTCAGCCGGATTTTCAACTACCCTTATTTTTTCATAAACTCATCCCGGTTCCAGTTCCGGGTTAATCAGGTCCCAAATCAACCTGCCAGATCGAACCGGGTTTTAAACTATTATCTAAAAAACAAAAAATATATCCATAAAGCCTGGTAATAAAAATATGTCCACGGCAGTTGAATATATTTTGAAGAACACGAATCTTTTAAGTTTTTCGTTAATTGTTTTTTGTGTGTACACACCTATAGCACGTAAATGGGTTATTTCCATTTTCTATGTGTTCTTAGAATATTTTACATGTTCTTCCTACTTTAATGGGTTAAATTATTATTTTTAATTTTTTAAAATTAAAACTTCATTTTTAGAAGTAAAAGAATACATTATCCCTTTTTCTTTTATTCTAATATGTTGAATTATTACAAACACAAAAATAAAGTGATTTTATAAATTACTTGAGGGGCAACTAGATCATTCATGTAACTCCATTAGTCACTTGTCACATCATGAAAAGGAAATTAGATATATATATATCATCCATTACTTGTCGCATTAGTCATTGATATTAACGTGGATCACATGTACACGGTAAGTCGATCATCTACATGACATCATTCATCAAATCTTTTTATTCTACAATATATTTATTATATTTATAAGGATTTCATAAGACTAATTGTTTGTATGAATATAATGACTTAATAGCGTTTATCCAAGAATAGTAAAATTATATCATTTTCAGGGTTGAGCGGATGGTCGAAAAAGCCCGTTAATTGACTTCAAAATCTGATTTTTCCGGGTGGGTCGGGTCAATTTTTCCTTACCCATAATTACTTCATATTTTATTCCTGGCGGTCAACGATTAAAGGTGAAGCTATAGTCACAAGCAACATTGACTTTTAATAGCGGGCAAAACGACACCGTCTATCTTCTTCCTGAACACTATTAAACATCCGAATTATGCGCGTGAAAACAACGGGGGAAGCAAAACGCAGCATCTATAATTCTATACCACACAAGTCAGTAATTGTTAACGTAAACAAACGAAGAGGTGAATTGATCGTCTGGTGAGACCTCTCCAGTTTGCACGGTCGCTTCCTCAATATCTTTTTTTTTTTAGCGCAAATAAATTGCAAATATTCGGATCTTTGGATCTGTAAAAAATGGGCGACGGGATTTTTGGCCCAACCATGGATCTGATGCGATCGGAGCCGATGCAATTAGTGCAACTTATCATTCCTATCGAGTCAGCTTATCGCACCATTTCTTATCTCGGTGACCTCGGCCTCTTCCAATTCAATGATGTAAGCTTTTGAGATTTTCTGTTGTTTGATTCCTCTGCTTACCAAACCCTAATTACCTTGATGATTCTGTCAACATTTGTTTTAGTTAATGATTTGCGCAATGTGATTTCGTTGATTTCAGTTAGGATAGACTTCGATTGGATTTGTTTTGATTTCAATGATTTCAGCATTGCGTGTTTGCAGTTACGAAATTGAACCAGAAGAACTTGAGTTTCTGTTTCGTTTTTTTGTTCTTACGTTTCAGATTTAATATATTGATGGTGTGTTTTTACTGTTTTATCCAGCTTAATGCGGAAAAGAGTCCGTTCCAACGGACGTATGCTGCTCAGGTTTGGTTTTGATGTTGTAGAGATAAATTCTGTGGTGGAAAATGTTGTTTATTATTTGTTAGGCGTTGAACTTTCCTTTCGCTGTGTAGATTAAAAGATGCGCAGAAATGGCTCGCAAGCTACGTTTCTTCAAGGAGCAAATGAAAAAGGCTGGGTTGTCACCGACAAAATCTTTAAGAAGTAGTGATGTTGATCTGGATCGTTTGGAGGTATTACTGTAGATTTTTAGTTTTTTGGACTATGCTTTCTTGGAATTAGAACTTGTTGAGATGTATTGAGGCAAAGTTTTGTTTCGTTTTGGCATGAGTAGGTGGCGCTTGGAGAACTGGAATCGGAGCTGATAGAGATAAATTCGAATAATGAAATGCTACAGCACACTTACAATGAACTATCAGAATATAAGCTTGTCTTGCAGAAGGTATGGCTTCTTTTGCATCCAAAGCCTTTGGTGTGATGATGAGACCTATAATTCTCGTCGATCTTTGTATAGCCCTGTAGTGCTTGAGATAATGATCTTTCTCCCGCACACATTTGCACACACCACACATTATTTCTACACGTAGATGAACCAGCTATTGGCCTCTTCTATGAGGAGAAACTTCAGTAACAAATGCTTTCACATTTTACTATGAATGTACTCAAACCTGGAATTTTGAATATTATAGAAATTAGGATTGTGTGATTTACTTTGAAAGTCCACTGGAGCTCTGAAATGGGTTGTGTTTTTTTTGTATCTCATGTCAGGCTGGTGAACTTTTTCACTCTGCTCAAAGCAGTGTTGCAGCTCAGCAGAGTGAACTTGAAGCATATAACACTGCTGAAGCATCCATTGACAGTGCATTATTGTTGGAGCAAGTACTGATTTTGGTTTTTTCTGTTCTTTATCATAGCAGCTGAAAGTTTGTCATTTTCTGCAAACTGATGCTTAAAAATCAACATTGTTTAGGAAATGACAATGGATCCATCAAAGCAAGTTAAGCTGGGGTATATCAGTGGTCTTGTTGCAAGAGAAAAGGCAATGGCTTTTGAAAGGATTTTGTTTCGAGCAACTAGGGGCAATGTCTTTTTGAAGCAATCCGTGCTTGAAAATGCTGTTGTTGATCCCGTGTCAGGGGACAAGGTTAATTCCTGCATTTGTTTGTTCTTCATTTCTAGAATTGGATATACAGACCTTATTTTGAGAAACTCGTGATGTATCAATTTACAGGTTGAAAAAAATGTATTCATTGTCTTCTATTCTGGTGAAAGAGCAAAGAACAAGATTCTTAAACTCTGTGAAGGTTTTGGAGCAAATCGCTACCCATTTATGGAGGACCTAAACAAACAGTTTCAGATAATTTCTCAGGTACAAACTATGATTGCTCATGTGTCTTACCTCTGATTCTTGTGGATTAGAAGCCTGGCACACTGAAAATTAATTACTTGGTCAATTTTAGAGAGCAAACGATTATTTCTATGTTTCTTCTTGAGGATTCTGTTTATTATTCTCTCTGTTTCATCTTTTTTACCATCTGCTCATTAACTTGATTACACAGAAGGATTGTGAATTGCTTTTGCTTTCTTTCCTTTTCTTTCTGGCTTTTTGGGCACTTTACTGCCATTTGGTCTATGCAAACATAAAGCATACTCTTATTACTCAAAAGAAAAGGGAGTTCACTCCCTGTCAACTGGCAGTTAATCATTGGGACAGTAGATCCAAGTACAGCATGTCGAGGTTGAAACTACATGCCTCAAGGTTCATAAGAATTTAATCTGCCATCACTTTATGTCCATAGACATGAATTTGTTAGTGCATGGTAGTGTGGCCTTATGTGTGTTATTATATAGGCATATAAATAAACGAGTAACAGTTTCAGGGGGAAAACTGAAGAAAAATGCTAAATCAAAGTTTATAAGAGACATGCTTTTCGCTTGATGCTTTGGATAGGGAAAAGTTCAATGAACTGGACAATACCCTTAATAATAAAGCAGCAGAGCATCATTATCTGAAGATAAACCTAAATCCCTAGCTAGTTTTAGTGTGGAAGCAGGTGAAGCTGAATAATTGCACTAAAGTCCTAATTCATTTACAAATAATGTTTAGCTGGTAGCAAACTGAAGATTTAAAAAGAGAGTGCCTTATTCCCATTTTTGAAATTAACCTTGAGTTTTTCTTTAGTACTTTGTCATAGTTCCACTAGCATCTCTGTCCAATTTTCTAGAATCAAGTTCAAACTCCAGTCTGATGTAAAATTTGTAAATTCACTGATTTCTAGGTGTCTGGAAGACTTGCTGAGCTTAAAACTACTATAGATGCTGGGTTGGCGCACTGGAGCAATTTGTTACAAACCATTGGCTTTGAGTTTGAGCAGTGGAATTTTCTGGTTTGTTTGGGTCATTTTACTTCATCCTTTGGATCATTGCTGGGAATAATAGAAGTTGAGTTAAGCTGAGTTGAATCTTTTTTGTCAACTAAATTTGTGTCTTTTAACTTGTACAGGTGAAGAAGGAAAAATCTATTTACCACACTTTAAATATGCTCAACATGGATGTGACAAAGAAGTGTCTTGTTGCTGAAGGTTGGTGCCCAGTTTTTGCAACAGATCAGGTTTGTGGTGTTAACTTGTATTGCTTGGGGCTTGGTTAAATCTTGCATGAACCGTAACTATTAAACCATTTCATGGTTGTTTCTCTTCAGATACAAAATGGACTACGGCGAGCGACTTTAGACAGCAGCTCACAAATTGGAGCCATATTCCATGTTTTGCAGACAAAGGATTCACCCCCTACCTATTTCCGAACAAACAAATTTACTTCTGCTTTTCAAGAAATTGTAGATGCATATGGGTGAGTTACTTGTGTTTCAGACAATACAAGGGGTCTTTAATTTTTTAAAGTAATTTTTGGCAGGTTAATTGATTATCAGGGCTCTATCATAACTGTAGAAGTTTTCTGATGCCTTTAAGATAGGAATGTTAATGCCAGAACACGACCACTCTGTTAGCATTGACAGAACTTACAGTTTCTCTAATAATTGATTGTTTGTTCCTTGTTCTCTTTGAGCACAGAAATTATGGTAGTTGAGAGACAGAAAACTAGTCCATTGTTGTTGTTAGTATGGTCCATCTTATCATGTAAAGTTAGTTTGTGACCAAAGCTTATTTAGTTGATATTATATGTTTTTGCATTATGTCCATCCCACTAATTCAATACTGTTCATTTTATCTGCATAAACAATCTAGGGGTGGTTCTCTTTGTCAATACACTTAGCAGAATGAGCGAATACAGTTGACTAGAACATTTCTCCCACTCCATGACTTGTAATCATGCATCATTCTATTTGACCAGTTCACTGTTACAAAGATGAAATAGAGGTGTTAACTGACAATTTTTTCAGGGTTGCCAAGTACCAGGAAGCAAATCCTAGTGTATACACAATTGTCACATTTCCCTTCCTCTTTGCTGTTATGTTTGGTGATTGGGGCCATGGTATTTGCTTGCTGTTGGCAACATTATATTTTATTTTCAGGGAAAAGAAACTTTCCAGTCAGGTAATTGTGATACAGCTCGTGTCTTAGCTAGCTCTTCCTGTCAATTGTCGCATACTTTAGCTTACTTGCTTTTGTAAACAACAGAAGCTTGGAGACATTATGGAAATGGCTTTCAGTGGCCGTTATGTGATAATGATGATGGCAATTTTTTCAATCTACACGGGGTTGATATACAATGAATTCTTTTCGGTTCCATTTGAGCTGTTTGGGCTGTCAGCCTATGGGTGTCGTGACCAGTCTTGCGGGTATTAACCAGTACAAATTTACTCGTATGCATGTGTGGTTCAACTTTCCCTGTAAATTATCCATGCTCTCTTTGCATTGTAGGGATGCTTCTACTGCTGGTCTAGTCAAGGTTCGTGCCACTTATCCATTTGGTTTGGATCCTAAATGGCATGGTACCCGGAGCGAGTTACCTTTTCTTAACTCGATGAAGATGAAGATGTCAATTTTATTTGGAGTGGCCCAGATGAATCTTGGTATCATAATAAGTTACTTCAATGCAAAGTTCTTCGGAGATAACATAAATATCTGGTGAGCTATACTCGATTCCTGCATGCAATGCATTGATTCAAATATGTTACAGCATGTCCTTGTGGGAATAATCAGCATAATGATGATTTTAAGTTAATGGCCATTCCTGAACATCCAGCTCTCTTTTTGAGAGAATTTGATCTTATAAACATGAATGTCCTTGTTTGTTGGAGTGGAGAGATGGGGCCTTGGGGGCATGTAGATATAGATTCTTTGCTTTTCATTGCTTGTACCTTTTTTTGCCCCCTTATTTCCATCTTCGGAATTGACTGGAAACTGTTGCATTGTTTTAGGTATCAATTTGTGCCCCAGATGATTTTCTTAAACAGCTTGTTTGGTTACCTTTCGCTCCTCATAATAGTGAAATGGTGCACTGGTTCACAAGCTGATCTATACCATGTGATGATATACATGTTTCTAAGTCCCACTGATGATTTGGATGACAATCAGCTTTTTTTCGGCCAGAAATTTTTTCAGGTATTATCTCTTTTATAGTGATTGTGTGGAAATTTTCCCTCATGGCTTAAGGAAAACAGACTAGCTAACATGTCCTGTGTTTCACCACTAGATCTTGTTGCTACTATCAGCCCTTGCTGCTGTCCCATGGATGTTGTTTCCAAAGCCTTTTCTATTGAAGAAACAACATGAGGAAGTATGCTCGATCTTTTTCAAATGCATTTGTTGCTATAACTCTTTTGTAAAAATATCGTTAACTCTATTTTCCCTAAATGCCTTGTTCAGAGGTTCCAAGGTCAATCATATGCACGGCTGGACAGCAGTGATTACTCTCCTGAAGTCGAGCAGCATTCTGTTTCTCATAACCATGAGGAATTCGAGTTCAGCGAGGTGTTTGTTCACCAGCTTATACATACCATAGAGTTTGTGCTCGGAGCAGTGTCGAATACGGCTTCATATTTACGTTTATGGGCCCTCAGGTTGGTTCTTCTAGTAATTACTTGATATTTATATTTTCAAGCTAAATTTTCACCCTTCTTTGAATTCTTGTTTGTGATTGCTCATTAGAATATGTTCATTTCTCCGTTTCCTGTCTAAAGCAGAGGAAAATCAATTTGATTGTTAAGATCTTATGTCAATATGCCTTCCTGACACATCTCTCGCGTTTAAAATGAATGTCGGGTACTTTTATGCATTCTAGTACAGGAAGTTAACTGTTTAATATGAGTGAATTATTTGGTGATTTTTCAGTCTGGCCCATTCAGAGCTAGCAAGTGTATTCTATGACAAGGTTCTTCTTCTATCCTGGGGGTGAGTTCTCATGTCCATGTTTTGGCTTGTGATGAAAGCAACTTGACGTCACAAATTTGATCAAGCAATGTAATGAATCATCTGTGAATGACTGCAGGTACAACAGCATCTTAGCTCGCAGTATTGGCTTGATTGTATTTATATTTGCAACTGTTGGTGTCCTACTAGTGATGGAGACCCTTAGTGCATTCCTACATGCCTTGAGGCTTCATTGGGTAGAGTTTCAAAACAAATTTTACGTGGGAGATGGATACAAATTCTATCCATTTTCATTTGCTTCGCTTGGTGAAGATGATGAATGAGATACGTTAACTGAATAGAATAGTCACAGGCTTAGATAGGAAATAGGACTCATCATACATTGATGAAAGTATAGCAAACTTGCAATCCTGTTAAACATGATCAAGGAGCTCGAGAAAGCTAACTGAAGAAGTGCTCTTCCGAGTTCGGAAGAACCTGCTCGTGAGGAACAACCAATTTCGCAGTGTTCATGATTATTGAATCAAGCCTTGCTGGTGTGGCTGCCTATTCCCTGCACGTGGATTGTCGAGATTGACCTTGATCAAGAGCAACTATAAAGGAAATTTGTTGCATGATGCTTCTAGAATTTTGCCAGCCAGTTAGCAAATAAGAAGCTTATCCGAAACTCAGTCATTGTACAAGCTTCAAGAATTTTTGCCTGTTAGAATTCATGGTGTGGTGGCTGTATTCTTCGTCACTGATTGTTAGGGTACTGTTGTGCAATATTGTCTAGTTAGGAGAAGAAAGTAATCAGTGTTGAAAATAGACATTGAACTCTCTTTGTAGATGAGTAGTTGGGAATATAACACGAGGTTTCTCAAATTGTTGAGAGAAATTTTCCTAAACACAGAGAAATAAATGAGAGAAGAAGGACAAGTTGACATGTTGTGCTGGCTACATGATGTTCTTAAAAAGCAATAAATACATTATTAATGAGATTGAGCAATGCATAAACCCTTAGTCTTATACAGAGAATTCTGGCATAAAATGATTTTAAGTACTAACATCACCTATATCATGATAACTTTTGCCAGAGATTCGTTGAATCTTACACTACGCTAGATATACATATATGTGTATATAGCGCCAATACACATCACACTTAATATATATAGACGAGCGCGAGCACCATCTAAGAATTTAGTGCTTCAATACGCCAAGGGCACAACAATCTACTGAGCTGTAGTGTGAATTGCAGCAACAGTTGAAACCATGGAATCTACACCACAGATATTGCGACCCCTGCAGATTTTGTAATAGCCATTCTCTCCCCAATTCTGTCCCCATGAATTCTTGATAATCCAGAAGGGCTTTTCCTTAAACCGGATAGGAGCATAACCAGCGGATCCATACCCCACCAGTAGCACCCCGTGATCCTGACGCTTCGAGCAAATGTATGGGCATGAAACTCCACCTACATATGTCTGCATAAAAGCTGCATTGATCGCCACTGCACCATGGAAAGTAGAAGGAAAAAACCTTACAATTAGTGTGTCCAGTAAGAGTACGCAAAATAGAAAATCTCAACCGAAGGGGTTGATGAGAATACAGATACCAATGCCTGCGCCCAGAGGTAGCTAAAATACCTGAGAGTGGACCATGCTTCACCAGATTCGCAGCAATTTGATCTTCATCGATTGAAACAACACTGAAGTTAGATACGGATGCTACAACTTTGCTCTTGTCAAATTTGCAAGTGCCACCGTCAGTTCCAGTGTAAGGATAGTCTTCCTCACGTTCAAGTCCACCAGCCTTGAGTGCGTACTCAAAGGCATTATTCATCAGCCCACCGTCGCAGCCAGAGTCACAGGCACCATATTCTTCTGGATCACACTGCAAGAAATTAGAAATACAGCAGGGCATCAAAATTAGAAATCATGACCCCAGTAACTAAATCTTCATGTCTCCTTCGTAAGCTAAAAAAATCCACTTTCATGTAACAAAATTGAAATCCTCGGTGTCTTTCATGGAGAAATCGAAGAAAGACAGGATCAAAAGCGTGGAAATAAAGAAGTCAAACCTCATGGTCGCAGTCCACAAGCTGCTGCTCACTCAAGCTCGCAAGCTCTCCTGTGGCTAAATAATGAGCTCCTTCTAACGCCCCGGTAGCACTAAACGACCAGCACGATCCACACGATCCCTACAAAAAAAAACCCAACATGATAATACAGACACCATGGAAAAACCCGAAAGACAGAAAAGCTGGTCTGAGGATACTTCGCATCTACAACAAGAGGGAAAAAAGAAAATGGATATTTAAAAACCTGGTCTTTGACTTCTGTAACGGCACCGTGATCGCGCCAGTCATAATCAGTAGGTAGATCAGTAGTAGGAAGGATCGGCGCCTTGTTAGCGTCCGTAGGCAACCGTAGCCGCCGCTTCAATCCAAGGAACTGGCGGCGGAATTCTTTCGGTGTCAGGTCAGAGAACTTGGTGACGCCGTGGGCGGCGGTGGGGTCTATCATCTGGTGTTTCTTCGCACGGCGAAGATTAGCTTTGAAAACACCAAATCGGTAATCATGCTCTTCTTGAGTCGCGTATGTTTTGCCGAATTTGGATTTGAAAGAAGTGAAATGATGCTCTGCGCTAAGGAGATCATCCTCGCCGTCTGATACGACTTGTATGATTAAAGGATCGTCGAGGTCGTTGGAAGATACTGTGGATGCGACTGCGGAGCTTATGAGTGTAAGAAGGAGTACAGCGAGCAGAGAAAAGCGCTCCATTGTGTGGCCAGGAAAGTCTGTGCAGTGGAAGGATAGA
>Ga0307509_10012717_pt1 | contig 10031 bp, 4 predicted proteins | sample 10_EM_MG_FD_202245 | JGI IMG/M metagenome (GOLD analysis project Ga0307509, IMG submission 202245) | Populus trichocarpa ectomycorrhiza microbial communities from riparian zone in the Pacific Northwest, United States - 10_EM | ecosystem: Host-associated > Plants > Roots > Unclassified | place... | reverse complement strand
GGTGACCACACGTAATAGGAATGTTGCCAAGTGCATGGGCTCCTCACCCACTGACATTTTAGAACTAGGACTTCTCTCTACAGATGAATGCTGGTCACTATTCAGTCAGCTAGCATTTTTTGAAAAAAACAGTAGAGAGAGAGGAGATTTAGAAGATATTGGTAGACAAATTGCAGCAAAGTGTAAAGGCTTGCCTGTTGCTGCAAAGAGTCTAGGAAGTCTTTTGCGCTTCAAAAGAAGCAGAGCAGAGTGGGAAAGTGTCTTGAACAACCATGTTTGGGAGATAAAAGAAGTTGAAAGCAATCTTTTGGCTCCTTTATGGTTGAGCTACCATGACTTGCCCTCTGATATGAGACCGTGTTTCTCATATTGTGCAGTCTTTCCAAAAGACTTCAGATTTCAGAGGGATACTTTGATCAAACTGTGGATGGCACAAGGTTTCCTTCGGGAAACACAGAATAAAGAGATGGAAGTAATGGGTCGTGAGTGCTTCGAAGCTTTAGCTGCTCGCTCTTTCTTTCAAGATTTTGAGAAAGACGAGGGTGATGGCAGCATTTATGCATGTAAGATGCATGACATGGTGCATGATTTTGCACAAAGTTTGACAAAAAATGAAAGTTTTAGTGTAGATATCGATGGTGCGGCAGAGTCGAAGATAGACTCTTTTTCTAGAGATGCCCGACACTCCATGGTAGTAGTGTTTAGAAATTATGAAACCGACCCGTTTCCTGCAACCATTCATAGTTTTAAGAAGCTTCGTAGCCTGATTGTTGATGGTTATCCTTCACTGATGAATGCAGCCCTACCTAACTTAATCGCTAATTTGAGTTGTCTAAGAACACTGAAGTTGCCAAGATGTGGAGTAGAAGAAGTCCCATCCAACATAGGAAAGTTGATACACCTGAGGCATGTTGACTTCTCTTGGAATGAGATCAGGGAGTTACCTGAAGAGATGTGTGAATTGTATAATATGCTAACTTTAGATGTCTCGGATTGTTGGAAACTTGAAAGGCTGCCTGATAACATAGGAAGACTGGTCAAATTAAGACATCTCAGAGTTGCTCATGCTGGGGATGCCGAGTGGTTTGTGAAGATGAGAGGAGTTGAGGGGTTAAGTTCTCTTCGGGAATTAGATGATTTCCATGTGAGTGGTAGTGATAAAGAGTCTACAATTGGGGATTTGAGAAATTTGAACCAACTTCGAGGATCTCTGGATATAAGATGGTTAGGAGATGTGAAAGATCCTGATGAGGTTAAGAAAGCAGAACTTAAGAGTAAGAAACACCTCACTCATTTATATTTATGTTTTAAATCGAGGACAGACAGGGAAAAAATTAACGATGATGAAGTCCTTGAAGCCTTAGAACTTCCTCCAAACTTAGAATCTTTGGTGATAGGTGATTACCAAGGAATCATCCCATTGTTTCCTGGGTGGATTAATAAACTAAGGGTTGTTTTACTCGTTAACTGGGAGAAGATTGAGAATCTGCCTCCTTTGGGGAAGTTGCCATATCTTGAAGTATTAACCGTATGGAGGATGGGATGCGTGGGAAGGGTGGGGCGTGAATTCTTGGGATTGGGAGTTGATAGTATTGGAGAAATGACATCATCATCATCAAATACTATTATTGCATTCCCCAAGTTGAAAAGTCTTTCCTTTCGGTGGATGGGAAAGTGGGAAGAGTGGGAAAGAGGAGAAGGAGGAAATGAAGATAAAACAAACATCTCCATTTCAACCATAATTATGCCATCTCTTCGTTCCTTGAAAATTATGGATTGTCCAAAATTGAAAGCACTTCCGGATTACGTGCTCCAGTCAACAACTCTTGAGCAACTGACAATCAGAAACTGTCCAATTATAGAAGCGCAATTCAAAGCAGGAGGAAAGGGCTGGCCCAACGCCTCTCATACCCCAAACATCAGAATTAATTAATACCCACAGATGAGGTAATGTGTTCTATTTATTAATTCCCCTGGCATCAAATTCTTTTTTTATCTATTTATTTATTAATTAATAGAAAAGGGTAGCACTTAATTTTATGTATAATTTTAGGAAACTGATCTTCAACTTAATTTCTCCTCTTAATTGGCAGTCTTCCTTATTATGGGGCAAGGTTTAATACGACAATACATAATTGGCTGCAGGTAATTAACTTCTATATATGTAATTAGGAACTAACTTCCTATTGGATTATTTTATTTATTAATACGACAATAGGTAATTAGCCTCTTTTATTTATTTATTTATTTGTTTGTTTATTTTGGGTGTTCCTATTGGATTAATTGCCTATATTAGTATATATCCATGAAGTAGACATCTACTGTATAATTAATTTTAATAAAAGAATATTAGCTTTGATGAATTAAGAGTGTATATGATCCGTCAATTTCATAGTTCAACTATATAATCATCTTTCGTATTGCCATGCAGGCGCCTAACTAACAACATGGGGGAAGGAAATATTGCCAGCGCTCAAATCCATCGGAGGAGGAGGAGATGTGTATTTATCCTTTAATTAATTATTTATTTATATTGTTTCTGACTTTTCTTCTTTTTATTTTTTTACTTATTCTCTCTCTGTTTCTTATAATAGTTCAAAATTGTTACCTTAGCATTTAAATTAATAATAGTGTTTCCGTGATTCTCCCGTGGTTTTTCCCTCATTTTGAGAGGGTTTTCCACGTAAAATCATCGTCTCCTTTCCCTTGTCTCCTGTTCTGCTATTTTTGTTTTTATCCCTGCTTTCTCTACAATAAAAACTTTACTTAGCCTCATTTATTTGTTGAAAAGTATTTTTTTAAAAAAAATAAGTTTCAAAAAAATAAATTATTTTTTAATATTTAATAGTGTAATGAAAAATAAGTTATTTTATTTTTTTTCAAGTTTATTAAAATAATAATGAACAAATCTTACAAATTAAAAGGTTAAATGAGAATGAAATTGAAAAAAAAATATAATTTCATAAATTATTTCAAATAAAATAAATAATAATCAAAATAATAGAGTTCAAATCTAAAAAATAAAAAAAATTAAAAGATGAAGAAATTAAAATAATAATAATAAACATTTCATAAATTATTTCAAATAAAATAAGTAACAATAAAAAAAATAAGGACCAAATTTGAATCATAAAAAATTTCAATTAAAAAATGATAAGGGAAAATCAAAATAAAAATCATAACCAAAGTTAATATAAAAATTAAATTCTAAAGGATGAAATTGAAAAATAAATATTCAAAACAAAATATATATAGCAATCAAAAGTTTAAAGACTAAATTTGATATAATCAGTAAATAATATAACTTTTCTAAATTTTTAACAACTTTCGGAAAGTGTTTTCCGTCCAAAATAAAAGAAAAACACTTTTTTGAAAACCAAGCCAAATTTTTCTTTGACCGGAAAGTGATTTTCGTTGATTAATTTTTTAATGTCAAACAAACACAGAAAAATTTAAAAAGTGATTTTTTAAAAACTACTTTCCGGAAAACAAACATCACCCTTAAGAATCAGATGCTGCTTCTTAAGAGCCAATTGTTGACATTAAGAGGATCAGACTCCATAAGAGTTCTAATTTCTACCATCGTGTGATTGCATCAAAAGCCTATTGGACAGCAAAAGAGGCGTAAGAGCCTGCCATCCGATTCTTTTAGATTTCCTCCATCGCCATCTCTTAAAACATAAACATGTTTTGAGCCTTTCAATCAACATTGTCTATACACCAGAGTTACTCAATACTTTCATTGACATCTACCATCAATTGGGGCTTGATATGAATTTCTGCAACAATCAGTCGAATTTGATTTCCGCGGCTTCGTTAACAAGCACTAAGCAATCTGGCTAGCTAGTTACAAATGCTTGAAGATGTTGATACTTAATTCTAATACAAGGATACTGATGGTGACAAGAATTATCACACCTCTGCAGCATGGGAATCAGCCTTATTGAATACCGAAGAGTTAATGAAATTATTAAGGACAGATCTCTGACACTCACAGCTTAAGGCACCGCTAAAGATGCCCTTCTTAAGATTGCCATTGTTGATTTCCGTAGTTCGAAGCCCAAGTCCTTGGATTCTATTTAATTTAACTCGGCCAAACAAGAATGAAAAACAAGAGCAGTTGCAGTTGCCATCACTGGAGTCACACAGCTCATCAGTTTAAGTGGATTTCTCAAACCTGAACACATCCCAAAAGCACCGTTATTTTGTAGGAATAACTGTATATCTCTTGCATTAAAATGTAGAGAGTTACTAACCAAGGCCAAAATGTTAGGATATAAATTGACACTTACAATCTATGAGACTTGATGCGGGCACTGTCTCTGGCCCGATGTAATCTTGGTGCGTAATGCCACAGTTGCTTCATCTTTGCAATTATGGAACCTGCAAGTATGTTGGCTCGTCGTGTTTAATAATAAACTGTACTCAAATCAACCTTTCAGTTGGTGGACCATGAACCTCTTAAGATGCTCATGAACCTCGTTGAGAAACAGAATGACTCGACCAGATCTTGCACATAATTGCTAATCAAATGTTAGAGTTCAGCGAATTCTTGATCTTCTTTCTGTTTTCTCTTTTTTGGCAAATTAATAGCCTTTTTCCTGTGACTGCATGCATGAATTACTGGTAATGTTTTGTTTTTCAAACAAAAACTTCTGTGCAGAAGACCAACTGAGGTAAGAGGTTGATACACTAGACTACATTTCATAAATGCAGCACTCACCGTGCATAGACAGACCAACAGACCAACAATAATGTAAGAGAAAATGCCAGCTTTGTCATGCAAGAGATCAATCAGAAGTAATGATAATCAAAAGGGAGTGAATATACAATGGCATTGGAGTGATTTTGATAACACCAAGGGTGGCTTTTTCTCAGGATTCCAAAGCATCCATACCCATGCTAACCAAACTCAATCCTTTGCTATAATAGCCAGTGAAAGTGAAGGGGAAAAAAAAATACAGAGCATTTGGCTTCCTCAGTTGGCTTTGGAGAAGGTGTGAGAGAGAGCTGGGCACAGGGTTATTCGCGCGAAGAATAAAAGAATTGTTGGCTGCTAAACGGAAAACATCAAAGCAGAAAGAGAGAGAGAGAGATGAACCACTATAAACGGCTGCAAGCCTGAAACAGGAGTGATGAAGAGGAGAAGGGTTTGCTGTGGAAGCTTTGGCGCTGGTTGGGGGTTGGTTTTGGTGTCGACCTGGAGGTCATTAATCACTGCTTCTTGTTTATCAATTTGTTATTTTTTTTTTTTTTGCCTGAAATAGAGAGAATTTGTTTGGTTCTAATTGAAATAAGCAGAACTTGTAAATTGGTTAGCTTAGGGTAGGAAGAACAATCTGGGTTGAATCAGTATCATTTATTGTTGTGTAAAACTGCATCAGAGGTGACTTTACTGTTCACCAAAATTTCTTGTTTCTCAGTGAGGAGTGGATAAGTTTTCTCAGTTCGAAATAATTAGACTATGCTGAAAATACTGAGAAGTTAGTGATGATGCTTGTCGTCAATCTTGTCAGTAGGGAGATCATTGAGGTATCCTCCCTGTTTAACCATTTGAAGGCATGTTCATATCCGTTTAATGATCCTTTTGTTTCGGATTAAAGTCTTACAACTATTGTCTTCAAAGGTGGTTTTTCTATGATTTTGCTATTATCAGGGATTCGACGTGTCCTTAACATTTTTTTTCTTCTCTCTGTTTTTTATGCTACATGTTTGTAGCTAATGGATTATTTTTGTTTATTTTATAGCCATTGATACTTTATACAACATGCATGTTGACTTTTATGAGCATAAATTATTTTGCTTGAGAAAATTAAAGTTTAAGAGCGTTTATTTAAAAGTATAATTGTGGTTGCTTTTCAAAATACTTTTTATTTGTAAATATATTAAAATAATATTTATTTTATTTTTAAAAATTTATTTTTAACATCAACATATCAAAATTATTTAAAAACACTAAAAAATATTAATTTAAAATAAAAAAAAATTAATTTTTTTTAAATACTTTTAAAACTCTAACGGCCTTTTTAAGTCATAGAAATTTTATCTGCACATATTAAGTCGTATGCTAGTTTTCAATTAAGCTGGTTTGGAAAATATTAGGAAAAGCCTCGACACGCACTCTCTATTTTCTCCTTGTTTGATAGAGAAACGGTTATTGTCGTTATCTATTAACAACGCGTGAGCAACGCCTCCTACTCACCGTCGACTCAGCATGACATGGATTGGGATTAATAATGTAAAAACACGCCATTTTTTATCGATCTCAATCGCCATTGATAGTCCTCCCTGCTGGTTTCGCTAATAAGAGAACATTAACATATTTGAAGCGTGCCAACATCCTCTGTGCACCATTCGATCATCTTACCATCAATCAATGTTGGACTCCAAAAAATCTCAACCGTCTATTTTTCTTTTCTTTTCTTATTATTTTGAATGTTTCAGCCAAAATTAAGTTTCCTTTTCTCTTAAGTTAAATCATCTTAATAATTTATTTTACTCTCTTACTTGTCGTTTTACATCACCCTATTTCTTTTTTTTTTTCTTTCTTTTCTGTTTATTAATAAGAATTTGTTTGGTTTATTCTCTTACTCACCTATATATAAAATACTTCATACACTATTTTTTTTTTATCAATACAAAGAATTCATGGATAGAATCATTTGCATCTTAATTAAATACGAGTTATGAAAATACATCTAATTAAAAATACATTAAATTTAAATGTATGAGCATTGATTTTTAGATATCTTTGATATTATTATAATCTATAAAATATCATAAATGATATGCTTTCATTCGATTCAGAGATAAAACTAAATGTCATGCCCGCGCGCTGCTGCAGGCTTGTTGCATGCCTGTGTGTTGTCATGAATTTATGAAAAAAATATAAAAAATATATGGAGAAAGACTGTTGCAATCTACAATATTTTAAATAAAAAACTACAAAAATAATTTTAGAAAAAAACATAAAAAAACAAAAGGAAAAAAAACCATATAGGAAAACACTATAACAATCTATATTGTTTTGTGAGGAAATATATAGTTGTAATTCTCAACCAGCTCGATATTAAAAAAATAAAATTGACAAGGATAATTTTGAAAAAATTCATAACAAAAAAAAATGTGGTGAATGATTGTAGCAATCCACAGTGTTTTAAAGAAAAACAAATACAAAGTTAAATTCTCAACCAGTTTAATATTAAAAAAATAAAAGCAACAAAGATAATTTAGAAAAATCATATAAAAAAACAAAAATCATAAAAAAAAGAAAAAAAAGACCCATGTAAAGAAACACTATAGCAATCCATAATGTTTTGTGAGGAAAACTACAGTTGTAATTCTCAGCCAACTCAATATTAAAAAAATAAAATCGACAAAGATAATTTTGGAGAAAATCATAAAAAAAACATAATAACCATGTGGGGAAATACTGTAGCAATCCAAAATGTTTTAAAGAAAAAAATTACAAAGCTAAATTCTTAACCATCTCAATATTAAAAATATAAATTCAACAAAAATAATTTTAGAAAAAAACATGTAAAAAAACACTATAATAAAGCAAAAACTATGTAGAGAAACACTGTAGCAATCGACAATATTTCAAAGAAAAAAACTATAAAGCTAAATTGTCAACCAGTTTAATAGTAAAAAAATAAAATTGGTAAAAATAATTTAAAAAAAACATAAAAAAATTAAAAAAATGAAAAAAAAGAAGATAATTTTAGGGAAAAAAAGAAAAAAAAAAGAAAAAAGAAAAAGCATGTGAGGAATGAAAAAAAAAACATGTTGAAAAAACTACAGTACTTTTTTGACGCATTTTAAAGTATCGTTAACTAGGTGACATGCCCGCGCGATGCCGCGGGCTTGTGGCATGCTTGTGCATTATCGTGGATTTGTGAAAAAAATCATATATAAAAAAATGTTACCATCCACAATATTTTAAAGGAAAAAACTACAAAGCTATATTCTCAACCAACTCAATATTAAAAAAACAAAATCGACAAAAATAATTATGAGAAAAAAACACAAAAAAAATAATAAAAAAAAGAAGATGACAATTTTGGAAGAAAAAAAAGCAAAAAAGAAATAATAAAAAAATGGAAAAAAAACATGCGAGGAAAGTTAAAGCTAAATTTTCAACCAGCTCAATATTAAAATCATTTAAGAAAACACTATAGCAATCAATAGTGTTTTGTGATGAAATATACAATTATAATTCTCAACCAGTTCAATATTAAAAAAAATCAACAAAGATAATTTTTTGACAAATATAAAAAAAACGAAAGGAAAAAAACATGCAGGGAAACACTATAACAATCTATAGTGTTTCATGAGAAAATCTATAGTTGTAATTTTTAACCAGCTCAATATTAAAAGCAATAAAAACGACAAAGACAATTTAAAAAAAAAACATAAAAAAAATCATATGGGAAAACACTGTAGCAATCAACGATGTTTTAAGGAAAAAAAGCTAAATTGTCAACCAGCTCAGTATGAAAAAAAAAAATATGACAAAAACATATTTGGAAAAAAAACATCGATTAAAAAAACATGTGGGGAAACACTGTAGCAAGGCAAAAATCATGTGGAAAAACACTGTAGCAATCTACAGTGTTTTAAATAACTACAAAGCTAAATTCTCAATCAGCTTAATATGAAAAAAAAATCAACAAAGATAATTCTGAAAAAAAAATTATTTAATAAAAAACCATGTAGAGAAACATTGTTGCAATCTAGTGTTTTAAAGAAAAAAATTAAAAAACTAAATTCTCAATCAGCTAAATAGTAAAAAAATAAAATCAACAAAAATAATTATGAAAAAAAAAATATAAAGAAGAAAGACAATTTTGGGAAAAATTTAAAAAAATGAAAAAAAAAACATGGGGAAAGCTAAAGCTAAAGCTAAATTCTCAACCAACTTAATATTGAAAAAATAAATTCGACAAAGATAATTTAAAAAAAAAACATGTGGGGGAAACACTGCAGCCAAACAAAAACATGTAAGGGAAACACTGTAGCAATCCATAGTGTTTTTTTTATTTTAAAAAAGCTACAAAGCTAAGTTCTCAACCAGCTCAATATATAATAAAAAACCGACAAAGACTATTTTCAAACAAAAAAAAAGTCATTTTTGGGTAAAAAAAATAAAATAAAAACATGTAAAAAAAAGGAAACAAAAGCGAACAAAAAAAACACGTGGGGAAAGCTATAGTGTTTTAAAGAAAAAAACTAAAAAACTAAATTTTCAACCAGCTCAATAGTAAAAAAATAGAATCAACAAAAATAATTCTGAAAAAAACAAAACAAAAAATATATATAAAAAATGACAATTTTGGAAAAAAAGAAAAACAAATAAAAAAAAACATGTGAGGAAAGCTAAAGCTAGATTATCAGCCAGCTCAATATTGAAAAAATAAATTCGATAAAGATAATGTTTTTAAAAAATATTTGGGGAAACATTGCAGCAAAATAAAAACTATCTAAGGGAAACACTGTAGCAATCCATATTATTTTTTTAAAAAAAAAAACTATAAAGCTAAATTCTCAACCAACTTAATATAAAAAAAATCAAATCTACAAAGACCATTTTGAAAGAAAAAGAATAAATAATAATAATAATAAAAATAATAATAAAAATAAAAATAATGTATGAGAATATTATAGCAATTCATAATGTTTTAAAGAAAAAAACTATATAATTAAATTTTCAACCAGCTCAATATTTAAAAAAAGTAGCAAAGATAATTTTGAAAAAAAAAATTAAAAAAAAAAAGAAGAAGTCAATTTTGGGTTGAAAAAAGGAAAGAAAAACATGTTAAAAAAAAAGAAACAAAAGCGAAAAAAAAAAACTGCTACAGTGATAAAACGATGCTAAAAAAAATTAAAAAAAACAGAAGAAAAAGTCAATTTTGGGTAAAAAAAAAAAAAGGAAAAAACAACATGTAAAAAATAAAAAAGAAACAAAAGCGGAAAAAAAAAAACTGTTACAGGAAAACCAGGGTATTTGTTAATATGCTATTATTTTTCAC
>Ga0307509_10012716_pt1 | contig 10031 bp, 7 predicted proteins | sample 10_EM_MG_FD_202245 | JGI IMG/M metagenome (GOLD analysis project Ga0307509, IMG submission 202245) | Populus trichocarpa ectomycorrhiza microbial communities from riparian zone in the Pacific Northwest, United States - 10_EM | ecosystem: Host-associated > Plants > Roots > Unclassified | place... | reverse complement strand
CTACTACAACAACTACTACTATTATTATCGAGGGCTTAAACACTTAGTATAACAATTATGTTTAGATTTCTAAAACAATTTTTTTACTCAAAAAAATAGAAACCAAATCTTTTTTTTATTATTGAACATCATTAATAATAATCGGTTAGAGATTTTTTAAATAAGGGTTTTAGATGCTTTCATATTCATTTATCTACTTTAAATGTTGTTGAATATCTTTACTCTTTTTTTACAATTATGTTTATGTAATTTAGCATATTTATTGAAAAAACAAATACACATGCAAAGTACAATACTAAGTCAATGAATTTCAAAAACAAATTATATTAATTGTCAGAAATTTCATATACTAAAAAAATATTAAAATTATAGAACCACAATTAAAAAAAACTGCACACAAACATATAACATTTAATTTTAATTCGATGAACACAAAAAACTTAATTTAGCATGTTTATTATAGAAACAATGCACACACACAACAACAATAATAATTAAAAACAACATAATGCAAATAGTGCACAAAAGTAATCAATTAAACCATAAATAAAATTCAATTTAAGAAGATAAGACTTAACCTTGAAGAGATTGAGAGGGGGCGGTATGTGGTGGCGAGAGAGAGAGAGACGATGGGTGATGAGAGTGAGTCGACAATGTGAGAAAGGGGTTGGGCGGCGGGTGTGAGAGAGAGAAGGGCGGTGATGTTTTTTTGGGACTTTTACAACAAAGATGAATAGAATGGGAACAAAAAGATTGGGTTATAACCTAGAATCACCGATATAATTTTTGTTGGAGATTCTGTTGGCATTTTAACAAGTCGACATATGTCAATAGAATCATCAATGCAAATTTAATTATTTTTAATATTTTTAATTATGCCAATAATTATGTCATTATTTCTTAAACCTACTGGAATTTTTTTTGGTGAAATCATGTTTATCAGTAATTCCATCCATAATTCCTAAACCTACTGAGACTTTTCGATGAAATTGCACATCCATCAATGATTATGTCGTTAATTCCTAGACCTAAAGGAATTTCATGATGAAATTGCACATTCATCGGCAATTCCATTGCTAATTCCTAAACCTAGAATTTGTTTGATAGAATTTGTTTGATAAAATTGCACCTCCATCGACAATTCCATTGTCATTTTTTATAATTTTTTGTTTTGGGGCTTGTTATAATCCCCTAGCCGACCTAAGTACGTTACAACAACAAGAAGCATTTTAAAGCTAATGATTGCCAATATTAAACACACAACCACAACAACTGTAAAAAATATAATGCATTATAAAGTTGCAAAAAATTGTGTTACACAATGATTGTTTTGCATCTAAATCAATGCAACACCCTTTAATCATAATCCTCCTATTTATTTTCATCATCTTCTTTGGTGAATTCAAGCTAGCCGGTCTCATCATCTTCATATACTTTACATCCACTAGTACCAAATATATTATTTAAATCATCAACATGAACATAAGTATTCTTAGTGACATGAAAATCTAAATTTTCTAACTCAATAGATGGAGCAACTCAATATGGATCAACTAGCTCATCCATTTGAATACATTGTCTTTCTTAGTTGCTTCATTGTTACCATCTTCAAAACCTTCAACTACGACATCACTTCTAAGTTTGGTTTTCATAACAGATAATCAAACAACTCTTGATATGGATCTTGACACGACCAAAAGATTGATGTCTTCTCCCAAGTATAGGAGTGTCGAAGTAATAAATAACCCGGCAAGACCGGGGTCGAACACAGGGAGGTTAACTGTATAAACTACAAATAAAGAAATAGATAATAACAGAAAAGGAGCTGAAGAGAACTTTGAGATGTGATATTGATATAAGGATTAAACAAGGATAAAATAATTGTCAAGGTTAGAGGATCCACTAATGGTATTTCAAACAAGTATAGTATAACCTTTTTTTATTACTCAACTAGAAACAACACACAAATGAGTTTCAATTGGATTATAAATTGTTAACATGATTACATTAGTTATGTTATTCAAATAATGTTAATACTTGTAAATGTTGTCAGATATTCATGATTATAACTTATGTTAACAACAAATCAAGTTCCTTTCATGGCACATGTGTCGGTTATACCATACAGTTGGGCTATGAAAGTGCCAAGTATTTGTTGTACCAAGGGTTATACAACATAAATCTAGATTAATCATTTAACAAGCAAAGTATTAAGAGTGAACAAAGATAACAAATACAAAACATGTTAGTATCAAACATTAAAGTCCATGTTGAGTTTATACTATACTTATTCTTACACCATTAGTGTAACCTTTTCACCTTGATATAATAAACTTAGCTAAACATAATGAAGAAGAGAAACATAAATAAACAAGATAAGAACATAAATAAGATATAAGTTAACTAAGTAAAGCATAAACAAGAGATTAATATAAACAAAACTTAAGCATTACAAAAATATAAAGAGAGCAAGAACATGATCTTGATCTGAAAACCAAGATAACGAAATGCATGGTAATGCCTCCTTTTATAGGCCAAAATTTGGAACTATTGATTTGATGACTAATTGTTGAGTGGGTGGCCACATCTTGACTTGGTGACAATCCTTATCTTCTTGTCTGAACAAAACGTCATTGCTAACATCAGAATTTGAACAGATTGTCTTCATAAAAGTTCTAGGAAATTGTCTCATCTTTCTAACCAAAAAATAATAAGTGCATTTGGACTTCTAGAACTCGAGATATGGGCTGAACACTGAATAGTGTCTAGTCTGCGGGACAGATTCTGACTTCTCCGTTGTTGCTAAGATTTGGACTTCCAAACAGCAGAATTGAGTTTTGGACTCCACATGAATGTTTTAGGCCTATGTCTTAGCTTTCTAGCCATATAAACCAAATTAAAATCCAAGATCTACAGCTTCAGATATGACCTAATGACTGAACAGTATTCTAGTTTGGACTGAACCAGCATCTCTTTTCTAAGCTTAACCCTCTCTTTGTCTTCTCAATTTCAGTAGTTAAACTCATCAATCAGTCCTTTGATTTATGTGATAGGCCTGCATTTAAGATGAACATTTACCATAAATTAAAGGTATCTTATAGTATCAGACTTGTTATTATAAAACATGCTTTAGTTAAGGAGTTATTGATGCTTTAAGTGCAAAATGATGATATAAAACCTTGATAAAAATGCACTTTTAAGTACTAATCAGACCTCCTGATCACGAGATTAAGCAACCCCTAACAAAGTTTAAATACAACCTGGAAAGCTAAAAACCAGGTTTGATAGAATCTTTACCCAGAGGTAACCCTATACCTAAGAACCAAAGGTATTGGAATAAACTTAGATAGAGATAACCTTGTACCTAAGAACCCAAAGCATATGAATGATGTCATAAAGCTAGTTAATCTTTTATAAGTCAGATGTACGATCTTTATCCTTGTAAAGAAAGAATGTTTTACCTCAAACAATCAAAATGAAAAAAGTCATGTTTATTATCACCAAAATGCTGAAATCTATATCTTCAAAAACATTAAATAGTCTCCTCTAAATAACCCTAACGGACCTATTTTGGATTGCAAGCTAATAGACCCAAACTAAGAATCAACTAAAAAAGTCTAAAAATAAAATAAACCCCTGAACAATGTCTAATGGGCTAGAACAAACCCAAATTAAAAAAAAAAATTTGTTCAACATGGAAGAAATAAAATAGGATAAAAAAAAAAGTCTTCATGCTAGAATCCCTCCATGTAGCCGAAATCTCCATGCTCTCTAAAGTGGTGTTTTAGGCAAAACTTTCAGTTTAGGAATTCAACTAGGAAACTTTGTTTTGATTGCTAGAATTTCCTTCCTTATGTTGCCTCCTTTTAGTCTCCTTGATGTGCTAGCAATACCTGCAAAATAACCAAAAAAAAACCCAAGAGAAAGATCCCCTTAAATACCACCACATCAAGTCCATGTGGGAGTTCGAATCCTTGCAAAGTATGAAGTCCAATTGTAAACCCCCAATCTAAAATAGATAAATCTAGGTTAAATATGGTAACTATTAATTGAAAAATGATAAATTAGGGAGAAAATCTTATGAATTGGGATGAACATTTCTGGGAGATTAATTTAAAATTTAGAGAAGCTAAAGTAATAAAATAGTATGCGAAATATTAGTTAACGATAAATCGTGAAAATTCCCTGACCAGGTAAAAATAATAATTTGGAGGAAATTTTGGAAATTGGGTGATATTATGTGTAAAATAGAAAGAAATATCAAATAAATCAATGTATGACCCTTTGCGTGAGAAACATTGAATTTTAGTATAATCCTCGCGCACAATCGCACTATTGGGACTGAAAGTGGTAAGAAAATTAGAGAAACATTTTATAATAATTATGAATAGGAATCTCCAAAGAATTAGTCTAAGACCCAAGATGATTTAAGTAAATTATATGGCATGCGAAATTTAGATTTTTTTGCATGAAATCTCAAACTATCCAGTTTAACAATATTGAACGTACCTCCCAATCTGACTGTTGGACTGGGATGAAATTTTATGTGGGGTTTTAAGACATAATGTGTTACCTTGGGTTAAAATTTGGGGTTGATCCAAGTTCAGAAAGGTCTTGAAAATAAAGACATAGTGTCTGGTCAGTGCAATAAACTAAAATTTAGGGGGGATAAGTTGAGGTATAATAGTAATTGACCTATAAAATATAATGTAACTATGCTTGCTGCTACTATTCACGTGAAACAACAACTAAAAGAGAGGAAGAGGCTTCTCTCTTGCCTCTTTTCAAAAATCATTTGAGAAATCTTTTCAAATTGTAAGATTAAATCTTGCAAATAGGTTTGTGAGGAGAGAAACATGTTTAGGCTGAAATTAAGAAGCTTGGTTGAAGGCGAGGAACTTGAGGGACAAGTAAGGGTGATGAAGAGGAATAACAATTGAAGAAGACATTGGTAAGAACTCTTCAATTTAAACTAGAAATTATTGATAAAAGTGTTCTTCCTTAGTTTTCATCTTTGATTTCATAGTTAGCAAAGGATAATTGAAAAATCCCCAATGTTGTGATTCTAGGGTTCTTGAAAATGTGTAGGAAATGAGAGTATCTTTGAACATGGAGTAATGATAATAGATGTTGTGATGCATGAAAACACTTAGTGTGCTTGTCAAATTTATCTCTCATGTAATTAAAATTTTGACAGTCTTACTAGCCAACTTCTAGTCGAAATTATAACTTGAAAACATTGTAATTTGGAGTTTACGTCTCATAAAAGCTGTAGATATATAACTCCAGATATGAGAAAAACACTGAGTAAAGGTCTAGACCGACATAGTACTTGAGCCTTAAAACGATGTAATTTGGAGCTGGTTTCTTTATAAAAGTTATAAGTATGGATATTATCTTTCAAATGGAACTAGTCTTGACTTATTTTAAGTTGTTTAACTCCAGATATGATAAACACACCGAGTAAGGGACCAGATTGACATAGTACTGGACAAATTTCTTATGCTACTATAATGAGTGAGTTTAGACATGTAGATAACAAACATGGGTGTTGTGTCCTTCATAAAAGTTGTATCCCTATGTATTAGCTTTCCATAGTGACAAACCACACTCGAAAAAGAGTTCTGAAACTTTATTTACAATTAAAACACCAAACAGTGTTCAGGGTTAGGTGGACTAAACTAGTTAGGACTAATCAAGCTCTAATCTTTACTTGGAATTTGTTGTTGAATAAAGGTCTAACACTTGGAATGATGTAGTAAAAATTAATGAAATGAACACTTAATGTTAATACCCGTGTTTCGGCCTATAGAAATTTAGATGGGAGAATCCTTAATAATGTACATGCTGAACTTGATTGTGTTCTACTTGACAACATTGTGTTGAACTTGATGAGGTTATGGAAAAGAATATGATCCTTGAACATATTTAGTAGTACTTTATAATTGGAATGCGTAGAACACTTTACACCACACGATAATGAATGGGAATTTGATGTTGCCACATGAAGAACACAAAAATCTGCTTGTTAGGGGAACAACATAGGCTACGACCACCTTAAGAGAGGATAGCAAAGAAATACCCTCATGAAGACAATAATGAGTGATGGTTCCTCTTTAACAATGTTTGATGAATATGTGATATTGTCATGGAATAGAAACATTACATGTTTCCTTTGCTTCATAAACTTTGGAAGTGAATTTGGTTGTGATTTATGTCTAAAACTAGGTTGAAGTATGGTCATTATGAGGAAAACTTGGTATTGACCATATGCATGAATTTAGGGAAAAGAAATGTCAGAATGACTTAGTTTTTCATTGATGATTTTTAGTGTTAGAATGAGTTAGTTTTCGTTGATGATTTTCGGTGTCGGAATGCCTTTGTTTTTTGTTGGTGATTTTTAGTGTCAGAATGACTTAGTTTTGTTGATGATTTTCAGTGTCAGAATGATTTAGTTTTTGCTAATGATTTTCAATGTCAGAATGACTCAGTTTTGTTGACAATTTTAGTGTCATAATGATAAAATTTCAGTAGATGACCTTCATTAAAATTAGGGACGAATGTCTTGTTACAGTATTATCATTATACAATTATACAAACATGAGAGATGTTTGAATGAATGTATATGTGTTATAGTATATGTGTGGAAATGGTCTTTGACATTACCTAAATAAAAATATACTGAGTAATGGTCATTTTATATATCAGGAGGTGCAATCGGGATCAGAACTTCAATCGGGCAAGGACATATTATGGAAAGGGTAGGTAGGTGGTTTACACCTTTTAAATATTTATTATTAAATCCTCGAAATATTTATACATAATGTTGCTGCCTAATTTCAATTGATTAAAATTACTCATGAAACACAAGGAATAATGATGTGATTAGCTTCAGCTAATGGTATCCATATTGGATAATCGAGATTAATTGATGAGATTAGCTTCGACTAATGGTATTTATATTGGATAATTAAGATTAATTGATGTGATTAGCTTCGGTTAATAGTATTCATATTGGATAACTGAGAATGAATGATGAGATTAGCTTTGGCTAATGGTATCCATGTTGGGTAGTTGAGAATGAATGATAAGATTAGCTTTGGCTAATGCATCAATGTTGGATAGCCGGGAATAAGCATTGAAGATTAGCTTTGGCTAATAATATCCATGTTGGATAGCTGGGAGTAAAGGATGAGGTTAACTCCGGTTAATAGAGTCCATACTAGGATTACCGATAATGAGTGTTATGAACCATCTCATTTAATAGCGTTTACTAATACGATGAAATAAAAAGTATGATGTGTGATTCACAATTGAAAATAATGTTTAAAGAACCATATACAAAATTGATCATAGTTAGGAATGAATAATTATGCATGGAAGGATTCTATATGTACAAGGATTCCTAGACCATAATATATGTCATCAGTTGTTTGTTAAACATAGCTCAAATAAAATAATACGATATAAGGTTGTATGAAGATGTGGAGTAAAATATTAAAGATAGACTCGGTAGGAAGATATTAATAGCCAAATTTGTTGGCAATCAAATTGGTTTGCTAAAATTATTGGCATCTACAAGGGGATGGTCAGATTATACTTAGTGGCTATAGTATCGCCGACTAAGGATGAGATATGAATGATACTTAGTGGTCGTATTGTCGATGACTAAGGATAAGAAAGGAACGATACTTAATGACCACAATATCAGTGACTAAGGACAAGATATGAATTGATAGTTGATGATTAATTATCAATATCTATGAATATAACAACTTTTGATGTTTAGTTGCCCAAAAGAATGATGACTAAGGAAGCAAAGTACGGTTTGGTTAATTATAAGATGATGATGTAGGTTCTCCTTTCCCTATACTTATATTTAAGTTGACAAGTCCTTTAAATTAAATCATGGGCAACAAAAGTTACTTCCTAGTTTTTCCTAATTAAAAGGAAATTCATATGGTTGTCTTTGTTTTGAATAGAGACTATTGTGTTGTTATTTTCAATGAATAGAAACCATGGTGTTGCTGTTTTCAAATAATGGAAACCATTGAAAGTATCCTCGATTGTATAATAGAAACTATTGTATAAGACCATTAACCGATGCTTAAAAATATATATGACGGGGGGGGTTAATTGGCAACTTAAGACATAATATCGTTTGATGTACTACTATGTCAAAGCAAATATTAATGGGGTGATAATGTAACAAATGATTGTGATACCTAGAAAATATAAAATATGGTAGTGTTACAAACAAATTATGTTAAGCGGTGATGATGACGAGTAAATATAAGATTAATACGTGTAGTTACTTCAAGGATTGTACCCAAGGAAATCGGTAACTAAGGAAATGAAATATTCATTATTGATTAGGGAATCAAAAATCAAGAAAATGAGTTACGTGGTGACGTATAATCGGTAACCTTAGATTTAAATGTATAACGTAATTCATTGTAAAGGCAATATCAAAAGTGACAAATATGAACTTAGACACCATAGCAATTAGTGTGTAATTCAATATGTATATGATGTAATTGATGCTAAAAGAATTTTGGATAAACATATTGTTCTCCTTCCTTATAAAAAAACCACGTACATGTATTTTACGGCTAGATGTTAAATTTGTAATGTTATTTTAGTTGCAATGATGAGCACAAGTATTGTCATATGAGTTGAGGTATTATTGAACTTGAGTTTAATGCTTTGAGCATGATTGTTAAAAGTGATGATAGACATAATGATTCTTTTCCCTCATAAAAAAATCATGAGCATAAGTCTTCTTGACGACTAATACTCTTATAATGCTATATATATATATTGCAAGTTTACGTCACGAAGGGGACCAACACTCATTATGTCATTTTACTATTTATAATTTTGTTAGGTACTTATTTTTATGTACTATGAATACTTAAAATTATGTTAATAACTTCACCTTGAAATGTACCAAATAGTATGATTGTATTTCTAGCATTTGGTTATTGCATCGCTTTTGTTATGTGTGTGTGTGTGTGTGTGTGTGTCTATCACACACATGTTTTAAGTAAATGAAAAATGGAAATAATATAAAATGAATTGTGAGAAGCGATGTGAAAGAATCAAATGAAGAAACAATTGAATTGGTGGGTGGCCGAAGGCTACCGCGTGTATGTAATAAAGTTATTTGATATTATGTTCTTCAGGAGAGTAAGAAAGGAAATAAGGAAATGTATAAGTTATAAGGGAAACTCTACTGTAAATTTAGTAAACCAAAGAATCCATAATGAGATGTATTATTAGACAAAGTGTACAAAATAAAATAAAATTACCCCATTATACTCTGACATGATTAGAAATATGAAAGTTACATGGAAATTTCAGGTCGTTACACCAATTCTTCAACGAATCCAGGCCACATTAAGAACCCTTGTATCCCAAATCCATGCACAAGTTTAGAGTCTAAAAAAGCCTCATTTAATCTCCCTTTTCGATAAAAAAAATTAACCCATTACAAGTATAGATTGATTGGGCCGAAAATAGCCAAGAAAGAACACTTTCTCGACGAATCTGTCAAAAAAGTAACATCAACTTCAACCAATTTAAATAATATGTTCCCAAACCCTAATTAATCTGAAATTTTATCGTAATATAGTTCTATGTGTCTAATATATCCCTTTAAATCTCAGCATGATTCGATATACGATATGATAGATATGTCGGATCTCGTAAAACTGCTCAGTAGGCATTTTAATATGATAGATATATCGGATCTCGTAAAACTGCTCAGTAGGCATTTTAAGGCAAAATTATGACCTTACTTGGTTTATATCATCTCCTCCCTCTTCAAAAGGAATCATCCTCGAATCTATAACATGAAGATCATCCCTTAAAGAAAACAAATTAATACTAAGTCAAAAAATAACATCATCATCAAAGCCCATAAGAACTTTGTTAACAAAGAAGGTCTCCCTAATATATAAGCTCTCCCTTTTAGCCATCTTCCTTGTCTTTAATTTAAGTTGCTCATCATATATGTGCTTAAGTGTCAA
>Ga0307509_10012714_pt1 | contig 10034 bp, 6 predicted proteins | sample 10_EM_MG_FD_202245 | JGI IMG/M metagenome (GOLD analysis project Ga0307509, IMG submission 202245) | Populus trichocarpa ectomycorrhiza microbial communities from riparian zone in the Pacific Northwest, United States - 10_EM | ecosystem: Host-associated > Plants > Roots > Unclassified | place... | reverse complement strand
GAGCATCAAATTAAAATTCCATGGCCTAATATGTCTTCTACAATGAGTTGCCATTAACGAGTTTATACCAAAAACTCATACAAACAACCATATAAACCAACCAAAAGCAATAACAAAAACCATTGTAGGGAAATCAAAATCAATCAGGGAAAGCCCTAAGACTTTTATTATTACACGTGCTTATATAACCAGTGTAATCACACAAGAAAAACACACATTTTTAAGCAGAGAGGTTTCTATATTTTCTACAAAGAAGTTTTCCTATTTTCTTACAATTATTAGTTCTATGTCAATTTGTTTTATTACAAACTAACATTTTAATAATTTCTATGAATTCAAAATCCTGAAAAATTACATGAAACTTAAATTTTAAGTTTGTCCCATCAAGAGCAACCCAGTCTCAATCCGAGTTCAACAGATAGTTTGCACATTCATACACAATTCTATGCATTAAATTTAAATTCGTTACATCCTGTTAGATTTTTCCATTCGAAATTGTGAACATAAATCAACTCAGGAAAAGGTGACAAAAACAATTGGACACTTACATATACAACATGATATACATATACAGACCTCGTAACACCCAACCAACAACAGCAATCTACCACAACGTTGTCCCAACCTCTTGGTGTTTTTTTTTTTTTTCCTATTTTTTATCAGAAGCACAAAATCATGAAAAGTGGCCTACCTTTCCAATCATTCTTCAGAAGTAAAATCAGGCTCTGCTGGCTTCTGCAGCAGCATGGGTGGAACTCTATCTGGCACCCTTGCCTTGCGATTGCCACCGCGTCGTAGAGCACGCAAAATGTTAGCAGCAAATCTTGAGGCATATATTGTAGCACCTAAACTTGGTGAACTCTCGTTAGCTTTCGCTAATGCATCTTGCAATCTATTTTCCTCTTGCCGGAGAGACTCTTCGAGCTTCTTTTTACTATAGCGACGCCATGCAGCCTGTATAAAACAAGCAGCCCATGTTCTCCACTGCTGCGAGTAAAACCTGAAAGTGTGTCGGAGCTGCTTACTGTGAAGCCGCCGGAATTGAGAAGCAACAAATTTCAAGTCATCAGCCATTAGAGCGAAGGCTTCAACTTCTGTAATGGTTCTAACTGTTCTAGTTGAGATGGGCAGATTAGAAGAGGATTGGGGATCTAAAGCCCATGTGAGAAGTTCCTCTCCACAGAAGTCACCGGCCTTAAGGTACTCAGAGTTGAAGAAGCCAGTTCTTCCACCATTGGTGGTTATGGTTAATAGCTTGCCCCGCATAACAAAGAGCATTTCATCAACTGGGTCTCCCTCACGAACAATGTAGCTCTCCTCTGTGTATAGGACTGGCTTGAGACGGTCACACAATGCATCTAGTAATTGTTCGTCCATTTTTTCAAACATCGGCACCTGAGAAGCACGCACAGAAAATGAGAACAGAATAAACATCAAGTAATCACCCAACGATGCAAGGAAATTCAACTCAGTAATTTCTGGCAGCCTTTCTTCTTTGTGAGTCATGGGGTATGCATGCGTATGAAAATGACTAGTTAAGACATCCATTTTGAGGCATGAACTGAGTGGTCATTAAGAACTTGAACCACTTCATATAACACTTACGGGTTTTTTCCCCATTAGGAATCAACTAAAAAATAAACCTTTTTCCACGAAGGCAGGTTTAGCAGGATTGCCATGACACAACTACACAAGTCATCTCCAGTAACAGTACTAAACAGTCCTCAAGATTTACAATGAAAATGCAGGTTAACTAGCATCTCAAGAAAATGCTACTCAAAGATGTTAATTACAAAATGAACAAGTCAAGCTATCTATTATCCCTCCCCAGAAAAGAAGCAGTTTTTTGTTAATATAAAAAGTTCATTATATAGAGAAAAAGATTCCAGAGCGGCTAAAAGCAGTGTACTGCAACAGCTCAGTAAAAGCACAAAAGCTGGAAACAATATACATAATCTTCAAATGTAAGCATTTTTTTCTCTGAACAGAATACGTACTAACACGAGTGAATACACAGAAAGAGAAGGCACATGAAATAAATTGGAAAATTACACTATAGGCTACTGATCCAAAGAACATTTCCAATGAGAAGTGATTAAGCCAACATTTGCAGGTAGTAGAAAATAAGTAGGAAGGGAAAAATCGGTCTAATCAAGATCATATGCAACACCAATGGAAAACTACAAAAAAGAGGAAGAACTCACTCTCATGAGCAGAGCCAAGCAGAGGTGACGTTTAATGTCCCTTCTAAGGTCCTTGGGAAGATTATGAACAAGCATCTCTTCATCAACACCTCTAGTTTCTTGCCATCTGTATTGTTCATACCGTCTGATCCGTTCCCTTATACTATCAGGAAGCAAGCGATGGGACATCCACTGTTCTGCATCTCTTCTTTTGATTCTCATTTCCTCCAATCTTGTAGTTGTGGATTGCAAATAAGTCTGATTAAGAGTAGTTTCAGTTCATCAGCTCATAAAATATATAGAGGGCGTAAAATTAAAAGCTGTCTCAACCATTTCACTCACTAATATCACATGCTTGATTGGAAACTAAACTATTAATGAACTTTCAAGAACCCATGTTCCTTAAATAGTCCAAAAATCAAGATGGCACCCCTTTGATAATGAAAAAGCAAACCACCCAAGGAGCATGTCATTGGTGACAATGGTGCACAAGAATCCTACATACTATTCTTAAAGCAGCATGGCAGATACTTGTTCTTTTCTTCTTTTTTTTCAAAAGTAAGAATTAAAATTGAAAAAAAAAGGATGAGAAAGTAAAAAAAATAAATGCAACCACCTTCATATTATTAATGAGATTCCGCTTGCGATTAAGCTACCCTCCTAATAAACATCAAATTCAACCTATATCACAAGTCCTTTTAATTACTGATCAAAGAATGCTTGATCAGGTGTTTGTGGGCCTCGATTTTGAGATCATAGCATGTAAGCATACGATGTATGCTCCCAACAATTAAAAATTGAATGAAATCCTGCTTGATATTAGAAACCAGTTCAACTCTATCCTCTGCATATAATTGCATTACGAAGAGCTATCAAATAAAGAAAAGAACACCAACCTGCATATTTCCAATGAGAAATGAAAATAGTACCAAGCCGGAGATAGAAATGAAAACTGCAAAGCAGATTTCCCAAACGTAGGTACTTGTTTTAAGATTTTGACCAAGAGAACTGCAAAAGGCACACATGAGATATCAGAGAACCCTTTTAATACCATTAACAAAACAAAAAAAATCTGCTAAGTCATTGTGCATCAAGCATCAAGAAACAAATTACTATTTATTGTAATAGTGTAATTACAAATTTTCCCTTGGAAAAAAAAAACGTACTAAGCTTTAGGGGTAAAATTGTCTTTTTACCATGACACAATTGTCTTTAACATATTGTATGGGATTATATTTGTTATTTTCCTTTTTATGCACAGTAAAATTACTACTTTAGCCTTGGAATAAAAAAATTTAATGCTTTTGGCTCACGGGTGTTTGTCCTTTCATTTTTTTCGGGAATAGTACAATTACTTTGATGTCCTTGAAGACAAAAACAATACAACTCTCTCGAAAGAGTTTTTTGGTCATTTTACATTGATTTTGTTGTGGATTTGGAGGCCGCTCAGGGGTATTATTGTAATTGGCATATATTAAATATTATTTTAAAAAAACTTGTAGGTGCGTGTGAAGTTGTCTGGTCACCAAATGCCGCCTTCCGAAGCGGCATTTGGAAGATCTCGGTGCCCTCCACATGGTGGCTCGACGCATGTATCCGAAGCGCCGCTGGTTTAGCGCTGGAAACCTTTTCTTTTTTTTCCTTCTCTCCCTACCTCGAAATTTGCACCGCCCTTACAAAATTTTAGAGCAACCCCTTCAATTTCCTTTTCCTTTACATTTGGTTCATATCCTTTTTATTACAATTTTTTTATTTTATAATAAGCTATAAAATTACATTTTTTTTCAATTCCACCCCTACTATTTTTTAATCTGTGAATAATCTATCAAATTACAAAAGAATCTTAATTTCACCCACCTATTATTTTTTAATCTTTGAAATTTGATCTTCTTTCTTTTAATTGTTATTTATTTTGTTTGTGATCATTTTTTTTAATTGTGTTTTTCAAATTTCATCATCCTTGGGCTTTTTTCTATCAAATTTTATCTCCATTATTTTTGTTGCTTTTTTTTTCTTTTGTAAGTTTTTTTATTAATTTTTTTTCCAAGATGTCATCCTTTAAAATTAAATTTGTTGAGAGTTAAGCTTCATCAATAAAGCCAAGACCTATGCAGAACATAAACCACAATATTTCTATAAGAACATTCTAGGGTTTGCAACTACAAATTACCAGGTTAGTTATGATGTTTATTTTGATGATGATTATGATGTTAGTTATGGTAGCAACAATGAAAGTAATGATCCATAGGATGCCCTCATTGAAAAGCCCAAAGTAAAGTCAAGTTAGAAAAGAATATCATAGTAGCAATTCAACAAAAGGAATACATTGGTCTATGATATGGTGATCCCTTTTGACTGTGTGCTTGATAGAACCTCAAATCTAAGCTTTTGCAAAGATTATATGTTGGTTGTGTATGTTGACAATGAAAGGTTGTGCTGCCCAAGACAACAACGGGTGAGGAATAAATTACAAGGTCAAGTTTGTTGTGCTAGTGTTACCATATGTTAAAGGAAACAACTATTTAGTTTTGATATGTACTTGAAATGCCAAAGGAAAAGGGTTGGCAACTCTTGATTGGACACGAGATTGAGGCAATAATGATTTCAACTTGAGGACGAGTTTCTTCATGCCCGGATAGAATGATGCAAGAGCTTCATTCAGAATTTATTTTATTATATTTTTGACATTAGGATTACTTAATTAATCTAGGGTCATGCGATTAGAATGTGAGTTTTTAAAGTATTTCCTTTGTAGGCCATGTAGTTTTTCTCGGAGACTAAGACTAGGAATCATTTTCCTACAAGGATATGGAGCTTAAACAAATATAAATAAACTTCTAGGATTCTAAAACGTAGTTCTTTGTTATTCTATCAATCTATTCAGCTTCTAGAGGTTTCTTATGAACCCTAAATTCTATTATCTTGTTCCAACTTCAATTTTTATCCTAGTTTTAACCATTATTCTGCTGCAATTTCTGTTTTCTACTGCTTCCCTCTTCCCACACTACATCAAATGTGAGAACAAGTTAAATGACAACAGAAATGTCCCATGCCCCTGGCATAAATCCCACCATGTCCCCTCCACCAGGGATCACTTCAAGTGTAAGACAGCGACTAAGGGCACTGAATGATGTAGCACAAACACCACACACCCAATTGAATAAAGCAAGACATCTTCATGAAGAAAGCATATACATATACATACCTCAGGTTTTGCAGGCCCCACCAAAAACAGTAAAAGAACTTCTGTGGAAAATCCATGGACGACGAAACAACACCAGACTGAAGGGCATCAAGGAATATTCCAAAATTGAAGACTGTTTCATTTGGGGTTATTATCGGGCAATAATTATCCAGAAATGAGAGATTTCCAACACTACCAGCTGTGTCACAAAACAAAAGTTCACGGCTGCATCCAGCATGTTTCCCACAGGCTTGTCTCCAACAATTTGTTTCTCGTTCTATTGAAAACAAATACCAAAAGGCTCCAAGTACCTAAAATTTGAGCTAAACCAATTAGTACTCCAAAAATTATGCTCAGGCCAGAAGATTCACTTCCAATTACAACTAATTGTTCGGACTCAAAATAAATAAATTGGCATAATACAGCATGCGGAATTTAACCAAATTTTAGTAAGAAATCAATTCATGAAAGACAATGACGAAAGCTAAAAAAAAATTATGAAATGTTACGACCACTTTCATTTTCGTCTTCTATTATCCATCAACCCAACTATCATTACTTGTTCAATAGAGTGAGTCAAGCACCAAATCCATGCCAATAAAAAGAGAAAAAAAAAAGATGATATGAGCACAGGTCAAGATCATATAAAACATTAAAATGTATAAAACATGAATGCAGTTTGCATGTCAAATTAAAGGACAAGCTAATGAATTGTCCAAGTAAACAAATGGAAAAATTGCAGAGTTACTGAAATAATTGTATAATGAAAAGTGAATATCATTATATATAGCAGTACACATAGTTGATCATCCTTTTGATGCCACCTAAGTTTACAATGCATTCCCTTGAAACTTTTATTAGTATTGTAGTTGTTTGGTAATTAGAGTTTATTTGGCCAACTCATCTTCAGTTGATCTCAATAAAAACTACAGTATGGATAGTTTATGAAACAGAAAAAATACAAGTGGTGCATGCATGTAAATTTCTCTCATCTATTTTACAATAAAATGGATACCAGTTGAGTAAATCAAACTCACATGACTCGCAAGCATATACAGAAAAAGATTAAATGCAGCTCCAGCCCATGCAGTTTCTGTAAGGATGCCAGAAGTTGTAACTTCCTTATATAATGGATAAATTCGCATAAACCTTGGAACATACTGGAAGATGACAACAAATTTTAACAAGTTCTTTGTATTCAAGTTTCTTGAGCCGGCCATTTTTCGAATGATAATTAAAATCACCACCTGGACATTGAGCAGCAAGTTAGAAGCCCACAAATAACATCAAACTCTACAAATAGCAATGTCGACTAAGCCAACATTTTGACATGTAAAAGTTTCCCAAGTGCAATAATCTTGAAACTTTTGCTCTTCAAACAGCTTGCTTTCATAAAATGCCAAATTATGTGTTTAGTTTGGGGCAATAAAGCTATCCTCCTGGTTTCTGCCACATGGATAGTGCGCGTGTGTGTCTCACAGTACAACTAGCACGCGATTGATTAAAAGGATATACAAGAACTTCAATAATTGGATGTTGAATTTCCATAGATTTCCCCACAGATATATCATATAACAATCTCAAATAATCCCGATTCACAGTTCAGGGTCCAAAAATGATGTCATAAACAGGAAACAAGTTCTTCCAAAGTCACCTTAGGAAAAATGAGATTGAGGCCAAATGAAATATAGTCCTCTTTGTAAGTACCATCTGACAAGTATGCCACAAAGAGTGTATAGGCAGGGCAAAGAAGTTTATTTTACCTGCGGGAGTGGAAGAACTGCGAGAATGTCAATTAAGAAATATGATGACAGATATCTCTTAGCTATTGCCCAAGTATCCTCGACCAAAACACCTCTTCCAAATACCCGGGATGAGGGAGCAATGAATCCAGTGCGAAATTGAAAGATAATATGTAGTATATAAAAGATATCCGTGAAAGAACGCAAAACACTTGCTGTAATCTCCATCGTGCGGTCCAAAGAAAGACACTTCTTACCATCATCAATCACAGGGACATAGAAAAACAAAGGATCCAGTGAAACAGCAATCAAGCATGACAGTACGAATATCTTGTTCCACTTTTGAAGGAAATGCCCTTGTGGGTCAAGAATTTTCTTTCTCGAAGCAACCTCACTGTTGAATGAATATGATTTTAATGATTTTCTAATCTTGTTAAAGCTTGAAGAGCCAGATTCCAATCCTCTTTGAAACTTCTCAGAAACTGAGCTTATTGTGGTTCTAATTTTTCCTGGATACATAACATTACTTGCAGAATAATTCCCTTCAGTACTTTTCTCTAACTTCCAATCTTGAAACCTGAACAACACACCACCAACATAATGGGTTACCCTCACTCTAAACCATCTACTTAAATTGGAACATCCTATATGCAATCAGCAACCACAAGAAGCATAAATTGTGTCAATGAAATCATATAACATTTAAAGATCACACCTGGATGCAAACTATTAGATGTGAAATAACAATAGCGATGAAAGATGGTTGGGGAGAAAGGAAACAGGTAGTGACATGGGCAGTTAAAAGTTGCTAGTAACAAATTACAGAACAGTCCATTCCTATTATAAGATCTATGATAAGTGGCGATTTCAATGTTGGTGCCAATATAACAACAAAACTCGGTAAGCTAATATTAGGCCATAATTTCTACGAAGACATGTATGATGGAACAGTGATACAGAACTTCACTCTTAAAAGCAAGGAATTAGTACTCTTTCCAAGTAAACAAAATATTTCTCTTTTGCTTGCGTATGTAAGAAATGTACTTGTGAAATATTGCAATTGTTCCTTCAACTCCAGCATAAAAACGCTATAATACACTAAAGTTAACAAACATCTGTAGTGTAGAAAAGAACCAACCTCACAAACTTCTCTTGTGGATGATTCATGACTGTCTTATTTAAGTCGCAGTCCACAATGAAAAATTCAACCTTTGATCAATAAATTAAATCCAAGAAACTTCTTCACACACTGCACACTACAGTACTCAAATGCCAACCTCTGCAAGAAAGAACAATAGAGTAGTACAAAATTAAAAGAACTCGTATTAATGCAGTCCTGTTTCAACCCTGCTCCAGCAAATGCAACCCTACCTAGGTCATGAATATATTAACTAAAAAATGATAGAAACAATAACTCTAATGCCTAAACGAGTGTTAAGACACAAAATGGGTTATGTAACACTGGATAAAACAAATTCAGAAACATTATCCTCACAGATTTGCTGAATTTTTATAGACTCAAGGAAATGGTGTAGTTAATCAAAGACTTGAAAATTTAGAATTACATAAGGGTTACACCTTTAGAGATATTCCAAAAGACACACAAATGCAGATATGACACTGGCATCCTTCCAATAATAATATCTTGACAAGCAATAGACAGGTGCATACAATGAAGGTTTTTTTTTCTTTTGAGAAAGTTACGTTTCGGGAAAAAAGATTTTTCAGTATCAAACAGATACCTAACAGTGATCAGAATTTGTAGCAAAAAGAAAACATCAGCAGAGGGGGGGGGGGAACTAAGATAAGCAGAACTAAAACACCCCAGAGGAAAATAAACTGAAACTCAACAAACAGAAGCAGATACATAGTACTTGTAAGAGAAAGACAGGATTTATAAAGAATAAAGGAAGGGGTCTTAAGAGAGAAAGGAAGAGACATACCAGTGAAGAGCATGAAATCAAAGTGATCGATGAAAAACAAAAACTGGGTTTTGTCAGCTATTATCAAAGGACGATAAAAAGACTTGCTTTTTCTGAAATCATTCATGTGATTGAGGAAAGGAGGAAGTTTCCTGGAAAATGTGTATAGGTCCCATCTTTGAAGCGTTTACTCTCTCTCTTATTGGTTTGGCTTATTATACTTTATTTTATATAGATAAAAAAAAAAAAAAAAAGAGAGTCCAAAGCGAGTTGCTGTCAAAGGGGGTGGCTGTCTGAGGCAGGAGCCTAAGACAAGTGTATTTGGTACTGCGATGAAGGCTGGTTTTTTTAAAATAATTTTTATTTAAAAATTTATTAAAAAAATTTATTTTTTTTATTTTTAGTATCAATATGATAAATATTTTTAAAAACAATAAAAAATATTAATTTAATATTTAATATATTTTTAAAACATATCTAATTACAAACGTAATTTCAAATAGCTCTAAAATTCATTTAGACATTCTGGTAATCAATTCTAATGGTAACATAATTATATATAAAAATGATTTTATTTAAAAATATATTAAAAAATAAAAATATATAAATTTTTTATGGTTTTGATATGATGTTTTTTAATTTTTTTTTATTGTTTTAATATGTTAATATTAAAGAATTATTTTAAAGCATTATAAATAAAATGGCTTTTTGAACTTTTCTATTGTCTATATAATATTTGCTTATTATAATTTACATGAGCTATTAGCTTTTATTTTATTTCATTTATTCACAGGATTGGAATCGTTTCTTTATATAAACATTATTTTTTTAAAAGCCAGGTCAACCCTTCATAATAATGTGATAAAATTATTTTCTTAATTTAATAGGAGGTCTAACATTTTTCTCACGCACATAATATTAGTTTATTATATTCCTTCAGGCCATCAATTTTTCACTGGTCAACTTACTTGCCATCTTACCAGAAAATCCACACCATGATACT
>Ga0307509_10012713_pt1 | contig 10035 bp, 12 predicted proteins | sample 10_EM_MG_FD_202245 | JGI IMG/M metagenome (GOLD analysis project Ga0307509, IMG submission 202245) | Populus trichocarpa ectomycorrhiza microbial communities from riparian zone in the Pacific Northwest, United States - 10_EM | ecosystem: Host-associated > Plants > Roots > Unclassified | place... | reverse complement strand
TTGCCATGTCCGGCTTTAAATTATCGAATATTTACTAACTTTAGTCACGGCCCTGATAAGTTCAGGAAGGAAGAGTGCAGAGATACCGTAACACTGGAATTTGGGAGATTTTGGAGTTGATCCGCTCAGAAGAGTTGGAGAAGTGAGACTGAAGTGAGTTGGAGACATACTTATGTAAGCCGGGCCGCATCGTCGGGGTTCGATCCCCTCATGGTGTTCTTTACCTCACTGCCCACGAATGCTTCTCTACTCCTTCTCACGTGAACGCGATTTTTATCTCGACTGCCACGTCGTAGTTTGAAGGAGGTTCCATCGTTAAAAACGAAGCTCTAAAACGAAAGCAAACGTTGCAAGTGGTAGAGTGGTTGGCAGCGGGGAGTACCAGTGTTCACCTCATACCACCAGGTTGGCACGGTGCGCCCTCGGTTCCGGAGAACTCAACCCAAAAAATGGCCCTCCACCCCCTGCTCGTCATTCGCGGAATAGACATGACTCGCGAGCTCTCCGAGAGAGCAACCGGCGCCTCGGAACACGTCCAGGGCTTCGAAGCAAGATGAATCCTGCCTTTCGGCAGTGGGTAGGCCGAGTCTCCTTTCTCCCTTACCTGTGAAGCGCGGTCCTATGGTCAGGAGACCAACCTGACTCGAGGTGGGCAGGGGGTAAAGAAGAATAAGGAGAAATGTGTCAGTAGGGTTGCCACCATGGACAAGATAAGCACTCGTTCAGAGGGTCATGAAAGAAGGATGGCCCATGTTGTGATTCTTTGCGACCGGGTACGGTATGTCTTGTTCCCTCTTCGACAGAAATTTCCTAGGCCAGGGAACTGAATGCCTGGTTTGCGAGGCTAGGAACTTCCCCTTTAACAATGTGCCCTAGTCACCACGACCCAGAAGGGTGTCTGAGGTATACACTCCCAGGTTCATCTACGGCGCGGATGTGTTCCCTGACCCGTATATTGCATGGCCTTCATCCTTCTACATATAAAGGGCCCGTGAGGTTCATGTCATTGAGTGCGGTTGTCGAGCCATGACATCCATCATCAATCTTGACGCTAATGATCATCTCATCAAATCGGTAACCATCTTCAAGTCAAACAAAGCCCAAGTCGTTCGGACTTTTGATGTATCACTGGAAGTAAGTCCTTGACCCGTACTACAGTGTATTGAAATGGCTGACAAATGACGTATTTACAGGAAGGGCAGAGTAACATCCAAATTCGCCATCTTCCTGGCTCAATGGACACTGAGTCCGTATGTGTCACTGGCCTTGGCGATGCCCGATTATTCGATCTAGTTTGCACCATCGGCCCCGATATCCAGGAGATCGACACCCCAGGTACTGCGGAGCAAATTCGTAAATTGCACGCAAGAAAGGATGTGCTCGTCAAAGACCTAGATGCCATCAATGATATCTCTCAGGCCTGGACGAACTATTCTAAATGTCTGGACAGGGACTCGATACCCCCCGGACAGGCGGAGAATTTCTTTGAAAATATTTTAACGCGCTCTCGAGATATATCATCCACACGCGCTAGCTTGGAAGAGGATATTTTTCAGCTTTCGCGTCAGATTGATGCCTTGACATCCCGCGAAACGAAAAGGCAAGGAACCAGGAGCGGAGAGGTAACGGTGGCTGTCGTGACCAAGCAAGCCACCAACATCAAACTCAAGCTAACCTACCGTATGTTGTCACTCGTGTCTGGTTTAGTCAAAAGGCTAAGAATCGATTTCTTCGCCTAACTGCTTTGCCTAGTTGTCCAAAACGCGGCATGGTCTGCGGCGTACGTGCTACGCGCGACCACTAAAGCTGGCACTCCCGCCTCGCCGATATCGCTCCATTATCGTGCCCGGCTCACGCAAAGCACGGGCGAAGACTGGACCGGCGTCGAACTCGCGCTGAGTACTGCCAACATGGACCCAACGAACCAGACCGCTCCCGTTCTCACTCCTACGAAGATCCAACCTCCCGCTGACGTGGAGCCGCCACTCCCACTTCCGCAACTCCCGCAACCCCATGCTCTGTAAGTCTCATTTAACTAAACGAGCGCGTTTGGCTAGAGGACTCACAAGGTGCAATTGCATGCACAATCAAGCATACGCGAGATCATCAAAAGTAGCACGTATACAACGCCTGCGAAAGCGCGGCCATCACCACCACCGGCATTGCGCAGTGGACCCGTGCACCGTCTCCATGGCGTAGGACACACCAACAATGACCAGCCATGTGCCGAAACAGAGGTCGGCGCTGCTGAGGAGCTAATGACCGCCCTCGGAGAGCCAACGTCGGTCGTGCACGAGAGCCCGCTCGCTCTGACGTACCACGTAGACGGTGCGTCGGACGTGCCGAGCGACGGCGTGCCGCACCAAGTCTCCATCGCGAGGTTGCCTCTCGCGGCGAACATTTTCCACGTGACCACCCCGAAACTGCAGCCCGTCGCGTACCTCGAAGCGAGCGTGAAGAACACGAGCGACTACCGACTGCTCCCGGGAACTATCCGCGCCTTTGTCGACGACTCGTTCGTGTCGAAGGCGGACATCGTCGGGGACGTGGCACCGGGCGACGTCTTCAGCTGCCCGCTCGGCGCGGACCCGGAGACGCGCATCCGCTATGCGTGCGTGTCCAGGCGCGCCGACAACGGCGTCGTCAGGCGCGAGGTGGACCCGTGTGCGGCGTCGACGTACCGAAGTCGCACGACGGTGATGAACCACCACCCATTCGCGCTGCGGGGGCTCGTGCTGCGCGACAACGTGCCCGTGTCTGAGGACGGGCAGCGCGCTTGCGTCGTCCTGCGTCGTCCTGAGGGCCTCACGAGACTGGAGCAAGGCGAGGAGCTCAAGGTCAGCGGGGGCAAGAATTGGGGCAAGAATGGGACTGTGCGGTGGAGCAAGGTGGTTGATGGAAAAGGTGGGAGGAAGGAGGGTATGTTCGAGTGGGTGGTCGACGTTGAAGCAGGAGAGGAGGTCACCATTGAGACAGAATGGGACGTCAAGACCTCCAGCTAGCACGGTTGATTGGTAGTTCAAGGACACGGGAAAAGAAAAAGAGACGGGTTGTCATGTATTAAACATCATGCGATATTATTACAACAATGCACCTTGAGGATATCTTTAAAAGGGGGGAGAAAATAGAGGTTGGGACGTGGGCGAGATTTATAGCTTAATGAAACATATTGTACGCGCCACTAGCCCACCGGGTGTACGTTTTCAGCGCGACGATGTGTACGATGCCAAACCCGACGTTCCAAGCGACGTTATCGATCAGCGAATCGACGATGCTGAGCCCGACCAGCATCAACAGCGCCCACACCGGCATCGTCGTCGCTCCTCCTCCTCCTCCTCCCCGACCACCGTCTCCGACGACGAAAAGCGACGCAACTTTGGCCGTCAGCACGCACGACTTTGATACGCTGCGCGCAACCTGAGCCCTGCTCTGCCACCACCATCGACAGTGTGTCCATATGGACGGTGCCGACGATGACGTTGATCGCCGCCGGCGCGAGGGCGACCGCGTCTTTTCTCCTGGTTTGGTGGCTTGCGTTGCTTGGCGATTGCTCGGCGCGGAAGGTGGCGATGGGAGCTGTGGCAGCGTAGGGGATGAAGGAGGGGAGGTCGTCATCGTCGTAGGTCCGCGGAGGGCTGGGATCAACGAGGAGGTGGCGGCAGCGTCCGATGATGACCGTGCCGACCTGGACGCGAGAACGTCCGACATGCTCGACTTTGGCGGAATCGGGTTGAACTGCGAAGCTTTGTCGTGAACACCCTATGAACAGTAAAGAGCGATGAGGTGAGAACACGCACCTTGCCCAGGTGCAACGCAGCGAGGACCTTCTCGCAGGATGGTCGCGCCGCCGGCGCGACGTTCAAAAGGCTCTCGAGCAGCACGAGATACGAGCGCGGCAGTCTTCGCGATGTGAACAGGGTCTCTAGCCGCGGAGTACTTTTGAACCCGGGATACGACGACACTTCTCGTTCCAGCCGATCCATGTCATTGGCTTTGCCGTCGTCGTCTTCGTTGGCAGACGCGGTGTCGCAACCGTAAAGCCCCGGACGGTCGCCATACGCTGCCCAGCGGTACGGGAGACGAAAGAAGATGAGCTTGTGTAGGATCATGCCGACAGACCACATATCCGACTTTGAATCTGTCGGAGGGAGGGTGTTGTGCGGTGGGACGGGAAGCGATTCTGGAGAACTGTATTCGAGACTAGGTGAACGATGTCAGCGAGGAGACTAAGCGCGGAATAGTTGCGGGAACTGACGTTCCCGTGTTGCCACTCCTCGCACCGGGGGGTTGCATCATGTCGCGGGAGGTGCCAAAGTCGGAGAGCATCGCCCGCGGGCTGCAACGTCTTCAGGATACACGAACAGCACAATAAAAAATATGCGTACATGAGAGTGACCTCATCCCAAGTGAGAAGAACGTTGCCCGGCTTCAAATCAAGATGCAAAATGCTCTTATCATGCTGCATCCCAGGAATGGTCAACATGGCACAATCTGATTGGGAAGGCAAATTGTGCGCACCAAAAACCCGAGCCCAGCTGCGACGCCGCCAAAAATACCAAGCACCTCTTCGGCACTAAGCAGGTGCACAGCCGTCCACGTATTGCCATCATTGTTGCCATCATTGTTGTTGAGCTTCGCGCGGATTGCCTGCTTTTCGGAAGGCGCGGCACGTTGCATAGCGCGGAATGCGCGAATGCGAGCCGAGCGAGAATGTAGATCAGAGGACGGATCGTCTTCCTGTGTAGAGCCGTGATGTGGGGGATGCGTCGGACGACCGAGTCGTGCGTCGATATAGTCATCCAGTGAGCCACCTTCGGCCCACTGCATCAAGATACTGTCAAACCCCCACTTAAGACGCGAACGTATTCCATGCGAAGAAGGGCGTACTGCAAAGTGGGAATCCTGGGCCCAAAGCTGGAGAATTGGGCCGACTCGAGCCATGCATGATGGTAGGTGATGATGTTGGGATGCCGCAATGTCTCGAGCAGGTGGACCTCGCGTAATATTTTCAAGAGATAAGACGAGGATTGACCGACAGCTATCTTTTTGACAGCAAAACGGCCTACGGGTAAAGGGGAATAAGCTGATCCTCAGGACTGATCAGGTGAGGGTTTACCGAGAGGATTGCCATTGAGGACATGCTTCAATTTGTGCATCAGTTCATATGTAAATTGATCCGAATTGTTTGTGGACTTTTACCTGACAAAGAAACACGCTGCCATTTGCCCCCATTCCTAAGCGAGCTTCCTCCTGGAAAAAGGCTTTGAAATAGCCTTCCGCCATACTCTCCGGGGTGAAGACGTTATCGCTATCGATCACTGCTGGCGACGATGGGCGGGAACTCGTTTCTGACGGTGGCACGGAAGGGGTGGAAGGCAGAGGAGGGGATGGAGGATGACTAGTGCTGTCGTTGGCGACTTGGAGGAGCTGAAAGTAATTGGATACACGAGCAGACACATCCTCGAAACGATTCAGGTCGGTGAATGGGGAGTCTTGGTCATGAGAATGGACACCTCCCTCACGCTCTGGGTGACCTGCTGGTAAAGTCTGGGAGCAATAAGGGCAGAGGCGGGGGACGGATTGTTTGACGGTTGTGGATTGGGATGAATGGTGAATTGTGAGGGCATGTGAGGTGGGATTGTAAAGGACGACCTGGTTTGAGGCATGAAGGATTGGCTGCCAGGGTGTTTCCCTATCTTGGGAAGGTACAAGGGCGGTATTATTTTCGAGCCGTTGTTGACTCATAGATGTGGAGAACAAACGACCTCGCTTCGTCTTGCCTTTTGCTCTCGCTTGCTTGGTACGGCTCTCGCGGGCCGGGATTCGAGAACGGCTGTCAAAGGTCATGTGGCCCCCGCGGCTTGAGCTTGGCTCGGGCTTGGTTACGTGCGCAGAGGACACAACACACACGCTGACTGTCTGTTTCCCAAGGCCCTCTGTTCACAAGGTCCTCCTCAAAAATGTCCACAACCGCGACAACTAGCCGTGCGGCCAACTCCACCATCCCCCAGTCCGCCCCCGCCGGGCTACTCACCATCACCCAGCCACCACAGACGACCATCGCCTTTTTTAAAATCGCCCCATCTCAGTCCATCACCTTTGCGTGGAACTTCTCATATGTTCTCTCCACGCCCGCTTCCCTCACCGTCTCGGCTATTTGCGAAAATGGCAACACATACCCCGTAGGACCGACCGACGGTGTCATCCCGGGTACCGCTACCAGCATCGTATGGGACGCATACGCCTGGCAGACGAACCACCCGAACAGTCCGCTTGCCCAAGCTACTTACACCCTCGAGATTTTCGACGAGCGTGGGTCAGACTCGTCGAGGTCCCCGGGTCTACTGCAGCCCAACAACGCGCTCAGGTTTGCACTCTATACACCACAGCCATATACCCCGATTGGTTCCGGTCAGTCACTTTGCCCATCTGGCTATATGTGCTGAAGTTTTTTGGCAGGTTGGCAATGCACCACTTGCAACAGCGGTGCTCTTCCGACAGCGCACCCAGCTTTTTTCTGCATCTGCATCACCATCTTCGTCATGTTCGCTTCAGGACTTGCGGTCCTTCGCAACTCTGCTCGTTAAAGCAGATTATTCCGGACGATGGATCGGACCATTTTTCCTATTTCATATTTTCTTGTGCGCCCTTATAGACATTGACTTTTTTATGCATTCCCCACCTACCATCCCTCCACCTCCCCAAGTCGCTTACCCACGAACTCTGCACGGACTAGATTCGACGTATGTCATTCTTTGCAAACATTGACTGTCGCTACGAACAGCTCGCATCGTCACACATAAATATTGTAGAATCTGATAAATTACGGGATCGCGTCGTAGTCGTGACCGGGTGACCGGACAGCAGTGCGGAACATTCTCAGAAGAGGTTGTCTACCCTGTCCGGTTTCAAGGGTTGATGCTCGGACTTGAACGCATTGTTCGATCGATGAAATAACAGAATTAGGTGTTGAGAGTGTCGTGTGTTGGAAACGTGTTCAGTGGTAATTGCAGTACCATGAACACCGAACCGTAGTTGAGACATGAAAGGAAATACTCGTATAACAGAGCTTCAACTTAGGCACTCTAAATCGCATATTTGCGTCGTTAGCGCTCTCTCATGTAATTTGTAAATGAGGGTGATGGGGCACGTTTGGAGATGAGGCCAGTCGCTCGTTGGTGTCGAGGGCCGCTGTTGGTGATTGAGCCACACCGTTTATTTTCAATTGAGCGACCCTTTTTTGAGTTGTGCCAGGTGGCCCATCAATCACCCACCCAACAGCAAAGGCACATCGCCTCTCGTCAGCACTCTGACCTGCCGGCATCAATGTCGTCCATCTATGGCATCACCTCCGGTTGACTCGTATCACCTCGCCGTTTTCTCCTTTGCTCACTCCCCGGTCACACCGATCCTTACCGTCCATCAGGTCATCCTGCATCATTCTGCGAGCGCCGAGCCCGTATGGCCGCCTCAACTACTACAACTCTCAATCAGTTCCAGCCAGTCGCACCGCCGGGTGTTACTCTCGCCCCAGCCCCGCTTCGTTCTTCCGAGTGCCGGGGGCGTGTTCTCATTCCGCAGTACACATATATCGGCTGGCAACGCCAAGCATCGCGTTGAGGGGTCGGGGCCGGCCCATCACCCCCTCGGCCCGCACAATTTTAACCCTGCGTGCGCAGGGCGCCGCCTCTCAATCCACATTGGCAGATTGCAATCGTGACTTTTTGATTTCTATTTCCATCACGGGAAATATTACACCATTTTGATCAAACCGATCGAAGCAAGGGCGCAAAAAATGGTCAAATACCAGCGGACTCGAGTGGATGGTTAGAAGCACCCCTGCCTCCTCTCTCCTCCTCGACATCATCACTCGTGCGTCTTCTGCTCGGTGGGTGAAATACGTCGAGTGCTGGCGATATAATTGACAGGTATGGCTGTGACTTCTCTGCGACGTTGAATATCAATTCAATTTGCTCATCTGACCCTGTGCAGTCTCTCACTATCACAATCGCGTTTGTCGCCCGAGGAGACACAGGCAGATCGCACGTATCAGTTTGGTCTCCCGCGAAACCAGGTCGTCATCACTCGATCGGCCTTTGCCCAACTGTACGGGTGTGTCGTGTGCGCGAAACGCTAGAAAAGCGGTCCCTTCGAACCGTGCGTCACGGGCCAATTAACCGCGCATCATCGCCTCTGCCACCGCCGTCGTGATTCCTATCGTCAAAAGTGTATCGTCCCCCCTCAGATCCCTACACACCTTCCCTACACACCTTCCCTTCACCCCCTTGTTTCATATATATTCTCTCCTTTCGACGCAACTTTTTTTCCCCAACTCACTAACCATGTCTCTTTCGGTCTCCTCCTTCCCTGAACGGCCCGTGATGCTTTCACATCACCAGAAGCGGCAAAAACAACCCTCGTCCGAAGGCGAGAACAAACGAGCATTCTTCGGCACCCTGTTCAGCAAGGGTTCCCTGCCCTTCTTGAAACGCATTCGAGGCTTCACGAAAGCGAACGTGAACGTAAAGGGGAGCGTCATCCATCATCAGCATCACCACCCTGAAAAAGTCCCGCCGTCACACTCCCGGCAACCTTCGTCCGTCGCCGCGTCTCCCATCAAAGCCTCCGGCATCGTCATCGACCTCACTGCTGTTCCTCACAACGACGAGTACTTTTGTTCGTCAAAAAGTGACGATGCCGATGCATTTTCTATAGATGTTCTCCGGGAGCCCTGGCCATCACCACCCACTACCCCAGCTGCTTTACCGTTCCCCACAGTTACGAACTACGTCTCCGCGGCTCCTACCCCTGCCCCTGCCCCTACTACAGTGCCAATCGAGGGCCCTACGTCGCGGCATTCGCTGCGAAACAACGCGCAGCCCCCCGAGAAAATTGGCGAGATTGCTTCCGTGGTCGACAACTTAAAGTCCCACCATTCTCGAGCTTCTGCCCTCTTGGCCAAGCCCCCTGCCGAACTCTCTCGACGACGGAGTCGTGCGATGACTTCTCCTACCTCTAGTACCGCGCCTCCCTGCTTCGTGACTGTGACGGCCGTTTCCACTCCCTCTCACTCGCCCACGGCAGCCGCACCAACGACCATGGAGGGTCGTGCTCGATCGCGCTCCGTATCGACGAGTGTCAAGCGAGCTGCGGCGACAGAGGCGGTCCCAGTACCGGCGCTGCCAAGTCGTCCTCGCCACAAGTCAGAGACCTCAATCGGCGTGCGCAGCCCCATCACGTTATCCCCCAACGGCATCCCACAAGCGGAACGTAGGGGTAGGGGCAAGAGCTCGCCGACGCCACCCCTTCCTTCCGGCATCCCGCTCTCGAAACAACCGCCACAGGAACGCGGCGAATCGAGGCCTAGGCGCCCGCGCCAACTCTCAAACGCGTCCAGCAGGAGCGGCTCGGGCGTAGGCAACAACAACAACAACGTCGTCCCTCGAAATTCGGAACGGTCGTCGCAGCAAGCGCCGACCACCAAGCAGCACCAGCAGCAGCAGACTCAAAACCAGCCGCTGCTCACGGCGCACATGCTCTGCATGCGCTCGGGCTCCCGACCGCTCCCCACGACGACCCACACCCACCTTCTATCCGTATCCGGCCGTCCACCCACCGCACACGCTGGCGCCCGACCTAGTCCGGCGAGAGCCGTCACCGCCACCTCGCTTTTGGTCCCTCGACTTTCGCCGGAGCAGATGGCGGTGGCGGACAGACTTTATGCTTCGCGTCCGCGTCCAAAGACGACTGACGGTGCGTCGCCGGCTTCGTCCCGCCCACGCACGCCGTCAACGTCCCTCGCGGTACGTTCTTCCGAAGCCCCCCACAACCAGCTCCTACCACCACCCCCGACGCCGCAAACCCCGACGCTAGGCTTGGTAGACGGTGCAGGGCGGAGATCACGTTTGCCTGTCCTCAACAGTCAGGTGATGGTGTCCCGAGCTGCCACGGCCGCGGCAGTGGGTATGGTACAGTAGGACCCGAGGACACGTGTTGAGGGGCGTGCATCGTTGGCTTGACGTTGTCGGACGGTTG
>Ga0307509_10012711_pt1 | contig 10036 bp, 8 predicted proteins | sample 10_EM_MG_FD_202245 | JGI IMG/M metagenome (GOLD analysis project Ga0307509, IMG submission 202245) | Populus trichocarpa ectomycorrhiza microbial communities from riparian zone in the Pacific Northwest, United States - 10_EM | ecosystem: Host-associated > Plants > Roots > Unclassified | place... | reverse complement strand
CCGTTTATTGGGCACTTTAGAAGAATCAGGTTTCACTTTGGATGAATCAATATGCACCTTGGCTGTATCAAGCGGTTTGGGTTTGTACATTTCTTCCCGTGCGCGGTTGGCTTGGGTAGCCAGGGAGTCGAACATTTCCCGGGCGATGTCGGGACGGCTCATGTAAAATTTATAACTTTTTGCAAATTCGTCTTTGGTGACCTTGTGTATTGCAAATACCTGTGCGTATAATTTAAATGTTTCCGCTTTCAGGTCTTTGGAAGAATCGCGGATAAAGGTTTCCCTGTAGCGCTCGGCCTGTATCACATCCCATAACACCTTTTGCATTTTTTCTTTAGGCAGTACACCAGCGGGAATTTTATCTTTATCGGTACAACCTGCCAAACACCAAACTAAAGCGCTCAAACATACCAGTAATAGCCGGTTCATTTTAATTCCTGTTTATACGTATTGGAATTGGAGATATCTATCTTTTGCAATATTTCCCTGGCTTTTTGCTTGTCTTCGGGAGTACCTTTTTTAAAGATCCGTATCATCTCGGTTGATTTACCCTGGAAGAAAAACGCAACGATCATTGTATTGGGAATGTCGTTATTCATGGTATTGATCAGGCTCAGGGAATTGAGTATAGCGCTGCGGGCCTCGGTTTCATTTTCGTACATATAATCCATACCCAGGCGGTAATAACTATAAATAGCATCATGCATCAGGTTATACCGGTTGTTGGTAAGGTTTTCCGTAAGCCAATACCGGTTGCGCAAACCATCAAAAGCCTTCCAGCCCGAAATATCCCGTCCCTCTGGCGCATTGTTCACAATATTCATGGCTTTCTGAAACCAGGGGTCCCCACCACGCAAGGTGAAAGAATCGAAATCGAGCCCCATTATTACATATACATAATAAGCCAGTATAGCGGTCAGGTTTCCAACCATCGGATCTGAGCCGGATACCCGGTTCTCATTAAACTCAATGGATTGGTATTCTACATATTTAAAAACAACCGCCTCATCAATAAAATTGATCAGGGGACATTCGTAGTTGGTATTATACACCGGGCGGGCAGCCTGCACCGTGAGGGTTGCTTTATATACATTGCCCGATTGCGCCTCGCTGACATTCAATAAAAAATTACATACGATCTTTTCATTGGGCTGAAAAGTTTCTTTGGTCCATTTGCGGTTATTCAAAAAATTATTGAGCGCCGCCTGGCAGGTTTGAAACGCTTTCTTATCGGCCGGTGTGCCCAACCGGCTGGTGTTAATGGTAATACGGGCTTTTAGCTCCTGGGCCGGCAGGCATACCGGCACCGCCGCCATCAGGCAAAGTAACCATACGATCTTTCTACACATATAGCATGTTTACGATTCTATCAACGATATCTTTAGCCACTTGTTGTTTGGGCTTGCGGTCATACACGATCTCATTACCGCCTTTTTCAAAAATAGTAACCTTGTTGGTATCATATCCAAAACCGGCGCCCTCATCGTTCAGGGAATTTAACACAATGAGGTCGGCATTTTTGGAAACCAGCTTATCCAGGGCATATTGCCTTTCATTAGCGGTTTCCAGCGCAAAGCCTGCCAGCAATTGTCCATTACGCTTCAGTTGCCCTAGGCTTTTAAGAATATCCTTTGTTTTAGTGAGCTCTATATTCAGCGTACCGCTTGTTTTCTTGATCTTTTCAGGCGCTGTTTCAACCGGCGTATAATCAGCCACGGCAGCGCTCATAACGGCAATATCAGCCATTGGAAACTCAGCCATACAGGTGTCATACATTTGACCGGCCGTTTGCACTTTGTGAACGTATATGCCCGGCAATGTGGTTTTAACAGAAGACGGCCCCAATACCAGGTGCACTTCGGCGCCGCGCCGGGCCAGCTCTTCAGCAATGGCCAGTCCCATTTTACCGGAGGAATGATTACCGATAAACCGCACCGGGTCAATAGGCTCGTAGGTGGGCCCGGCTGTTACCAATGCCTTTTTACCGGTCAGGTCCTTTGCACCGAAAAAATTATTTTCCAGGAACTCCATAATGGCTTCCGGTTCGGCCATACGGCCATCGCCATATAAGCCACTGGCCAGTTCGCCCTTCTCCACAGGAATAATGCGGTTACCAAACGACTCCAGTTTTTGCAGATTGAGCTGCGTAGCCGGGTGATGCCACATGTCTTCATCCATCGCCGGGGCCACCACAACCGGGCTGGTGGCAGATAACCAGGTAGCCAAAAGCATATTGTCACATAAGCCATTAGCCATTTTAGCGAGGGTATTACAGCTTAAGGGAGCTACCACCATAACATCGGCCCAACGGCCCAGCATTACATGGTTACTCCAGGATTCGTTGCTTGCCAGTTCGGTTATAACCGGATTCTTTGACAATGTTGCCAGGGTAAGCGGCGATACAAATTGGGAGGCCGCGGGTGTTAAAACCACTTTCACGTCTGCTCCTGCCTTTACCAGCAGGCGCACCAGCAATATTGATTTATACGCAGCAATACTTCCGGTTACAGCCAGCAATATTTTTTTATCCTGGAACATAATGGGCTAAAATTAGGTCATTTGCGTTAAAGAAAATGAGGAGTCCCCTACCCGCTTTATCAACAATAACATAAGTACAACAACCCGCCAACGTTGGCTTTCACCCTATAAAACTAAAAAAGCGACAGGTTATTTTCTGCCGCTTTCCATACATTTTTTACCGTTATATATTAACTAAACAGGTCATCTTCATTTTTACGATAATATATTTTATCATCGAGGAACTCCTGGGTTGCCAGTAACGATGGGTTTGGCATACGCTCATAAGCCCGTGAAATTTCGATCTGCTCCTTATTTTCATGGATCTCTTCCAGGCTATCGGTATGGCTGGCGAACTCTTCCAGTTTATTATGCAGCTCTTCTTTCAGAGAGATATTGATCTGGTTAGCTCTTTTGGCAATAATGGCAATAGACTCGTACACATTGCCGGTTTTAGCTTTAATGGCGTTCAAATCTTTTGTTTCGGCCGTGTTAGCGGTATTGGCGCTAATTTGTCTTCGTAATTTGCTCATTATGGTTTGCTTTAAGATTGTTTTTTGATAATGTCTGGTAATTCTCTACTTCTTTTTTCAAGCTGCTTTCAGGAAAACGATCTATAAAATCATTGCATTCCGTTACCACCTGTTCAAAACGGGCCATTTTCTTTTCTTCTACACTATTCATCGCAAATAAATAATAAGACTTGATAACCTGAAGCTTATACTCATCGCTTTTTTGCGAATCCGGAAAATCATTCATCAGGCTGGTGTAAGCGATAGCGGCTGCCCGGTAATGACTCATATTATAATACAAGGTAGCGCTGCCGAACTCTTTTTCCTCCAGCTTTTGCCGGCATTTATCCATGATCTCGGATGCCTCTTTATTTTTGGCCGAATTGGGATGCGTATTTATAAATGTTTGCATTAACCCGATCGTCTTCTGGGTATTGGTTTGATCGAGCGCAGGCTTTGGCGACTGCCGGTAATAAGTATAAGCCCGCATAAATTCCATTTCTTCTGCCTTGGCGCTGCTGGGGAAAACTTCTACAAATTGCTTGAAAAGATTTTCAGCCTGCATCCAGTCGTGCAAATAATAGGAACAAAACGCATATTTATAAAAAAGATCCTCAAACTGAGGCTGCCCCTTCATTAAGGGGAAGAGCTCCTCATACAATTGCGAGGCATAGTGGTACTGCTTGGCTACATAGTACTTTTCTGCCATGCGCAATTTGTAATCATAGTCGGTACTCTTCTGCACCTTTGAAAATTTGGAGCAGGATACCACGCTTAAGGCAATTATTGCAATTAATAAAGCTGAACGCATAAAAGTGGGCAAAGTTAAGGATTTCCTGCAAATATGTATGGAAAGGTGCTGTAACCCAAAAACAAGCCGTTAAGATAAATATAAAAACCTTCCCCCGGCAAAACGGGGGAAGGTTATATATATACTTTTAGTTAAAGCATTTTAAGCTAAAGTACTTTTTATCGACCACGACGCAGGTTCGGGTGCGGAGCAGGTACTGTAGTTGGACCTTCTTCACCAGTTCCATCGCGCAGGTCTACGGTATTGCAATCGCCACCCATTTCACCATACTTGAAGATGAAACGATCTTGGTTAATGCCTTCTTTATCAACCATGTAGCTGATAACTGCATTCACACGATCCCAACTTAACTGTTGCTCAGATTTGCTTGAAGAGCAATAACCGATAACAGCTATTTTACAATTAGGATTATCCTTGATCTTTTGAGCAGCTGAAGCCAGTAAAGCCTTAGCGTCGTTGCTTAAAGTGATTGATTTAGGCTTGAAAGTAACGCTTGGTAAATCACCGATTCCGCAATTTGTTTTCGTGCCATTTTCTGCTATCAGTTTAGACAGAGAATCGCAACAAGCAGGCGGAGGACATTTACCTACACCGTCAGCGTCAACAGGTTGACATTGTGTTGGAGTAATCAGTTCCTTGTCTTTGTAATCAGGAACGCCATCACCGTCTGTATCGCGGCTAACACCATGACTATCAACAGGTGCGCCAGCAGGCGTGTTAGGCTCCTGATCAAATTGGTCAGTGATACCATCGCCATCAGCATCATCCAAAACTGGTTTGGGGAGCTTCATGTGACGGGGTTTGTTAACCTCGTTGTAAGCGTAATCCAATGGATTCAGCCACCATAAAGGTTCAACAGCTTTATTACCGATTGCTACGTTAATACCTACAGACAGGAAGTTGTAAGTATCGTAATCTCTTGATTGAGCGGTAGCATTACCAGGGCCGTTTTCCTGCCATTGCTGACCGTCTAACAGGTCAGTTTTAGGAATAGTCAGCTTGTCTTCGATAGCCAGGCTCAGCTTTTTGTTCAGTTTGAATTGAACGCCGGCACCCACATTAGCAATGAAGCGGAAAGGTTTTTTGAATACCTTAGGTTGACCGTTATCCAGTTGGCCTGTAGTTTCATAACTACCATCAAGAACATCTTTCAGGTCTTTCTTGATATCTTTTCTGTTTTTGTAACCGAAACCATCTGCAGTCGCATTATACTTATTATAGATTGCCAGAAAATCTGCAGCATAGGTGGTGTTACCTTTCATAGCATCTATTTTAGTATCATAGATCATACCGCCCAAACCGGCAAAAGCATAAATATTGAAGCTGCTTTTTGCTTTGTGGAAACGGATGTTGCTCAATGTTACCACACCCTGTAAGCTCAGGTCGTACACATTGGTTTTGTAGTTGTAGAATACAGGCGATCCTAAAGCATAGCCAGTTGTTGTATATGCTGTATTTTTTGTCCAGTTAGTAGAAGGCTGGAAGTTCAACCCTTTGGTAGTTCCAAACCCTAACTGACCTCTTAAAGAGAATACATAACCCAGCGCTTTACGGGCATGTATAGCGGCGCCGATACCGGGGAAACGGTTACGAACATCGCCCGAAATACCAAATGCACCTACCTGTAAGCCTATCTCCCATTGATTACGGGGTTTGGCGGGGTAAGGGTAGTTGTTTGCCATGAACTCGGTATGCTGGGGTAACCTTTTGGAAGGTATAACCGATGAGTCCTGTACATCATACGAACCGCCCAATTGTGCTTGGGAGGCAGCAGATATCAACAGGAACAATAAGCTTAAAAAACTTACGTACTTTTTGCTTGCCATAACTAAATTTTATGTGAAGGATTAAGTAACCTGAACTCAGAATCTGTGCAAAAATATTAATTGACAGCTAACTACCAAATTTTTTTCCCCAACACAATGTGCATTATCTTGCTGTTTTTCACACAGTAAGATCATTATAGAGCAAATTAAATGCCTCTTACGTTACACAATTAATTAAATAGTAATTTGCTCATCTTATATACCGAATGAAATTATCACTTGCAATATTACGAGAAGAATTACCCGAATTCGAAAAACAATTTCAAAGTGCCGTAAAAAGCCAGGTACCGCTCCTGAACAGGATTATGCGGTTTATTGTTAACCGAAAAGGCAAGCAATTACGGCCTATGTTTGTACTGCTTTCTGCTAAGCTATGCGGGCCTGTTAACGATACCACCTACCGGGCAGCATCCTTAGTAGAACTACTACATTCAGCTACCCTGGTCCATGACGATGTGGTGGACGAATCGCTTGAACGTAGGGGATTTTTCTCTACATATGCGTTGTGGAAAAGCAAGGTATCAGTTTTGGTAGGCGACTACCTGCTGGCAAAAGGCATGCTCCTTTCCCTCGATCATGATGACTACCGTATACTAAAGCTATTGTCAAATGCCATTCGGCAGATGAGTGAAGGAGAATTGCTGCAAATGGAAAAATCACGGTCCCTCAACTTTGAAGAAGATACCTATTTCGAGATCATTAAGGGCAAAACAGCCTCCCTGTTGGCCTCCGCCTGTGCCTCCGGCGCCTGGTCTACCACCCAGGATGAGACCATAACTGAAAAAATGCGTGTTTTTGGCGAAAAAGTAGGTATGGCCTTCCAGATAAAGGACGACCTTTTTGATTACGGCAATGAAGCCATTGGAAAACCTACCGGTAACGATATCCGGGAAAAAAAGCTCACCCTGCCACTGATATACACCCTGCAGCAAACAGATGCTGCCACCCGCCGTAAACTCATATACATTATCAAAAATCAAAATAAAATACCCGAAAAGGTGCAGGAAGTCATCAATGTGGTGAAACAAACCGGGGGCATCAGCTATACTGAGAAAAAAATGGTTAGCTTCAGGGATGAAGCACTGGCCATTTTACACGAATTTGATAATATAGAAATACGTAACGGCCTCGAAGAGTTGGTACGGTATACTACAGATAGAAAATACTAGTAATCTATTATTGATTTGGTGATAACCGGTTTTTGAGATCTGGTATTTTTCACTTGGAACTTGTTATTTGAGATTTGGGGATTTTTTTTATGCTACAAAAGAGATGGAACATACTAACCGCAGATGATGATAAAGTGCAGCATTTGTATGGCGGCCTTAAAATACATCGTGTTCTTTGTAAAATACTTACCCAGCGTTATATAGATGATTTCGATAAAGCAAAACAGTTTTTTCGTCCACAGTTAACCGATTTGCACGATCCCTGGCTGATGAAGGATATGGATAAAGCCGTAACACGCATCCTGGCGGCTTTTGAAAAGCAGGAAAAGATACTTGTATTCGGCGATTATGACGTGGATGGAACTACCGCGGTGTCGTGTATGTTACGTTTTCTGCAGAAAAATTATCAACCCGACAAGGTCGACTTCTATATCCCCCACCGCTATCGCGAAGGCTATGGTGTTTCTCAAAAAGGGATTGACTTTGCTATTGAAAACGGGTTTAAGCTGGTTATTTCGCTCGACTGTGGAATAAAATCAATTGAACTTATTCAATTTGCCAGGGAAAACGGCATCGACTTTATCGTTTGCGACCACCATACGCCCGACGACGTGCTGCCCCCGGCAGTGGCTATTTTAAATCCCAAACAAAAAGATTGCGACTATCCATTTAAGGAACTGTGCGGCTGTGGCGTCGGGTTCAAGCTGATCACCGCACTGGCCCAGCAACTAAATCTTTCCCCCTCGGCCCCCGAAGAATACCTGGACCTCGTGGCCACCGCCATCGCGGCCGATATTGTTCCCATGACCGGGGAAAACCGGGTACTAGCCTTTTATGGTTTGAAAAAGGCCAACGAAAATCCTAACTATGGTATCCTGGCCTTAAAGGAGCTCAGCGGGGTTCAAAAGGAATTGTTTATCAATAGCCTGGTGTTCATGATCGCACCCCGGGTAAATGCGGCAGGGCGCATGGACGATGCCCGCAAAGCCGTGCAGATGTTTATTGCCAACACCCCCCAGGAGGCCCTTCAGTTTGCCGAAATGCTGCATTCCGACAATACCGACCGCAAGGAAGCCGATAAAAATATTACGGAAGAGGCGCTGGCCATTATCGAAAACGACCAATTGCTGCAGGCTCGTAAATCTACGGTCATTTATCAATCACACTGGCATAAAGGCGTGGTAGGTATTGTAGCTTCCCGCCTTATCGATTATTACTATCGCCCTACTATTGTGCTCACCCAATCCGGTGAGTATGTGGCAGGTTCTGCACGTAGTGTAGCAGGCTTTAATGTATATGAAGCTATTCATCAATGCAAAGACCTTCTGTTGGGTTATGGCGGCCATTTTTATGCAGCCGGTATGACGCTGGCGTTAGATAAGGTAGATGCTTTTTGCGCACGGTTTGAAGAAGTAGTAGCAGCTACTATTACCCCCGAGCTGCTAACCCCTGAAATAATCATTGATTCAGAAGTGGAATTTAAAGACCTCAAACAGCCTTTTTACAACATCATTCACCAGATGGAACCCTTTGGCCCCGAAAACATGCGGCCCTTGTTTGTTGTAAAAAATGTTACCGACTCCGGCTATTCACGTGTTGTAAAAGACCAGCATATCAAGTTTTCCCTTCGGCAGGAAAACATATTATTTAATGGAATAGGCTTTGGCATGGCTAAGAAATTTCACCTGCTTGAATCGAAAAAGCCGGTGGATGTCGTATTCACTTTGGACGAGAATGACTGGAACAACGAAAAACACTTACAGTTACGGGTTATAGATTTCCGGCTGGCAGAAGATGGCCAACCCCTGCAAAAACCTGCAATTGAATCATGACAAGCAGAAAGGCTCTGTTACGCATGGCTTTATGAACACTTGTTTGTATTTTACACCTACTAACGCATGGCAACCATTTACCGGTAAACAGGTCGCTTTAACAATCCATACCCACAAAAGGTTTAGCGTTGAAAATTTTATTGCATAATAATATAAACGGCGGTACGAGTTTGCCATTATTATAATATTTTTACTACCCACCCATGGGGGTGGTTTCACCTGCTACCAATGTTGTGATTGTATGAAAAATAACCAGGCACTGATTCCAGTATATGATATGGCCGCTTGTATCCCAGGCACCAATTTCATTATTAAAAGAACCGAAGGTAATTCTGTACCATCCTATATGGCCATTCCACACCGGCATACTGATTACAAGATCAGCTTTTTGCAGGAAGGGGAAGTAACGCATTATACCGACTTCGAAAAATTTACGATCAAGGCGCCCGCATTATTGATGCTGGCTCCCGACCAGGTGCATCAGCAAACCGGCAACTCCTATTATAAAATGATGCACGTTTCTTTCAGCAAAGAATTTTTATTGACCGAAACGCAGGGTGTGCTTGCCTGTTGGGAATGCATGTTCAGCCAGGTAGTGCTGCCCGTGATAAATACTGAACAGCTGCAGGAGATATCAGTTTATCTCGACCTGATGTACCAGGAGTTCAAAGACAGCAAGCCGCAAAAAGGGCTTATTCTCAAAAACCTGTTAAACGCATTCATCATTTGCGCAGGCCGGCTGGTAAACTGTAAGAACGAAAATGTAGTGAATAATGTAGTGCACATGGATTATTCACAAAACCGCATTGTACGCCAGTTCAAATCACTGATAGATGAAAACTTTGTAAACTCCACCCAGGTAACGCAATATGCCGATATGCTATATGTTACGCCCGGCCATTTGAACGATCTCATAAAAACGGTTACCGGCAAAACAGCCAAGCAGATCATTGATGAAAGAAGGATACTGGAAGCTAAACGGCTCTTGTTCTGGGGCGAACATTCAGTAAAAGAAATAGCCGGACGGCTTAATTTTGAAGACGATGCTTACTTCAACCGGTTCTTTAAAAAGCATACTGGCAATACCCCGGCCCTGTTCCAACGACAAATCCGTGAAAAGTACAATTAATCCCCCAATAAGGTAAATTATCAACGGCTCAATCGTGATTACTTTTACATAATCATTTTTGACAAGCAAAGAACCTGCCTACTGCGCCTTCGCGAAGCTTTGGCGAAGCAAGGCAGGCAGGCATAGCAAAAGTTTAGCAATTATCGACAGCATGGCAGCGGCGACCTGTTGAATGGAAGTTTTTATTTAAATCGTACCCACGAATGGATAACATTGGCGCCTTATAAGGCAAAGGTCAAC
>Ga0307509_10012710_pt1 | contig 10036 bp, 6 predicted proteins | sample 10_EM_MG_FD_202245 | JGI IMG/M metagenome (GOLD analysis project Ga0307509, IMG submission 202245) | Populus trichocarpa ectomycorrhiza microbial communities from riparian zone in the Pacific Northwest, United States - 10_EM | ecosystem: Host-associated > Plants > Roots > Unclassified | place... | reverse complement strand
GGGACGTTGAAAGTGACGCTGCGATGGAGGGGAACAAGGCTTGAGCCTCAATTCCCCTCGCCGTTCGGTGTTCCCCTAGAATATCATACAACCCTTCCCTTGTGTGACACAGGCATTCCCCCCCCCTTCGCTCTCCTGGTCTCCTGCGATGCAGCCCACAAGCCTTTCCACGATACAGGACGTTGGGCAACGGAAAAACAAACGCGGTGCGTGGGCAGGCGAACGGGTACGAGCCGGTGTATGATATTGGATGCACGGCGATGCGTTACGTCGGACAGCCTTCACGATGGCTCGCTCCCCGGTAGAAACGAGAGTACCGCGTTGAAGCTAAGAATATTACCAAAGGACACTGTTAGAACTCGTATGTTACCAAACGAGCTCACGGTCGTGCCCCTTTTACAAGAATCTAATATTGACCTTCCCCACCTCTTTGAATCGCGACATAAACCATCTGGACTCCGGCACCGAACTCGGAGGCTTCATCGCCAAGAGCAGTATGACAACCTCGATGACCTCCAGACTCCTGGCGGCTAACTGTAAAAGCACCTCTTCGATGGTCTCCCAATCATTGTGACCCAACATTTTCACGTCGAGTTTACTCCTCCTGACAAAATAATTGACATTGAAGGTGAGAGTGATTTTTCGAAGGCGGGGTGAGGATATCGTCGATAAGAGCGCAAGATGATGTTCCATCCCTAACGAGCTCCCAAGACTCATGAGAGACAGGCCGATCTCCGTCAACGCCATGCACGTGGAGAGGTTCGGTGAAGGATCCCAATATGCTTTCGGCCCGCCTGGAATCCCAGAGGACTAAGCACAACCATCCACTGACGCTTTGGTTGGGGGGACAGGCACTCACAAAGGTTGAATAAGTTCAAAACTCGCAGCGTCGGCGCACAAGCGACGATCAGTTCTCGAATCCCCGTCCAGGCGGTCACTTCGCGGAAGGTCAAAGTGTGGTATTGAACCGGATACTTGAGCAGTTCCAAACCAAAAGTGTTCGTTTGATGGAACTGGCATAACCGCAAGGACCCTCGAAACGGCGAGAGTGCGACCGGGTCAGGCCCCTCCGGCTCGCTCTCCGGGAGCTTGGGAAGGTCGTATGTGTTGGGGACCTCGATGGTAAGATCCTCGAGGAGGGGGAAGAAGGCGATGAACGCGACGAGATCCCATGGATTCTTCAACCAAGTCCAGAGGTAGAGGGAACACAGCGTCGGTTGGAAATGGGCGAAATGGCGAGCGGGCGATATGAGGGGGTGGCGAACGTAATGTGTGGCAAACAAGGAAACCCTCAGCTCTCTGACTTCCTTGAACGAGATCAAGTCGTCGAAAATGACGTCTAGGTGCTGCGGGTAGACCAAAGGTCGTCCCATGGAAAGCGACAGTGTTCGGGTGTAGGACAGAAGTTGGGCACCACCAGGGCCCAACGAGGTCTGCTTTTGAGTTTTTGCGGTGTTTCCAGACCTTCCGTCGCCGTGAATGGGAACTTGGCAGATGTTGATCCGTTTGAACGACTGAGCTCGGGCCGGTAGGAGCAAAGCATGAGAAACGAGAGAGAAAGCGCTTAGTGATGCCTTGTCGTTGTGGAGGTGCCCGAAGATGAGTTCAAGGAGCTCGAATGGGAGATCTAGAAGGCGCCCCATCGGATGTGGTTATCGGTAGGTTCGTCGTTCGGCGTGGAGGGAAAGCAGCCTCGGCAAACACCGGCGCGGAAATGGACTCAACGGTTTGGGTGTCCACCGTGTTGTAAGTACGCTCCTTCGCGGGTCCGTTCCCCACTCCTCTGTGAGGTATTTCGGTAAATTTTCGCCTTTGCCCCGCGTGATCCTCGTGCATATTTCGCTGTACCCAGGATCATCCCACGCATGAGGCATATATCGGCAATTTCTCTCAATCGTTCCAAGAACATACGCAATATGGTACCGCTTGCGCTCGGTCTACTTCCGTGAGAATTACGACCTCGAGGGAATTCATACTCTCCTCGAGGATGCTATCAAAGCCATTCCCGAAAATTCCCCACCCCAGGTGTGAGCGATGAAGGTCGCCTTAGTCGAAACTCTGGCATGTTTCGCATATCTGATGAAATTAGCTGGGAACCTCTGGTTGAACTTTGGGCTACCGCAGGAAGAGGTGCAGGACGTCCGATATCGAATGGCCACCGTGGTGGGCAGACACTGTATACAGGCCTCCGAGTTCGGGTCGCTGGCCTCTGCCCGGCCCCAGCCTCCGACTTCACTTGGAGATTGTACTTAGCCTGTCATCAATCATTGGGGTCGAGAGTCAAGGTCTAAACCTAGAACGGCGTGGCTGGTTGGATGCAGGGCAAATTTTATTTTACCCACTACACCAACAATATCCCAAGCTGTCGTAGAAGCACGAGGGTTGCGGCCGTGGGGCGTTCACAATCGAGAGCTCACGTAGAACAGTGAACCAGCCACGGCAGCAGGCACAACCCCACGGGCAATTTTGGGCCACAACGTAGCCCATACGTCTGCCGCAACCTTCAACCGCGAGATCCTCCTGTAGCTCCAAATAAATACCGATACGGCCTCTGCAGTATTGGTGAGAGTCCTTACGTTGCGTGTCGCCTGTTTCGGTCCGAGATGACATCGTACACCCCACCCCTAACCACTTCTTTCTCCAACCGCAGGAGCGGACCTCCATCGGGTAGGAGCCAGGCAGCCCCAGTAGACGACATATCACGGTCCGTCGCGGCCAAAATAATGGCCCCACCGACCCGCTCGATCGGGACGAGGGGGATACCTGCTATCGCAATCCTGTGCTCCGCTTTCAAAAGGGCAGTTTCTGTTCACCTCTGTAAGATGGTTTAATCCACAGGGAAACGCGCCTGTCACGGACCTGTGAAGAATGGATGAATGACGGCCACCCGGATCTTCTTCTGTGCTAGCGGGAAGGCCAACGATCGACCTAGAGCCAGAACCCCAGACTTCGTCGCAGAGTACATTGGGGCGTTGGCTGCGGCTTGCCAAGAGGCTGTCTATACGTCAGGGACCAGGCCCAACCGACGAAAACAACCAAGGAACGTACCCATCGAACCAATCAGTACTATTGACTTGAGTGTGTCGTCTGGTTTTCTTCTGAGCTCCAAAAAGTGGATCGCCAAGTGGGCAGCTAAAATAGTCCCTGGTGAGACAAGCACCCCATGTGCAGTTGGTTGGATCGCTCTTACTGTATATTGACCCCAACAGATTTACGTCGACAGTGGCCATTGTCGGTTTCTGTAATTGCCCATCCTTGATCTTTGGTGTGAGGTATTCACCGATCTCGTTAACCCCAGCGTTTGCTACCTGTGCACAATACACCGTTACGCGCGGACAACCTATAGAACGCCTGGCATACCACAACGTCCATGGAGCCGAACGTGTCAAACCCGGTCTGGAAGAGATTGACTTGATCCTCCCATGAAGTGACGTCACAGCGCAATCCGATGGCCTCGCTAGTGCTCCGGTCAGAACGCAACTACCACACTCGTTAGGTATTCGACCTACCCCCCGGCTTGTTTGATCTCTGCGGCCACACTTTGCACCAACGGTTCATTGATATCGCCCAGGACAAGCTTGGCTCTGTACGTGCAATGTGGAATGGACGGTTACCTCACTTTCGGAGAGGCAGATGGGAAACAACATACTTGTACTTGGCACATTGGAGCGCTGTCTCCCTTCCGATGCCCGCTCCGCCACCTGGGAGATTCCGGGTGATCAGTTCCGGAACCACACTGGATGTGCCAAACACTCACCGGTTATCAGTACGACTTTTCCTTCAAGTCTATCGCTGTGAGAGTATAGCTGGTCATCGAGGATGGTGGTCATGACGAAGTACCGGAGGGGGGATGGATCATCGCGGGTCGTGCACGCAAATAGGGGCGAGAACCCGCTTCCCCATCAACGACTCAAAACGCCAACACGACGATCTGATCGTACGATTTCTACTACCAACAGATATGAGGCTCAACCGGGCGAATCGTCGCGGTCCGTGCTCACATTGCCTTCTTACCCCGGAAGAGGTGCGGGGAAGATTAAACCGGGCCCTATCCAGTCGGAAGTCATGGAATGAGCGTAATACCCTTTGGATTCAAACCGTCACTTGCCGGGTGGCCATACATTGGGCACGGTCGGAGTAGTTATTATCCTGGAGTACTAAGAGACTGCGTTCTTTACACCCCGACCGAGCAAGGCACTGTGGAAGAGGAATAGGTAAAAAAGTTGGGGTTTGTTGGTAAAGGTCATATTTCTTGGGAGTTATTGGATAAAAGTTAACCAGCTCAGTAAACCTCTACTCCCTGTACCTGTACGAAAATTGGTTAAGTAATGGGGGTTTGGGTGAACTTATCCAACAGTTGGTTAAGTTCTTGCAACTTTTAGGAAACAAAACTTTCCAAAAACCCCCGGATACTTTACCAATTCTACCCGCACAGTGAGGGTGGCACGTGGCAGGCCGCAGGCGCCTCCCCTCCCATTCGTCTATTCCATTCTAGTGTAAAATTTTCAGCCGGACGCAAGCCCGGCCCGTTGCCAACCCCCTGTTTTCTCAAACCGGACTGAGTGAAGGCGAACTCAGAACCCGATCCGATCCTGCAGATCACCCAGGTCTGGTGCCCGAGGCTCAGCGTCATCTTGCAGAGGGTTTCGAAACGCCGATGGAAGCTTTCGCGAAGAAATCGCACGTAAGGAAGAAACATCGACGAACAAGTAATGTGGTGCGCGCACCTCGTCCGTCTCTTTTGTCTGATCGTTGGTTTTGCGCAGAGGGTAGTAGCCAAGGCGGTGAGAGTTCACAGGTGGATTGCCACCAATCGACAGTGGATACAACCACAGGGAAAAGAATCTGTCCTAGAGCTACAAAGGTATCCCTGTGAATAAGGTAGATGGTTGGGTGGTACCTTGCGCGTTGGCAGTGGGTAGGAGATCCTTTCTGACCTGTGAACCGGGCAGAGTATCAAATCTCAACCAATTCTCGTTTTACAGTCCTCGTGCATGGTCGCGGGCTATTATGACGGGAATCCTGGGTGAATGTCCCGAACGAACTATGGGCCACCGGGATCGGTATGGCGTTCACTGGCGCCGCGTTCATGGGGGCAAACACGGAAACGACGTCCACGACCACATGACGCGGCACAGGAGGAGGCACCGAACTGAGTACCTCGGGCCCCAAAGGACGTGAACCTTCACGACACTGGAGTGGGACGTGCAGAGATCGGAATGGGTGCGGCGAGAAAAGGTTCCGTACCTGGTGACAGGGCGGCCTGAGCTGCCACTGCCCAAGCGCTCCAGCTCGAACGTTATGCGTTGGGGCTTGACCTCATTCGTCGATCCGGATCTAGGGGATCTCCCCGACGGAGAACTCTGAACTGTTATGCGTAATGACCTAACCCCGCCCAAAGGGCGGACGGACCACGGAAACGGCGAACACTTCCTCTCACCACCACCACCACCACCGCTACAACTACATCTCTCCGTATGTCCCAGGTAAGCCAGTCCCCAACGCTCCAGTACTAAACTCGGTGATTTTAATGTCATACCTGTAGGCTTTCATCCCTCACGGTGAAGTTGGACCTTCGTCCGCAACGGAGGTCGCCGCTCTCAGACTCCGAAACATCCAGTACGCGGCGATCCTCCGAATTCCCGGTGAAATCCTGGTGTCAATTTTCCGCCAAGTTATCAAGACCAGCCCTGATTACCAGGACTCCGTGCTGCTCATCACCTCCATCTGCTATCACCTCCGCGCACTGGTGTTCGATACCCAGGAACTATGGGGATTCGTCAACATGCGCGGGACCCTTGGCCCCCTCTTCCTGGAACGATGCCAATGGAACCCCATTTCTGTCGTACCCTACTTCATGGAGGGAGACACCAAGGGAACCGCGAGGTTATACGCCTGCCTAAACTACTGGAGGAACATGCCAATTTCCCACCTCACCCGAGTGGAATTGATAGAGTTTTGTGGAACCAGCGACAACTTCGCGGCCGTTTCATGGATTTTCAACTACCACATGCCCAACTTGGAGACCTTGACACTTGCCTCCGGGTCCCTGACGGTGGGGGCCATACTCTCTGTCGATGAAGACCCGGAGGTCTGGAGCGTCAACCCGAACACTCAACGCACGCTAAAAGACGTCCACCTCCAACAAATCTTCATCCCATGGGCTTCGAACGTCTTCTACGGATTGTCCACGCTTTACCTGGACTACAGAGAGTTCGACTCCGAGGTTGCCTTAATCCCGATGGATGCGTTCCTGGAAGTATTGTCCCACTGCCCCCATTTGGAGAAATGTTCCCTGTACTTCGCCATCCCGGAGTGTCAGAGTAGAGGGTTGCTCCAGGATACCAGACCCACTCGGACCATCAGTCTCCCCCTCCTCGAGGAGCTCACCCTGTACGACGAAACCATCAATATTGCTTATCTCTTGAGGCACCTCTCACTCCCTACCACGACGAAGACTCTCCTGAAGGTAAACGCCCCACCAGACGAGCTAGAGGACCTACTATCCACGCTGTTCCCTCCCGGTTCAAACCCCGCATTAGACAGCCCACCCTGGATAACCATGGAGCACGAATCCCTCAACGCGTCCTACCCCGCGCTGGTGATCGGGCACACAACAATTCGATATTTGGACGAATGGGGGCCGGTGCTCGAGCCCAACGACATTACGCACACGACTTTTACCCTTCCGTTGCTGGAAGCGGTCAACCGCGCGGGTCCTTCAGTTCGCGTTTTGAAGATCTACCCAGGCTGTGACCTTGCAATTCAACCAGCGGTTTGGAAGGCCGTCTTGGAGAACCTACCTAACCTCGAAGAACTTGCCTTCATGGCATGGGAAACCGTAGACTGTCAGTGGCCGGCGTTCTGGAACCTGTTGGGTCAAGTGGGGGAAAACGGACTTGTATGTCCGAACCTTCGATCTTTACGGATAATTAGCCGGCAAGGAATCCCCCCGGGTTGTGTGACAGGCCTGGCTGCAAGGTGGAAATCGGAAAGACCGTTAGATGTGTTTCACCTTCGTGCGCATTGTGAACGCTTGCTCGCTCAGCACACCATAGAGTACCTCCGTCCCTTCGTCGGACGGCTCGTTTTGGAGGTGGTTGAGGACACACAAGTCGTGAGTCCAGCGCATCTGTGAACAGGAGCATCTCACTAATGGGGCCCATCTCAATCTCAGATCCGTTTGTAGCCTGTTTAGGGGCGTTTCTTAGCTCTCAGTCGTTTTGGGTAGATCTTTCTTGAATCATCAAACGACGGGGCATTTGAGGATACAACGCGATGTAAATACAAACTTCCTCAATACAACCAGTCATACTGTACTACCAGGACGCCAGCTCCTTCTGAGTCAGCGGAAGGGTATCCGTGACCTCATACTCAACCTCCACTCTCGGACCGCGACGTTTCTTCGCCCGTGGTTCGGGTGAGCGAGACTGCGGTCTCTTTTGTCGTCGTTTTCCTCTTGACGGCTTGTCGTCGTCGTCTTCATCGTCGTCATCATCTCCATCCTCCTAAGACATAGGTTAATTCCGACAGAGGACGGTTTTATGACAACGCTCACCACGGCATCCTCCAAATCACTCAAGCCGTCGTCCGATTCTCCGCTGATATCGCTGACGAACTCCCGCTCATCCTCAATCTCGTACTCCTCTTCGTCCAGATCTTCCTCTGATTCGTCATCCACCATGTCCAGCTCAGCGTCCACGTCCTTGGAACCCGAGGCCTTCTTTTCACGGTCCAGAACCGCTTGCCACACAGCCTCGTTCACGTTCAGTGGAGCGTCACCATAGGCTTTGGACATGAGTCGCTCAAGAAGTTCTTTCTCGATCGACCTTTCAATGTGCGCAGCTGACAGGGCCTTGCGTTCCCGCACGGCTTCTCTTCGGTCCAGTTTCTTCTTCACGCCGACAAGCTTCGGTCTAAGATGACGTTCAGCGATAGGGCACGGGACCGGCTGAATGGCACGCACTGTTGTCGCAGTTTCAACCGCCGCATTTTGATGAGGTATTGTGTAATTTTCGTCACTCGTTGTTTGCACTTGTGGGTGGTGAAGTTTGGCCAGTAAATCAGTTCTTTGTCGATCTAAACGCTGGGTCAGTGCTCCTATCTGAATGAGCGCATCCCAGCGTACCTGTTCCAGGGCTTTGGTGTAGTTATTCGACAGCCTGATTTTCTCCCACATGCGAGCTGGTGTATGCGCTCGTTCGATGGTTTTGACGTACAAGTACATGATTCCTGAACCACCGGTCAGCGAATGTGGGATTAACGAAGAGAAATCAAACGAGAACCTTCGTGTTCACGGATGGTGGCATATCTAGAATTTGCTAGTGGACACGACTGACGATTGCACAGGCCGGTGACATTGTATTCATTCCGACAAAAGTTTTGGGTTACGGTTCTGGTAAAAACACGATCAAGGCACGGAATTTTGACATGACGAATTTACTCACTTGACTTTGTATGAGCAGAATTGCTGATTTATGACAGACCAGATAACATCGTCGCTCTGCATTTCCGAGCTGCTGCAGCAAGTGGAACGGAGTGAGGAGGATGGAAAGCGGAAGAGAAGAGACCGGTGCACGTGACGTGAGATTAACCATCTTCTCCCTCTCTCCGACGTTCGACAAACACTCTACTGGACTCGAGATCCGTCCAACCCGAATGAAAGCTTAGGATCGCTTCTGGGACACTTTGTAACTTTTACCACACACTCTTTTGCGCTTACGGCTGCCATTCCTTGCTTCTTGAATCCATTCTGACGACCAAACCATGGCTGGAGTCGCGATTCTCAAGACCGGCAAAGGCTTTGGGACGTGGCTCATACCTATCATCATCTTCGGCGCTCTCGGGTCTATAGCTGTTCTCTCCTTGGTTGCCCTGCTCTGTGTCTATTCCCATCGGCCGCGGAGAAGAACAACGGACCAGGAGCCCGAGATGACCTACGAAACCTACCGCACACCAACCATTCCTTACAGGGATCCTTCTTCCGAGAGGCCTGTCGACTCTACCATCGGTCGCCTCATCAGGCATTCACGCAGTTTACACGTTGTACGCCCATCAACGTTCATACTGAAATATGAAGTCCTGATTTCGACTAGCCACGCAACCAATTGATCAATGGACCTCGCCTCAGAGCCCAAGTCAGTTCTCCAGAATTACGAAATACCTCTCGACCTCCACCATACATGTTTCGAGCAATGACTCCATCTTCACCCTACCGAAACCCACGACCACACGGACAAGTTTACTTTGACCAAATTCTTGACCCGGGACATCCATATCATATCCCTCAGCAACCACGACAATTCACTCCACCTCCTGGAAATACGCTCGCACGACCAGGAAGACGTTCCTCCGTTTCTTCACCGAGTTCATATTCGTCAACTTGTCTGTCTTCAGAAGGGCATGTATCTGCAGAAGCGTTCTCTCATCCCTCTACGCCCTCGATCTTCAGTCAGGAGTCATTCATCCCTGCGCGGGCTGCCAGCTGGGTTGACTTCCCCGAACCTGGTCATTCGGGCTCGGATTTCGATGGCCCAGGCCCCCTTCTTACTCCATCAAGTCTGGACGACCTCTCTGCCGTATCTGCTGTTCCTGCCTCCGATGATACTGAGAAGTTTCCAACTGCCAGACCCAGGCGCCGATCGGAAACCGGTGGCCGAACTGGACGTTCCGGGCAAAATAACCGACGATTGATCATTGTGGACAACAACCTTCTGAGCAGGGACCCGGACGCGTCGTCTGATGGTGCAGAAATTCATGACGCTAAGCGACTCGGGATTTCTAGGCTTATCAGAGGAACCTTGGAAAGCAGGGTATGCCCAGGTGCCACCAATAACACACCCCACGGAGGGGAGACGAGCAAACCGAAAGAAGTGAAGGACGAGGAACCACCTCCAGCCGGACACAAGATGGAGAGGAGCGCGGTATTCAAGGTGATATGCCCCGACACGAGTGACCTGTGGAAGCTGGCGGTGATTCCTGGCGAGACTTTGGACGGATTTGCTGGTCGGGTCAAGCAGAAGACGGGTGGAGATGT
>Ga0307509_10012709_pt1 | contig 10037 bp, 10 predicted proteins | sample 10_EM_MG_FD_202245 | JGI IMG/M metagenome (GOLD analysis project Ga0307509, IMG submission 202245) | Populus trichocarpa ectomycorrhiza microbial communities from riparian zone in the Pacific Northwest, United States - 10_EM | ecosystem: Host-associated > Plants > Roots > Unclassified | place... | reverse complement strand
AAGGCTCAGGACCCGGGCGTCACAATCGATTTCGATGGCCAGACGGAGCCGCCGCAGCTGCCACCAGAGCACCAGGTTCCAGGGCATGCAGACCAGAAGGCAGACGGCGATGGTCAGCAGCTGAGCGTCGTGGGCGTCGAGATGGGACCGCTCATGCGCGATCACCAGTTCCTGCTCACCGGGAGAGCAATGTGTCAGCCAGCGCGGCACGACAATCTGCGGACAAAAAAACCCCACAACGGCAGGACCTGAATCGTCCGATAGATAGACGGCGGTGCCGGCCATGTGACCCCGGCCCCAACGACGCCGGCGCCACGACAGGTGCGTCGCACTGGCGATGATGACCAGGGCCAGAGCAATCGATGCCGTACGCCAGGCCGCGACCAGCAGCGTGTCTACTCCTCGGGATGCCGGGACATATGCTGGAAGCTGGCCAATGCCGGCGATCGACCAGGCGGATCGCGAGCGTTCGATGGCGGTCGTTTGCGGAGGCGCGGGTAGGTTGTCGGATGTCGCCGGGGCCGCAACGCTGGTCATTTGCGGGATCTGCACCGAAACGCTGGGCGCGGTGAAGGGGATCACGAGCGAGGCAACGATGCCCATGCCCCATAGCCAACGCGCCGGCTTTCGCCGAACCTGGGCCGACCGCTCAAGTGCGAGGACGGCAAGGCCGATCAGCAGGCTCACGACGATGGCATAAAGCATCCAGGACAACATTCAGGTCTCTCCGGTGTCCGACTTGCTTTCCAGAAGCGCGCGCATGTTTCGAATCTGCTTTGCACTGAGCTTCTGATCCGAGACCAGGTGGGTGAAGAGCAACTCGGCCGATCCCTTGAAGAGTTTGCGGGTCAGGTGCCGCAGCGCACTTCTTTGCGCGGCCCTTTGCTTGACGGTGGCGAAATATCGATGACCACGCCCCTCTTGTTCATGGCTCACATGTCCCTTGCCTTCGAGCGTGCGCAGGATGGTCAGGACGGTGGTGTAGGCCAGTTCGTCCCTGAGCGCCGCGCGAACTTCCGCGACTAGGGACGGGCCGCGTTCCCACAAGACGTCCATGACGTCGATCTCTCGATCCGTGAATTGGATGTCCACCCGCCGCTCCTACTAGATATATAGTAGATGGTGAAGCCTTCGGAGATGCCTGTCAACTATGAAAGTAGTTCTCATTTCGAGAAGTCGCGACAGGCGGGCAAGCGGGACATTCACGTCATCCCGGCCGGTCACTACGGATTTCTGCCGCCCTGCTCGCCGCAATTCGCGGCGAACTCACGGCCCCAAGTGATTTGCCCGACGGACGGCGTCCGAGAAATCCTGTCCAGCCCTCTTGCGAAAAATATTTTGCTTCTGTTTTTCAGAACTATGTGGTAGCTCTCTCGCCATCCCGCCTCGATGAAGAGGGACGTTACGGCCAATCGTCACGAAACGTGGGGCGGGATGCGGTGGACGCGACGGTGTCGTGTGCGCATGAGGTCGCAGGGCGGCGCGAGTCGTGAGCGGTCGAGAGAGGCGTGCGAGACGAGCGGCATGGTTGCGGACGGTGAAGTCGTGTGGACTATATTTTGATCTTCGGTGAGATGCGCCGAGATTAAGAAAACCCTTTAAAACAAGCACTTTCAGCGTAGCCTGTTGCTCGCAGTGTTTCTGAATCTCTGCGGGTTTCACCAATTCTAGGGCCAGGCCCAAGCACAAGCCCCAGTCCATTGGTCCCAAACAGGAGCTGAAACCACATGGCTATCATCACCACCGACCGCATGCGCAATGGCGCTGTCATCCTGACCGACCGGCACTGTCAGAAGCGAGTCGTCAAGCGCACCAAGATTTACGATCGCAAATGTCGCGGCCTCTATGTCAGCATCATCCCCTCCGGCACAGCAACTTTCAATTTCAAGTTCACCGACATGGCGACCGGCAAGCAGCGTTGCAAATGGCTGGGCGTCCACAACCCTGAAGCCTTCACGGTTGAGAATGCCCGCACCGAGGTCTATGCGCTCAAGACCCGAATCGGCAACGGCGAGAACGTGGCAGAGAACTTGCGCCAGCAGAGGGCACAGCGGGCCGCGCGGGGCAAGACCGTGAACGAGATCATTGAGGAGCGCATCGAATGGATGAAAACGCTCGTCAAGAAGGAGGACGGCGAAATGCGTCCACGGGTCGAAAGCTGGGAGAATGTTGCTTGCCATTTGCGGAACTTCCTCAGCCCGCGGCTCGGCAAGAAGATTGCGAGCGAGGTCACCAAGAGCGACATTGCGACGTTGTCGAATGACATCGTTGCCGGCAAGCATGGCGGCAAGGCCTCGGTGAGCAATGCCCGCCACATGAGGCGCGCGGCCTCGGGCTTGTTCAATTGGTCGGCGGAAGCTGGTCGCGACTACGTCACCGCGAGCCCTTGCATCAACCTGCCGAAGCTCGACAAGGAACACCCGCGCAAGCGCGTGCTCACTGAAGACGAAATCAGGACGCTGTGGCGCGGTCTCGACCGCGAGGATTTGCCCTGCGAGCGCACGATTCGACTCGCGCTCAAGTTCGCGTTGACCACCATGCTGCGGTCGGGCGAACTGCTGCCGCTCCACCGTGACGAACTGAATGCTGTAAACGGCACCGTCGACATCCCGGCGCGGCGGGTCAAGAGACGGCGCGTTATCAATCAGCCGCTGAGTGACCTCGCCATGGAGATCATCAAGGAAGCACTTACGAGCGATGAGCAGAAATATGTTTTCGCGGGTCGCTTCGCTGATGCGCCGCTGTCCCGTCACGCGATGTCGAATGCGCTGAGGGGACGCACCTTGAAGACGAAGAGCGGCATGGTGATAAAGGTGGTCCTCGGCATCTGCGAACTGCTCGGGCTCGCGCCGTTCACGGTGCATGATCTGCGACGGTCAGCAGCGACCGCGTGCGGTGAGCTTGAACTGTCGGAGGCGGGTATCTCGCTCTGCCTCGACCATCAGGCGAACAAGGACGAGAACGGCAAGCCGCTGCCAGCGGTCACCCGCAAGGTCTACAACCTCGCCACGCGCGCCCGAGTAGCGAAGAAGCGCGAGGTGCTCGACGCGTGGGCTATCGAGCTACGGCGGATCATCGGGGTGCCTGCAGCAACCGAGCAGCGTCTCGTAGCTTGACCATTCAGCCCCGATCTATCCCTGCTGGGTCAGGCTTTTCTCTTTGAAACACGCCAAAACGCGCCATTTGGCTGCTGATGCCCATCCACCATCGGACTTCCGGACTTTGAGGCGCTGCAAGAACGTGGATTCTACCGGCTAATGGCAGCGGCAACACAGTGTCGCCGCTGCCGATTCACAGTCGGCCAACTTGGGTTAGCTAACTTCAATAATATTCTCTTTTTGTTCTACAATGTCAGTTGGTCTTCGTAAATCGAATACCTATTTAGCATCGTATGATGCCAAATAGGTATCATACGACCGGTAAACTTGTTGACACTGAGGATTGCTCGTATCATATGATGCCATATGACTAGGAGCGAATATTGCCTGTCACGGAGGAAATACGGAATCGCTTGGCGGCGAGAGCAAGTTCTCGCCGCACCCGGAACCGTGAATTCCGTAGGGATCGTCCGTGCGACTGGCAGGCGACCGCGATGACCGATCCCAGAACTGGCGAGGTATTCACGGAAGATGGAGCCTGGGAATACACCGCCGAAATGATCAGGAGCGGTGTGGATATTGAAATTATCGAATTAGAGTTTCCACCCGGCAAAAAGGCCTACGTCATGCTGGTCCCCTCCCACGATTCAAAGATTCCGATCTACATCAAGCTCCAATTGGTCGCGGAATCAGTAATTGGTCGAAGCTTTCACTATTCAACTTGTCCAATGAAAAACGCCCACGGAGACGAGAATGAAAAATAATGTCGTTTCCTTTCCCACGAGTGTGTCGGTGATGTGCGCCCACTGCGGTGAGCAATCCGCTCGGATTAGCTACGAAGATGAAAAGTTTCCGTATGGAGTGGGTGAGAACCAAGTAACTCTCACGGCTCGGGTACCGGTAATTCAATGCGATGCATGCGGTGCGCAATATACAGACGGCGCTGCCGAGGTTATTCGACATGCCGAAGTTTGCCGACATCTTGGAAGGCTTGCGCCGGATGCAGTGCGTGCAATTCGCGAGCGGTACGGACTATCCCAGCAAGAATGGGCTACGCAGACCGGGTTAGGCATCGCTTCTGTGAAGCGTTGGGAGACTGGCAATCTAATTCAGAATGAAGCCACGGATCGCTATTTGCGACTTCTGATCAACCCAGACACTTTTGCGAAAGTAATACAAATGGGCGAGCGACGGGCGCTTCACGAAAACAACTTTCGCTTCCAGACCATACTTCCGGACGTCGCGTATGAAATCGCACCGGTATTTGTTCTGCGTAAGGTTCACGGTTAGGCAACACGATGCACGTCGTTACATTCTATTCATACAAGGGCGGCGTTGGCCGGACGATGGCGCTCGTCAACACTGCGGCTGTTCTCGCGCAGCGAGGCCGCAAAGTTCTCATCGTCGACTTTGATCTAGAGGCGCCAGGCATTTCGACTTATTCCCCATTCTCATGCCTCACGAGTGCAAAAGGAGTGGTCGAATATGTTTCAGAGTACATAGAAACTGCAATCGCTCCTATAGTGAGAGACTTTATTGTCGAGGCTAAACTTGGCAACGCAAATGTTTGGGCTATGCCAGCAGGCCAACGTAATCGAGAATATTCCAGCCGTCTCAATTCGATCGATTGGCAAGCATTGTATGCTGTCCAAAGCGGATATCTATTTTTTGAAGATCTGAAACAGCAATGGCGTGAGCAAAATTTTGATTATGTTTTGATCGATAGTAGGACAGGCCACACTGATGTAGGCGGCATTTGCACGCGCCAACTTCCCGATTCTGTAGTGCTGATGTTCTTCCCGAACGACCAAAATCTACTTGGATTGGAAGCTGTCGTTCGTGACATAAGGGAAGAACCGCGAGGCCTGAGAACCAAAGACATCGTTCTTCATTTCTGCGCGTCGAACGTTCCTGATCTCGATGATGAGGATCACATTCTAGAACGAAAACTAAAGGAGGCCCGCCGAAGGCTGGGCTACACGACTCCCAACCCAGTGCAAATCCACCACTACAACAGCCTCACTCTCTTGGAACAGTCGGTCTTTGTTCTGGATAGGCCAGAATCTAAGTTGGCCGCTGAATATAAAGCGCTTGTCGACTCGATTGTCTTTCGAAATTTGGAAGACCCTCAAGGTGCGCTGGCTATGCTGGTTAAGCTGCGCGATAGCCTTCGGCATCGAGAGGATGGAATCGAATTTCTGATCGGGAAAACGGTTGGGAAGACCTTGGATGAAATCAGAGACCTTCATCCAAAGAACGAAGAAATCGCATGGGTGATGGCTCATATCTATAGTATTATTGGCGATCTCGGAAGCGAGACACGCTGCTTGACTGTTGCGATCGACGGCAATTTTAACGCAATGACGGCGCGCCGCCGTCGGGCGGCGATTGCTCGACTACAGGGAAGGCAGGAGGATGCCCTCCTGGATTTGCAGGCGATCATTTCCAGCACCGAAGCTACAGGTGTCGAGTTTGTGGCGGCTGTGGAGCTCCTTCGGGATTTCGACACAGGCTGGCTCGTGGCCGTTAGAAATTCGCCGCTCCTTAAGAAACTTGATGCTGAACAAACCATTCGCCTGACGGAAATTCTATCGAGTGATATCAGAGGAAACGAGTTAACGATAGCAATGCTCCGACGACTAATGCTCGATGTCCCGCGGGATGGTGGTGCCTACTTCGCGGCAAAAGTGCGTCTCGTCATTTCTCTAATTAGCTCCAATCAGTTCGAAGCTGCAATGACCGAAATAACCTCGGATCGGGAAGAAGTGCTTCGATCAAAAGATATAGTGTCAGTTTTTAACTACGGGATGGCCGAATGGGGGCGTCAAGGTACACCTTCGCCCGACATAATGTCTCGTGTCCTCGAGTTGGTAAAACCGCGCGAAATCAACAATGCGAATCGGCATCAATGCCTGGCTCTAGCCAACTACGTTTGCAAAAAAAACGCAGCAGCGTGGGAGGAGCTAGAGAAAGCTAGAACGGCCGCCAGTCATATGGATGGACGCGAACTTAGCTGCTGGCGTTATCTAGAAGTTGACCGTTCTCAGATGCGAGATGATTTGAACGCCATGGAACGCTTTTTTAACGGCGCATTGTCGGGACCATCCGTCTTTTCCCGCGCTTCGGAGCAAGCGGGAGATCCACGACTACTGAATTGACGCTGAAGCGGAAAGGTAGGCCATTCAAGTCCATAGATAGCGGGAAATCTTTTTGTGCGATCGACTTGGAACGGACTGTTGCCCTCCAAATTCCTTGTGAGCCATGGGACAAATTGAAATTAGCAAACCGCAGTGAGGTGCGAGGAGCGATTCAAAGCGCGCGCAAACAATTGAAACAGAGATTCACCGGCCCAGATGGAGGCGGCCTTAGCGAGAACCTCAAAGGTTCCTTCGGCGCAGTCTTCCAGAACAACAAATACGCCACCATCTCCACCAAGCTCGTCGAGTGCTTGATCTTCGTATGTCACGCGTGAAATTTCAGTGAGCCATAGCGTTCGGGAATTATCGAGCTGAATAGAAAGATCTTCATCCATGATAAGCTCTCCATTACTGCATCAATCCGTGATCGAGCGGCATGAGCCACGCATGTCAGCCACCGCGCTCGCTGAGTACATGATCACGCAAGCAGCAGAGCAGCAGAACATCCTTCATGACTCACGGTTCACGCGTCCACCCATCGTGACCGCGAACGCTGATGCGATGCGGGCACTGCGCGCCTATAACTGCGACCCTCGCCGACCGTCATCGACGCTCGAAAAAGTAAAGGACGCGTTAACAATAAGGGCCAAGAGCATCGGCCTAAAGCCCAAAAATCGTGATGAAGCATTGCGTTGCATCGAAATCATCAAAATGTTTGAGCGTAGCGAAAATGCCCTCGGGTTGCGGTCTATGGCTCTCCGCCCGGCACCGCGATTCGATTTGATCGATATTGAAGGCGTCACGGTCTCTGTCCAACCTGATTGTCTTGTTGACGGATTGACTAACCATGTCGGTGCTGGACTGATTCGCGTTGCCAAAGCGCCAGACCCTGCCGCATGCAAGATGGAAGACACCCGCGCTCGACGTGGCGACCATCGGCGCGAGATGGCCCGGTACATGGTGGCTCTGATACAAATCCTGCTGGAAGCACAAGACGGAGCCCTGGGCACCCCTGATCGGGATTTTTGCTTCGTCGCAGATGTTCGACTGGGCGAACGCATTGGTCCTGCCGACAATCACGCGCGCCGATTGCGGGACATCCGCGCGGCATGCCGAACCATCTCAACTTTGTGGCCATCCATTTATCCTCGGCATTCCGTCCTGCGAAGATGAAAGAGACTACTGAGGGGTTCTTAAAATCGAGATGAAGCCGCATTCCGGCGGGCGCAGGCTGCTCACGCTGCGGGATGCCGCAAAATACATGGTGCCCCCCCCAAGGCCGAACAACAAGCGCCAGAATGGCAGGCGGCAATGCAGGCGCTGTTGCTGGTCGCCGAGCACGGCGGGCCGACGATGCTGGCACGGATCGGCGTGATGCGGGCGCTAAGCCGGCACGTCGAGCGCGTGTTCAACCCCGACCGGAAAGACCGGCATTGGGGACAGCGGAAGCTGGCGCGGGATCGATGAGGTTGGGCAGGCTTCGGTGCTAGAGAAGGCGGCATTTTCCATCGGCGACTCCTACTATTCTCTCCACCTCTTTCGTCCATAGCTTCTCGATGTCCGAATCTCGGTCAACTCCGACCGACTCAAGCATCGCCATTCCTCCCGCAAGGTTCATACTGACAATTGCGAAAATGCCCTGACTTGCTGCTTCCAATTGGATGGTTACTCTTTGGACGCCAGCCATGCGAGAGTCGCCTTCGGCATTTTTGGCCGTGATGTCGAAACGAATGCCATAGGGAATTTCGTTTAAGACAAGAGATATGCCAAGCGCGTTCCCGTAGATGTCCGCATTCCTTCGAATGGCTGCCTTAACTGCTTCACGGTTCACATCAATCTTCGGAGGAAGTGGGCAGATATACAAAACCTTGCCCCACTTAGAGAGTGGAGGCCCCGGCAAATCTAGCGGCGGCAGATCTGGCGGGTCTGATAGTGCCGTGGTCGGCCGCTCTGAGTCGCCAAAGCTAATGGGCCAATGAAAGGCGACGTGCGGATAGTCTTTATGGAAGCTATCCCAAATCGGTCGCCACGCAACTGTGATGAGGAGCGCGACAATAAGAACCGCCACCGTGCCACGGATGTACGCGTGCGAAGGATGCCGCAACGCGGTGAACACAACCACGGAGATTGAGCCTAGAACGACAGGGATTCCGATTTCCCAGTTTGGCGGGGCGAACCACATGATTATGGCCGCCACGAGCGCGACAACGGTAACAATGTCGCCGAACGTGGGGTGCCACGGGTCCGGCGAGGCCTTGGTGGGTTTTCCGACCATAGGAATCCTCCCTCTAGGCAGAGGGTACCCTAGGAGCGGCAAATCCTAAACTACAGGTAGTGGATAACTCGTCTTGATCTCCGGCCCGCGCGGCTGCGGCGGCCCGGCATGGGCCGTTCCGATCGAAGAGCGCGGCCCCGGCTGCCATCCTCACAGCAGCCGACATACGGCGACTGCATCGGCATGTCGGTTTCGTGCCGACAACGGCCATTGGCGGTCATCGGATGCGCAGAATGCATTGTTGCCGACCTAGCTATCCGGTTGTTACGGTTCGGAGCGGCACTCGGTAGCATTATCGGAGATCGTAACATGACACCAAATCCCTGGCTCGACATGCTGAACCTGATCAATGGATTTCAGGTGACGCAGGCCATTCGGGTCGCGTCAACACTTCGTGTCGCGGATCACCTAAAGAACGGCGTGCGTTCCGCCGCCGAGTTGGCATCCTTGACGGAGAGCAACGCAGACGCGCTCTACCGCCTGCTGCGTGCACTTGCTGCCGTCGGCGTTTTCCGGGAAGGCCCAGATCGAACGTTTTCACTGACCCCGATGGGTGACTGCTTACGGACTGACTCGGCAACGCCCATTGGCGGCTGGGCGGAGCATGTCGGCAATCCTGCTTACTGGGGGGCATGGGGAGACCTGTTGCACAGCGTCCGTACCAGCGAGAACGCATTCAAACACCTGCATGGCGTCGATGTCTGGGAGTATCGCGTCAAACACCCTGAAGCCAATACCATCTTTAACCGGGCGATGAACGACATGTCACGGGGCGGCAGCGAAGCGGTGGTCAAAGCTTACGATTTCTCGGGCTTCCGTCATGTTGTGGACGTGGGTGGAGGACAGGGCTCGTTGCTGGCTGCGATTTTGCGCGTCTGCACACAGGCACGCGGCACGCTGTTTGACCAGCCGCAGGTAGTTGCTGGAGCCGAGGCGCAACTGCAAGCACACGGCGTGATCGACCGCTGCAACATCGTCGGCGGAAGCTTCTTCGAAGCTGTGCCTGCGGGCGGAGACGCCTACGTAATGAGGCACATCATCCATGATTGGGAGGACGACCAGGCAATCGTCATCCTCAATTCTTGCCGTCGCGCTATGTGCGAACCGGCAAAGCTGTTACTTGTCGAACGCACTGTAGCGCCCCCTAACGAGCTGCCGGGCAAGTTCAGTGATCTCAATATGCTGGTCGCGCCGGGGGGCCGAGAGCGGACTAGCGACGAATATGCAGCCCTGTTCGAGAAGTCTGGCTTCGAACTGACCCGAGTGTTGCCGGCTGGCACGTTCAACCTCATCGAGGCGTGCGTTACCTGATCGTCGCACTCGCCGCGTCCGAGATGGGTCATTCGCGTCAGTTTGGCCAAACTGGAATTAGGACAGTGAGCAAAATTGGACAGCGGCGGTGAGATGGATCTGATTGGCTATAACCGAACGTCGCGGACCGCCGCCCCCGCGACGTTCTGGCGGCCCCAGCTCGGCACTGGTCGATCTGGGGCCGCTCGCTTGAACACGCGGGAAGGGCCTCCAACT
>Ga0307509_10012708_pt1 | contig 10037 bp, 4 predicted proteins | sample 10_EM_MG_FD_202245 | JGI IMG/M metagenome (GOLD analysis project Ga0307509, IMG submission 202245) | Populus trichocarpa ectomycorrhiza microbial communities from riparian zone in the Pacific Northwest, United States - 10_EM | ecosystem: Host-associated > Plants > Roots > Unclassified | place... | reverse complement strand
CGGTTGCTTCATGGTATTGTGTAAATGTAATTAGATATGGAGAGGTTAGGCTAGAGTTTCCTGCTTGGCTTCTAGTCTGTCTTCTGGGAGCGGCCGCCACGTTGATCTTCCTTTTAGATAAACCCAATTTTGGCCGACATACTCCATCTCCCAGTCTTTCCTGATTAATTTCTATATATATATATATATATATTACATGGCATGTTATTGTGCGTGCAATATATAAAAGTATTATTGAGTTTTTTAGTTAATTTATTTTTGCAATTAGGCTTGGAAGATATAATATAATATATATTTGCTCTTTTTTTTAATAAAGTAAAATATCTAAAATTTAAGAATAATTATAGATAGGCTAGATGTCTTTATATAGCTTTTTTGTATTTATCAATAAAGGTTGTGTACATGACTTATTATATTTATTAATATCATTTTAGATATTTTATCAGATAAAAAAAATATCAAGTGTCTTCATAAAAAAATTATGAAGGACAACAGGAATGCATTTTAAAATATATAATGGCTTCTCTACATTATCAACTTTCTGTATTTTATTTATATATATAGATATATAAAGATATGTTGTTGATAAATATATTTCTTTATTTGTGTTCAATCTTATCGTATTAATTTGATAATGTTGTTACAGTAATATCTATTCAAAGTATCTTTGTACTATAAAAATATTAAAATTTATGTTTTTAGGTATTTTTCAATAATTTTGATATATTCATATCAAAACCCTTTATAAACATTTAAAAATATATTAAATTATTGCATTTTCAATTACAAATATTTTTTTAATAAAAACAACTACACAATATTATCAATTTAGTATTATTCAATTTTTTTATTTAATTATATGATAATAAAAATAAATATTTATAATTAAGAAAGCTATTGAATAACATCATTTTTTAATATTTTTATTTTGATAATAAAACATATCTTTTATTAGCATCATGTCTTTTTGAATAAAAAATAAAAGCAATAAGAAAAATTATATGCACAAAAAATCTAATTATTTGAATTAAAAAGAAAAAATATATATTTTTAATTAAAAACTTAATTTATTTATTCATAATTTTTTTGTTTTGACAAAAAAATATGTTTTTTTATGAGGAGTATTATTTTTTAAGTAAAAACTTATTATGGTGAGAGCAAGTTTCAATTAAAAAAAGACATAAATTAATCATTTGCCACGCCTAAACAAAAAAAATGAAAAAAATTACAACAAGAAGTAGATAATGTATATTAGGTTAATGTATAATTATTTATAAATAAATTGAGAAATCATTTTAAAAACAATGGCATAGTTGAATAATCCTTGAAGATTTATTTTAATAAATTGTTTTAAAGAGGATTTTAGTCTAAAATTTTAAAAAGAAAAAAATGTTAAAAGGAAATTTAACAAAAAGGCCAGGGATTTGGACCTAGCTTTTTAGATCTGCTCCCCTGGGTCCTTTGTTTTTATCCAAGGGTTTGTCTATTAATTTAAGCTGTGACTGGAAAATTGAGATTTGAATTTTAAAAATTTTAAATTTTAAATTTCAACTTATATATTAACTTAATTTAGAAATACCTATAAAAACATCAAATCTCAAATTTCTCTCTCTTTTATTTTTCGTTTTTTTTTTTCCTCTCATGAAATTACAGTTACAACCGCTACATCATAAAATTACTACTATTGCAACACCAACAAAGTTATGCAGTATGATTGTTCACCAAATCTAGAAATTTGGATTGTTTAATTTATGCATATAAATAAATGTTAAATAATCCTTTGTAAGCATATTTTAATTTAATGCTGTCGCAAAAAAAAATACTAGCTATACAATATTTCCACTTAAAATCACAAGAATTGAAATTTTAAATTTCTGAAAATTTATATTATCGTTAACTTTAAAATGTGTAGAATTAATCAAGATATACGTAACTTAGTTCGAACATTCATATTAATTAAAAAAACTAAAATTTTAAAAATCATTTTATTGCATCAAGTCAATTATAAAACAGTAGACGGTGGTGGATGGATGGACGGGGCATGGGAGTGACTTGCCGCTTACGCAACCGCAACAATTAGTGGCCCTGGAAAATAGCTGCCAATGGAGAATTAAGAGCCTCTTAGTCTAAAGTTGTTAAATCACCTTTTTTTGTCGACTCTCCTTTTCATCTAATTAATGTTAGTCTCGTACTGTTTCATGTATTTTAGTGCACAAAGTATGATTTTGGTGAGTTGTCATACGTGTAATGGTTCGGAGATTCCACTTTTATATAATGATGATGTATTTAACTTCAAAGCATTAATAAGGAGTAATAAAGATAAATTAATGCTCTGATAAAATAAAATAAAATAAAATATATGTGTGTGTAAGAATATAAAAGTCTGACCGCCCACTACCGTTCTTATAATAGAGATGATATTTTCAGCTGATTCATTCGGTATTTGACATTACCTGGAGCCTAGTTCAATCAGATTTTCACCTGATTTCAATGAGGTAAGAAAATATTTTTATTTTATTTTTTAATATATATAATTATTATCATAATAATATTTTGCTTTATAGTTAAAGTTTAATTTATAATTATTTATGTATTATAATAATAATAATCAGTTGAGAAAATATAAAACTAGTGTGTTAATGTCGCTTGTCACTGTATATAAAATATGACAATTACCAATAAAGTATTTGTCTGACGGTTAAGGCGCTGTTATATCCTTATAAGGGTGAGAATACAAGTTTGATTTTCAGGAAGTGCACTTATTAAAAGGGGTAACCACGAACCCCGAACGAAATTAGTCTCACCATTTAAAAAGATACGAGAATACGAATAAGAATAAAAAAATAATACATGATATAAGAAAAACATGTGAAGGTATTTCAATATGACTAGTGAAAATAATAATAAATAAATAAAAAAAATCAAAGGGAAGGCACGAATAGGAGCAGCCAAATGGTTTGAAAATAATCAAAAGTCAAATGAAATGAAACAAAATTAGGAATTAGGGTTCGAGAAATCCTAATCTGGGATTGATTCAGTGAATATAAGGGGGTAGATTGTCGGTTACAAAAATGTGTAAGAATGCGGCAATTCATGGCTAACCACATAACGCGTTGGATCAAAAGTCAATTCAAGCGTAAAATAAAAATATTGGCGACCTTAAATTTTGAGTTGACAATAAAGAATCTGAAATGAGCATAAAAAATTTGATCAGTGTTTAATAAAATTAATTAATTATCATGCTCATCAAAAAATGCTAAAAAAGACGCTGATATATATATATAAAGAAACATAATCTCAGAATGTGTCATGCTATCTAACATATTTATTTAATTATTTGTTAATATGTTTTTTATAAATTAAAAAAACAAATTCAATCAAAACAAAATTACTTGTTAGCATAGATTTTTTATTTATTTATCTAGTGTCGCCATATATCGTGGTCATTTGATGGTCTAGATTTCAAATTGAAATATGTTAGAGTTGTCTTAGTGCGTTTTGTTTAATCTAATGAGCCCAAATACAACCCGATCATCTTGTTTAAATCTCATTTGATTAAAAAATAAAAATTTCAACTAACCTGGTTTGTCTATCTATCTCTTTCAATATTTTTTTTAGATCCCGTTTGTTTGCTGGAAAGTAGTTTCTTTTTGGAAAGTAAATTCCGGTTAAATATTTTTCGATGTTTAGTAATGTAATGAAAAATAAGTTGGAAAACACTTTCCAGTGTTTGGTTATATCATGGAAAATGAGCTGGAAAATAACTTATTAATGTTTTATTTTTTTCAAGTTTATTAAAATAATGAGAAACAAATCTTACAAATTAAAAAGTTAAATGAGAATGAAATTGAAAAAAAATATAATTTCATAAATTATCTCAAATAAAATAAATAATAATCAAAATAATAGAGATCAGATAAAAAAATAAAAAAAATGAAAGATAAAGAAATTAAAATAATAATAATTAACATTTCATAAATTATTTCAAATAAAATAAGTAACAATCAAAAGAATGAGAATCAAATTTGATAGATAAAAAATTTTAATTAAAAAATGATAAGGGAAAAGCAAAATAAAAATGAGAATCAAAATTAATATAAAAATTAAATTCTAAGGGATGAAATTGAAAAACAAGTATTCAAAACAAAAAATATATACAACAATCAAAAGTTTGAGGACCAAATTTGATATAATTGACAAATAATATGATATTTCTAAATTTTTCACAACTTCCAGAAAGTGTTTTCCGCCCAAAATAAAAGGAAAACATTTTCCTGAAAACCAAACCAAATTTTTCTTTGACTGGAAAGTATTTTTCACTGACCAACTTTTCTAATGACAAATAAATATAAAAAAATTTAAAAAATAATTTTTTAAAAATTCCTTTACAATAAACAAACGCCCCTTAATCCTTTTCGCCACAGGAACAAAGTCCAAGGCCCTCTTGGATGATTGTGCCTTGCCACTTCATTTTCCATGTTAACAGAGGATGAGTTACTTGGTACTGAATCGCTGATATGTCTGAAACAAATAACATAAAAGAAAAATAAGTTACCATCATATGTCTAGCTGATACGGCACTGGACAGCTTCAGCTCTCCAATTCATTGAAACATTGAACCTGACCTCCATGTCAGAAAAAAAATCTTCAAGTCCTAATCCAACAGGGCCGAAAAGGACCTCTTCTGGTCAAGTGCTCTGAACTTCTGCAATTCTGCTTAATCAATATGCCCTCCTGAAGCAATCCACACACTTTCAAAATCGACCGAATCTTCATGACAGAACTCGTTGGAATCATATTGGCATACGTCATGTTGCTGCTAACGTACAAAGTAGAAAAGAAAATTAATTTAATCCATGGCACATGTTCAGGCTCTGTCTGGTCTTTCTATAAGTCATAGCACCGCGGCTTTAGAGAAACAAGAAAACAGTTGCTTTTAAAAGTTAAAGGCTTTTGAACCTTGTTTTGCTAATTGCTCAAGGGATTTGAAGGTTCAGAGCAGGAACGATATCTTCCCAAACACTTTCAGCAACTGTGTCAAAAGTAATGGCATAAGACCAATGAAGCTTACGGATACAGAACAAGAAAGATTTCTCTGTGTATATATATATACATACAGAGAGAGAGAGAGAGAGAGAGAATTTGAGGGCAGTCATGTACCAGTTTGTAAATTGGATGCAGCCGCGCCAACCTTCACATTTAGATAATGAACTGAGCTTCACATTTATTAATTGAACTATAGCCTTGCCCTCAGATGGTATATCTATTCCAAGTTTGATAAACAATGAAATACCCCTCAAAACACAATATTCAATCACTATAAAAAAACCCGCATCTTCTAATTCGATTTCCTCGTATTCACTATCATATAACAGATAATCCTGCTCATCTTCCTCTTCCCCTTCCGAAACGCTGAAATCCTCACGCCAATAAACCCAGGCCTCTCCATTACAAGTTCTTCAACAAACACCCTTCAAATCACTCCCCCCATAATCACCATCCTCCTTCACATCCGTAACCGAAAACAACCCATCATCCGTTTCCAAATCCTCACTCTTAGCCCTACCTTTCGGCACCAAATCCTTCTCAGTCACCTCTCCATTCTCAACCTCAATCAACGGAACCCACAAATCCGCATGTCTCCCCGATGCTTTATCCCTATCCCCGACTACAACAGTCCACAAATTCGCCTCCCTCGCCTTTCTTAAAACTTCCAAAAAATCGGAATCATCTGAAACCAAAACCAACCAGTCCACCCTCATACTCATTGAATGCTCTATTTGTCTCTTCAATGCCCAATCTGCAGCTTGTGGCTTATCCTCCGCTGCCTTCACATAAATCCCAGCTGATCTCCTCAACGCTGCTGCTAATCCGTACCCAACTTTCGGAGTTAACAACTTCCTAACCTCTCCTTAAATCGCTGCCATTTTTTTCCCTTTCAACGACGTCATTCTATTCAACTTCTTCTGTCTTGCCCTCTGGTGTAGTAGCTTAAAACGCTTCTTAAAACCCAAATCAGTCATACATTTGCGCCAAAAAACACCACAAACATATGGTTCTGAAGGACTTGCCATTCCTTTTCTCTCCAAAATCTCTAACTGTTTTGAAGTGAGAGCGAGTTTGTTGTTGTTGTTTGAGGTTAGTAGGGAAGTTGTGGTGGTGTCTATGTTTTTGCAGAGAGGAGTCGGCTCATTTGTGAAGTGGAGACCCCTGTCGCTCACGCTAGTCAATTCAAGTCAAGTCAAGTGCTATAGTTTTTCTCATATTTTGGCGGGTGATTCTCCTTTTTAACATAGGTGTTAGAAAATAGAAGATTTTGTAAAATAGCATAACCAAGAAAATATTCATATTTTAAAAAATCACAGGTGAGAAATATTGTATTTTATGCAAAATTTTAAAATGAACCAGCAGAGAATCCAAATAGAAAAAGAAAAGAGAAAAAAAAGAAGAGATCTTGGAGGCATAAGTAGCAACAGGAAGACTCGGCCATTTGGATTTTGGGGTAGACAAATAGAACCGGACTTTGATATATTTATTATGTCGTATTAAGTAAATTGACTCTTAACATAAAAATTTAAAATGGGCTATTGATAATCAAGAATGCCCAACTGGGCTTTCATTTTGTTTTTGGGCCTTCAGCAAAATGTTATTCTTATGCATTCAAGAAACCAACGCTATTTCTGTAAAACGCTGTTCGAATTCAGAACAATTTCAAAACTAAAAAAAAAAAGAACAAAATATTTTTAGTTAAAAAATAAATAACAATAATAATATACATGCACATGCAAGTCGTTCCATCAATAACTTGTATATAAATAAATAGATACCGCATTAATTAATTTATTAATTATAAGCTCAAAAGTAAAAATGGGCTGGTCAATATTTTGATAATGTATATACAGTGGCACAAAGATTCCCCACCCTTTCTTGCAGAATCAATACATTAACCATTTATCACAGAGTGGGTTTCGGGTATTACAGTGATTGATCAAGAATGTATTAAGTATCTGGAAAGTTAGATTCCCTTACCAAATATGCTGATCTTCTACCATAGATTTCTGGATTTATGTGTGTTTGAGCACTTAGTTAAATCTTACGCTGATGCAATTACAACGTTTGATGACATATCGGTCTTGTTTGTTAGTTCAAGATTATACTCTCAGACAACTCTTCAACGTACCAATGATTTGTCCTGTTAACCCTTGTCTGCAACAAGTGTGACAAGATGAGATCAATAGCTCTTACTTTGATGGTTTTGCCTGGTGAATGTCGATCCTGCTGTTAAAAAATAACAAAGAAAGAAAGAAAAGCAAAGCTTTTATTTGCGGTCGATTAACACACTGGTGACTCTATCCTTTTATTGGCTCATCTTTTACATTTCCCCCCCTTTCCTTTACAAAAAGCCTTTGCCATCGCCATAGCTCACTTTTCTCCGAGATAATCTTTAAAATTAGACATGTTTTAATGAGTAAAACTCTGATAAATTTACTGGAGATTCTGACATGGTTTCATGTTTATGCAAACATTCATGAGTAATGGGAATGGATTAGTTATTATCAACAACCCCCCACCAAAAACTGATAGTGACAATCTTGATTTACTTGCCTCCCGTGTAAGCTTAATAATGGAAATGAAACATACAGGGGGCATCCACCATGTCCATATATGCCATGAACATAAAGCTAACATAGCAATGCCGTATTTTAGAGGTAATTCTCATATTTGTTTAACCACACATTGTTATTCATATTTCTGAATATATCCAAATATATTTCTAAAACAATTTGCATTTAGATTTGATGAGTAAAAAACATATAGATCAAAATATACCTCCTATCATTAATAAAAAAACTCACGAAATTTAATTTTAGTACTTCTAAACTTTGACATACTCAAATTTAATGGTGTATTTTTGTATGTAAAAGTTTGTATATTAGAGTGTAGGTCTAGAAATCAAAAGCCTATATTTATATAGCAATAGTCTCATTAAACTCTTAATTGATATATAAGTTTATTGTCATTTAATATAGAAGTTAATTTCTTGGACCAAATTAAAGTTCATGGAAAAACTGAATCCTTTATTAATAGGGATTAGTATACGTTAACTTTAATATTCTCTCTCTCAGCCTATAAATTTAACCTAATGTCTTCACTTAACTCCATCCTTTAACTTTATTAGAAAACTAATGCATGAATCATGACAATAAGTCCTTTAATATTGAGTGTTACATTTCATGTATTACAATGCATATAATTTGTCAAGTATTATTCTATACGTGGCAATCGTACTTAACGAATAAACCCCATGTTTATTTTTGGTCCTATATATATGAATTTTCTCAAATAAAGTAAGGTGTGCATAAATATAAGCGAACATCATAATAAATAGAATTTATTTAAAAATAATATAGTTTATGTCGCGGGGTGCGAGCGCCACGACGTCGGGAGGCTCTTGTCGTGCCTCATATGTCAAGTGTGGTGTGTTGGGAAGGGTTTTTTTGGATTTAATATAAAAATTATGATTAATGTTTAAGAGTCGTCATCTAGTATTATGGTCACTAAGAACCTATGGTCTGCAAGAATCTTGGTAAGGGACTGGTTGTGCAAGGAAAAGACGCATCACCCCCAGTGCACCCTACCTAAGGTAAGCTGCATTGTTGTTTAATTATTTTTTCTATGTCGGGTTTCTATTCGTTTGTCTTCTCTAAGATTCAAGGCAGATCTCTCTTCATGAGAAAGTCTCTACCTTACTGGGTTAAATCTTAACCGTTCTAAAGTCTGAATTTTAGCATCGCATTTATTTACATCTTGTATCTTTAATACATGAGGATGTACTTTATTGTGTAATTTTACACCCCACAAATATTGAAGTCTACATTTGGACCCTAAAAAAAGGTTGGGAAAATATTTTTTTATATTTTGGCCAAATCCTAATGGATAATCATAAACTGGTTATGATATCCATTTTGCATTTTAAAACGTAAAAAAGATGCAATTTTTGTTTTTATAAAGATATGCTTGGAAAAATTTTAGAATTTGGCCGTATGCATGAAATAAATTTATTTTTTTGAAATATTTCGGAGAAAACCGGGTATTTTAATACTGGATTTGTATTTTACAGTAAATATACAACCCGATATTATACAAAAGTGGTAGAAAAATATTTGAGAAAATCATAATTTTTTTGAAATGATTTTTTGAAAATTTTTGAATTTTTTGTTTTTTTTTTAATATAATAATAATAATAATAATAATAATAATAATAATAATATATTATTATTATTATTATTATTATTATTATTATTATTATATTACAAAATATGTGGGCCGGGCCGAACTCAGCCCAGAAAAGGATGGGCCGATCCCGACCCAAATATAGTTGGGCTGAGATCAACCCAATGTAATCTTTCCTCTTCTTTTTTTGGGTGGGCCAGACCCAGCCCATACATTTGGGATGAGCCAAATCGGGCCCGACCCACCATTTAAGTTAATTGGTTGCAGAATGTGAACGATTATTGTTCACGTTCTGCATGTAACCAAATAGTTGCAGAAGCTGGAGACGGGCGGAGTAGAAGGCTATCGGGGTCTATGGTCACGACCGTGATCAGGAGGTTGAGCTGATGGTTCGGGCGGTGTCGTTGCAAGGAACGGTGGAAGAGTTGGCGGCCGGTGGCAAAGGAAGCAAAAGAAGAAGAAGAAAACGGAAAGGGTTGCAGAGAGGAGAGAGAAATCGATGGTGGCTCTTGGTGGTCGGTTGGTGGTTGGAACGGCGGGGAGAGAGAGGGAGAGAAAAAAACTGCTGAAACAGGGTAGAGGGGCTGGTTTTTTGGCTGACTTTGGACCCGATTTTATTTTTGCTCAGGCCATGAAATGCATCCCTATTTATAAGAGGTGGAAGATGAATATTTTGTCTTTAATGGTGCCAAATCGTGGCCTTTGGTTTGGTTGGGAAGCATCACAACCGTTGATTCAAAGTGTGTATCGTGAGTTGTCAAATCTGCAAGAAAAAGGCTGCCTGAGTTGGCCTTTTTAGACTG
>Ga0307509_10012707_pt1 | contig 10038 bp, 17 predicted proteins | sample 10_EM_MG_FD_202245 | JGI IMG/M metagenome (GOLD analysis project Ga0307509, IMG submission 202245) | Populus trichocarpa ectomycorrhiza microbial communities from riparian zone in the Pacific Northwest, United States - 10_EM | ecosystem: Host-associated > Plants > Roots > Unclassified | place... | reverse complement strand
CTACACCGACGGAGGCGCACGCGCCGTCACCGACCACGGATTCCCCCGGCAGCGGGTCACGGTAGTGCAGAACTCCATCGACACTGCGCAGCTCCAGCGAGCGGCCGCCGCGGTGTCGGAGGATCAGCTGGCCGGCGTGCGCGCCGAGTACGGGCTCGCGCCGGGGCGCACCGGGCTCTTCCTCGGAGCCTTGAGCCCGAGCAAGCGCCTGCCGTTCGTGATCGAGGCGGCCACGGAGACCGCCGGGCGGCTGCCCGGATTCAAACTGCTGATCGCGGGTGCGGGGTCGGAGAGCGAACTGGTGGCGCGGGCGGCGGCGCGCACGTCCGCCGTCGTCCCCGTCGGGCAGGCGTTCGGCGAGCGCAAGGCACTACTCGGCGCCGCGGCCGACGTCCTGCTGATGCCGGGCCCGGTAGGCCTGTGCGCAGTTGACTCGTTCGCCCTCGCAACACCGATCGCCACGACGCCATGGCCCTGGCACGGACCGGAGTTCGAGTATCTCGAGGACGGTGCGAACGCGCTCGTCGCCCCGGACGACCCTCAGCGGTACGCGGACGCCGTGGCCGATCTGCTGCGCGATCCGGGCCGGCTCGACGGGCTGCGGCACGGGTGCCGCACCGCCGCCCAGCGGTACACGGTCGAGGAGATGAGCCGGCGCTTCGCCGCGGGCCTCGACCAGCTGCTGCGGGACAGCGGACGATGACCGGCCCCGAGGTGCACCGCACGGTCGGGAGCGTGGCGCGATGGGAGTCGGGCTGGCGCGCCCTCGCGGCGGACACCCGGGGCTCCTCGTACTTCGCGACGCCGGACTGGGTGCTGGCCTCGTGGGAGGCGATGCGCGCGGGAGAGGTCGCGGAGATCGCCGCATGGACCGCCGCCGACGGCGCGGTGGAAGCGGTGGTACCGATCAGGCGCAGCGCCGGGAGGCTGCATCCGCGCATCCCGGTGCCGGTGCGTAGCTGGACGCTGCTGGGCTCAGAGCCGGACGCGGCGGACCACGGCCTCCTGCTCACGTCGGATCATCGCCGTGAGGATGTCCGCGGTTGGCTTCGCGAGCGCACCCGAGGCCGCAGCCTGTGGCTCCCGGCCATGGACACCGAGGCGGATCCGGCGCTGCTGCCCGCTGGAACCCGCCGCCTGGCGGTCAGCACCTGCCCCCGGCTGGCGCTCACCCCGGGCGCCGCCGTCGGCTCCGCGAGCTTCCGGACACTGATGCGCCGCAGGGAGCGCCAGCTCGCCCGAAACGGTGTCACATTCCGCTGGATCGCACCGCCGACGATGAGCGCGGACGTGCTCGACACCGTGATGGCGCTGCACCGGCAGCGCCAGGAGCACAAGGGCAACAGCACCGCCTTCGGCGCGCACCGGCGCGATTTCCATCTGCGGCTCCAGGCACGCGCCGCCGACGACCGCGGCCCCGCCGCCATGCTCGCCGAGCGCGACGGCGTCCCGGTCGGCGCACTGTACGGCTTCCTGTGGCAGAACGTCTTCGCCTACTACAACGGCGGCTGGGATCAGACCTACGCCAAGATGAGCCTCGGCACCGTGCTCCTGGACCTCACCATCGCCACGGTCTGCGAGCTCGGAATCACCACGTTCGACTTCCTGCGGGGCGGCGAGTCGTACAAGTATCTGTCCTTCGGTGCGCAGGACCGCTTCGACGGGCAATGGCTCCGACCGCGCAGCGCCTCGGCGCTGCTCGCCGGCACAGTGCTCCGCCAAGCGCGCGGCCGCACCTCGCTCCGCGGCCGTTGATCGTCCGGGAACAACGGTGCCCCCACACAATGCGTGTGGGGGCACCGCTCATGACAGCGTGCATGACAGCAAGCGACCACCGGACCCTAGAATCCGGCGGCAGCCTGCGGTCAGCCTACCAGGACGACTTGGTGACGCCGGGGAGCTCGCCCGCGTGTGCCATCTCGCGAAGGCAGACGCGGCAGAGGCCGAACTTGCGGTACACCGAGTGCGGACGGCCGCACTTCTGGCACCGGGTGTAGCCCCGAACCTTGAACTTCGGCTTCTTGTTCGCCTTGTTGATCAGCGCGGTCTTCGCCATGATCAGGCCTCCTTGAAGGGGAAGCCGAGCAGCTTGAGCAGCGCGCGGCCTTCGTCGTCGTTGGTCGCGGTGGTGACCACCGTGATGTCCATGCCCCGGACGCGGTCGATCTTGTCGGGGTCGATCTCGTGGAACATGGACTGCTCGTTGAGACCGAAGGTGTAGTTGCCCTTGCCGTCGAACTGCTTCGGCGACAGGCCGCGGAAGTCGCGGATGCGCGGCAGCGCGATGCTGACCAGGCGGTCCAGGAACTCCCACATGTAGTCACCGCGCAGGGTGACGTGCGTGCCGATGGGCTGGCCCTCGCGCAGCTTGAACTGCGCGATCGACTTGCGGGCCTTGGTCACGGCCGGCTTCTGGCCGGTGATGGCCTGCAGGTCGCGGATGGCGCCCTCGATCAGCTTCGAGTCACGGGCGGCGTCGCCGACACCCATGTTCACGACGACCTTGGTGACGCCCGGGATCTGCATGACGTTCTCGTAGCTGAACTGCTCACGCAGGGCCGGAGCGATCTCGGCACGGTACCGCGTCTTCAGGCGCGGGGTGACCTTGGTGGTCTGAGTCTCGTCGGTGACAGTCATCAGATCGCCTCTCCGGTCTTCTTCGCGAACCGCACGGAACGCGTGACCGTCTTGGTCGAGCCGTCGGGCAGGCGGCGCTCCTGCTCCTCGCGCCGGAAGCCCACGCGGGTGACGACCTTCTTGCCCTCGTGCTCGACGAGCAGCATCACGTTGCTCACCTGGATCGGCGCCTCGACGGTGACGATGCCGCCGGTCTTGGAGCCACGCGCGGTCTGGCCGACCTTGGTGTGCTTCTTGACCCGGTTCACGCCCTCGACGATGACCTTGCCGTCCGCCGGGATGGCCTGGATGACCTTGCCCTGCAGACCCTTGTCCTTGCCCGCGATGACCTGGACCAGGTCACCCTTGCGGATCTTCTGCTTCGCCATGGCTTACAGCACCTCCGGAGCGAGCGAGATGATGCGCATGTAGCGCTTGTCGCGCAGCTCGCGGCCCACCGGGCCGAAGATGCGGGTGCCGCGCGGGTCGCCGCCGTCCTTGATCAGGACGGCCGCGTTCTCGTCGAAGCGGATGTACGAGCCGTCCGGACGACGGCGCTCCTTGACGGTGCGCACGACGACCGCCTTGACGACGTCGCCCTTCTTCACGCCCGCGCCGGGCAGCGCGTCCTTGACGGTGGCGACGATCACGTCGCCGATGCCGGCGTAACGGCGGCTCGAGCCACCGAGAACCCGGATGCACAGGATTTCCTTGGCACCGGTGTTGTCGGCGACCCGCAGCCGCGATTCCTGCTGAATCACGTTCTACTCCTGACTGGCGCGACCCTCTCGGGCCGCGGTCTCTTCGCAGAAAGTCCGGGCTCCGGCGGCGACGGGCGCCGCCGGAACCGCAGACTGCTTACTTGGCCTTCTCCAGGATCTCGACCACGCGCCAGCGCTTGGTCGCGGAGAGCGGCCGGGTCTCCATGAGCAGCACGCGGTCGCCGATGCCACAGCTGTTCTGCTCGTCATGGGCCTTCAGCTTGCTGGTACGGCGGATGACCTTGCCGTACAGCGGGTGCTTGACCCGGTCCTCGACCGACACGACGACGGTCTTGTCCATCTTGTCCGACACGACAAGGCCCTCGCGGGTCTTGCGCGCGCCGCGCTCGGCGGCAGTGTCCACGTTCGTTACCTCACTCATTCGGCCACCGCCGTGATACCGAGCTCGCGCTCGCGCTGGATCGTGTAGATCCGGGCGATGTCGGCCTTCACGGCCTTCATCCGGCCGTGGTTCTCCAGCTGGCCGGTGGCCTGCTGGAAGCGGAGGTTGAACAGCTCCTCCTTGGCCTCGCGCAGCTTGTCGACGAGTGCCTCGTCCGACAGCTCACGCAACTCGTGCGTAGCAGTTCCAGCTGCCATCAGATGTCACCTGCCTCGCGCTTGATGATCCGGCACTTGCACGGGAGCTTGTGCGCGGCGCGCAGCAGGGCCTCCCGGGCCACCTTCTCGTTCGGGTACGAGAGCTCGAAGAGCACCCGGCCCGGCTTGACGTTCGCGACCCACCACTCGGGCGAGCCCTTGCCGGAACCCATCCGGGTCTCGGCCGGCTTCTTGGTCAGCGGACGGTCCGGGAAGATCTGGATCCAGACCTTGCCGCCACGGCGGATGTGCCGGTTGATCGCGATACGCGCCGACTCGATCTGCCGGTTCGTCACGTACGCCGGGGTCAGCGCCTGGATGCCGTACTCGCCGAAGTTCAGCTCGTTGCCACCCTTCGACGCGCCGTGGCGGTCCGGGTGGTGCTGCTTGCGGTGCTTGACCCTACGCGGGATCAGCATAAGATCAGCCCTCCTTCGGAGCTTCTGCGGCCGCGCCGGCGGTGGCCTCGGCCGGAGCCTCGGTCGCCGGAGCGGCGGTGTTCTCGGAACGGCCCTGGCCGCGTCCGCCGCGCTCGCCACCGCGCTCGCCGCCACGGCCCGGACGGCCGCCGCGGGGACGGTCGCCGCCGCGGCGCTCGTCGCGACCGCCGGTGGACGGACGGCGCTGCTCGGCCGCCGCGGCCGCGCGGGCCGCGCTCAGCGAGGTGACGTCGCCCTTGTAAACCCAGACCTTCACGCCGATCCGGCCGAAGGTGGTGCGGGCCTCGTAGAAGCCGTAGTCGATGTTCGCGCGCAGCGTGTGCAGGGGCACGCGGCCCTCGCGGTACTGCTCGGAACGCGACATCTCGGCGCCGCCGAGACGGCCGGAGACCTGGACCTTCACGCCCTTGGCGCCGGCCTTCATGGTCGTCTGGATCGCCTTGCGCATGGCGCGCCGGAACGCGACACGCGAGGACAGCTGCTCGGCCACGCCCTGCGCGATGAGCTGGGCGTCCATCTCGGGGTTCTTCACCTCGAGGATGTTGAGCTGCACCTGCTTGCCGGTGAGCTTCTCCAGCTCGCCGCGGATGCGCTCGGCCTCGGCGCCGCGCCGGCCGATCACGATGCCCGGACGCGCCGTGTGGATGTCCACGCGGACGCGGTCGCGGGTGCGCTCGATCTCGACCTTGGAGATGCCGGCCCGCTCCATGCCCTTGGTCATAAGCTTGCGGATCTCGACGTCTTCCTTGACGTACGCCTTGTACATCTTGTCGGCGTACCAGCGGGACTTGAAGTCCGTGGTGATGCCCAGGCGGAACCCGTGCGGGTTTACCTTCTGTCCCATTACCGGGTCCTGCCCTTCTTCGCGGCGGCGGCCTCGGACTGCTCGACCACGATGGTGATGTGGCTGCTGCGCTTGCGGATGCGGTACGCACGGCCCTGCGCGCGCGGACGGAACCGCTTGAGCGTCGGGCCCTCGTCGACGTACGCGGCCGCGATGACCAGGTCGCCGTGGAGCTGCTTGTTGTTCCGGGCGTTGGCGGCCGCGGAGGCGACAGCCTTGTAGACCGGCTCGGCGGCGGCCCACGGGGCGAAGCGCAGGTAGTCCAGCGCCTCCTCCACGTTGCGGCCGCGCACCTCGTCGACGACGCGGCGGACCTTCATCGGCGTCATCCGGACGTGCTTGGCCTGGGCGAGCGCCTGGTTCGCGGGCAGGTCCTTGGCCTTGTTCTCAGCCACGGCGGGACCTCCGATCGTCCTTCACGTGACCCCGGAAAGTGCGGGTCGGGGCGAACTCGCCCAGCTTGTGGCCGACCATCGACTCGGTGACGAACACCGGGACGTGCTTGCGGCCGTCGTGCACGGCGATCGTGTGACCCAGCATCGCCGGGACGATCATCGAGCGCCGGGACCACGTCTTGATGACGTTGTGGGTGTTCTTCTCGTTCTGGGCGTCCACCTTCTTGATCAGGTGGTCGTCCACGAAGGGACCCTTCTTCAAACTGCGCGGCATCTAGACCTCCTCCTAGCGCTTCTTGTTCGACTTGCGGCGACGGACGATGAACTTGTCACTGGCCTTGCCCGGCTTGCGGGTGCGGCCCTCCTTCTGACCCCAGGGCGAGACCGGGTGGCGACCACCGGAGGTCTTGCCCTCACCACCACCGTGCGGGTGGTCGATCGGGTTCATCGCGACACCGCGGACGGTCGGGCGCTTGCCCTTCCACCGCATGCGGCCGGCCTTGCCCCAGTTGATGTTGCTCTGCTCGGCGTTGCCCACCTCGCCGACGGTCGCGCGGCAGCGCGCGTCGACGTTGCGGATCTCGCCGGAGGGCATACGCAGCTGGGCGTAGGGGCCGTCCTTGGCGACGAGCTGGACGCTGGCGCCGGCCGAGCGGGCGATCTTCGCGCCGCCGCCGGGCCGCAGCTCGATGGCGTGGATGACCGTACCGGTCGGGATGTTGCGCAGCGGCAGGTTGTTGCCCGGCTTGATGTCGGCGTTGGGGCCGGCCTCGATCGGGTCGCCCTGCTTCAGCTTCGCCGGGGCGATGATGTAGCGCTTCGTGCCGTCCGCGTAGTGCAGCAGCGCGATGCGGGCGGTGCGGTTGGGGTCGTACTCGATGTGCGCGACCTTCGCCGGCACGCCGTCCTTGTCGTCCCGACGGAAGTCGATGACGCGGTAGGCGCGCTTGTGGCCGCCGCCCTGGTGACGGACCGTGACGCGACCCTGCGCGTTACGGCCGCCCTTGGAGTGCAGCGGGCGGACCAGAGACTTCTCCGGGGTGTCCCGGGTGATCTCGACGAAGTCGGCAACGCTGGCGCCGCGGCGACCGGGGGTCGTCGGCTTGTACTTGCGAATGCCCATGGCTTTGAGATTCCTCTAGTTCCTCGGTTCCGGCCTCAGGAGGCCGGACCCCCGAAGATGTCGATGCGGCTCTTCTTGCTGGCGTCGTTCGGCTGCGGGTCGACCGACACGATGGCGCGCTTGCTGGCGGCGCGGTGACCGTAGGTCCCCACGCGGGTCCGCTTGCGCTTGCCCTTGCGGTTGATCGTGTTCACAGCCGTCACCTTGACGTCGAAGAGCAGCTCGACCGCGTCGCGGATCTGCTCCTTGTTCGCGTCGGGGTGCACGATGAACGTGTACTTGTTCTCGTCGAGGAGCGCGTAGCTCTTCTCCGAGACGACCGGCCGGAGCAGCAGGTCGCGGGCGAGAACATAACGGTCCTTGGTAGCCATCAGGCCTCGCTCCCTTCCGTGTCGGCCGAGGCCTTCTTGGCGGGGCCGGCGACGAAGGCGTCGAAGGCGGTCCGCGTGAAGATCACGTCGTCGCTGACGAGCACGTCGTACGTGTTCAGCTGGTCGGCGTGCAGCAGGTGAACCTCGGGGAGGTTGCGCAGCGAGAGCCACGCGTTGATCTCATCGCGACCGAGCACCACGAGCACGTTCCTGCGCTCGGTGACAGCCTTGATGGCGCTCTTCGCGGCCTTGGTCGACGGGATGTCCGCGACGAACGCGTCCACCACGTGCAGCCGGCCGTTGCGGGCCCGGTCCGACAGGGCCACGCGCAGGGCGGCGGCCTTCATCTTCTTCGGGGTCCGCTGGGCGTAGTCGCGCGGCTTGGGGCCGTGCACGACGCCACCGCCGGCGAACTGCGGCGCGCGGGTCGAGCCCTGGCGGGCGCGGCCGGTGCCCTTCTGGCGGTACGGCTTCTTGCCGCCGCCTCGGACCTCGCCGCGGCGCTTGGTGCTGTGCGTACCCTGGCGGGCGGCGGCGAGCTGGGCGACGACCACCTGGTGGACCAGGGGGACGTTCAGCTCGACGTCGAAGATCTCCGCGGGGAGATCGACGGTAACAGTGGAAGTCATCTCAATCAGCCCTTCGCCGCCGTCTTGACGAGCACGAGGCCGCCGTTGGGGCCGGGAACGGCACCCTTGATCAGCAGCAGGCCCTTCTCGGCGTCGATCGCGTGGACGGTCAGGTTCTGCACGGTGACGCGCTCGTTGCCCATGCGGCCGGCCATCCGGACGCCCTTGAAGACGCGACCGGGGGTCGCGCAGGCGCCGATGGAACCGGGCGAGCGGTGCTTGCGCTGCACACCGTGACCGGCGCCCAGGCCCTTGAAGTTGTGCCGCTTCATGACGCCCGCGAAGCCCTTGCCCTTCGAGGTGCCCATGACGTCGATCCGCTGGCCGGCCTCGAACACCTCGGCGGTGACCTCCTGGCCGGCGGCGTACTCGGCGGCGTCGGAGGTGCGCAGCTCGACCAGGTGCCGGCGCGGGGCGACGGCGGCCTTCTCGAAGTGGCCCTTCTCCGGCTTGTTCACCTTGCGCGGGTCGATCTCGCCGAAGGCGAGTTGGACCGCGGCGTAGCCGTCCTTCTCGATGCTGCGCACCTGGGTCACGACGCACGGCCCGGCCTTGACGACGGTCACCGGGACGACCCGGTTGTCCGCGTCCCAGACCTGGGTCATGCCGAGCTTCTCACCCAGGACGCCCTTGATCTGCTTGTCCATGATGTGTAGGCGTCCTTACAGCTTGATCTCGATGTCGACACCGGCCGGCAGGTCGAGACGCATGAGCGAGTCGACCGTCTTGGGCGTGGGGTCGAGGATGTCGATGAGCCGCTTGTGCGTGCGCATCTCGAAGTGCTCGCGCGAGTCCTTGTACTTGTGCGGCGAGCGGATGACGCAGTACACGTTCTTCTCGGTCGGCAGCGGCACCGGGCCAGCGACCTGGGCGCCAGTGCGGCTCACCGTCTCGACGATCTTGCGCGCCGAGGAGTCGATGACCTCGTGGTCGTAGGCCTTGAGCCTGATGCGGATCTTCTGTCCCGCCATGGCTTTCCTTCTCTTTTCGTCTGATCCCTCTGCGGCTTCCGCGCCGGTCCAGCGGACCGACAGGGTTGAGCCCTGCTGTCTTACGACCGCACGCGGGGTTCCGCATGAGATCCACAGGCCGTCATCCACCGGGCCTGATGCCCGGCGGACCGTACCCGGCGGTAGGTCTTGTCCGGTTTTCTCCGACCCACGCGGTCGGGCGTGTCGCACTGCTGGCGCACGCCTTCCCGCAGGCAGGAGGCAGCTCCTGCCGTTCACCACCACTCGAAGAGGGATCGTGACGCGGGCCCGAGACCACGCTCCGACGCAGCTCACGCCACCTGGAGGCGGCGGTTGCGGGAACGGGCGCGTCGGGGGTCCGACGCGAGTCCGGGCACTCGGCGCAGGGCATACCTGTGCCGAGCAACCACAACAGTGTGCCGTATACCGGGGGGCGATTCCAAATCCGGGCGCAGCTCAGGCGGCGTGGAACCAGCCCGTTTACGCGCTCGACCGTTCGCTATTCTGACGCCGCCCGACTCCCCCAGTGAAGGAACCGCCCCCTCACCATGCGCATTTCCCGCCTCTCCCCGATAGCCGTCGCCGCCGTGCTGCCGCTGGCGCTGGCCGGCTGCTCGTCCCTCGCGGCGAGCTCCGCCTCGGCGGGCACCTCCTCCGTCGCGGGCTCCTCCGCGGACTCCGGCGCCGGGCTGCTCACCGGCAGCCAGCTCAAGACCGCCCTGGTGACCACCGGCATCCCGTCCGGCTACGCGGCCAACAACGCCGCGACCACCGACTCCGGCTCCGCCTACCAGTCGCCCGGCGCGGCGGCCACCGCGAGCCCCAAGTGCGCGAACCTCGAGGCCACGAGCTGGGTCAACCTGGCCGGCTACGAGTCCGTGTCCTTCGCCCAGAACGACTACGTGAACAACGGCAGCTCCGAGGAGTTCGCCCAGGAGGTCGACGCCTACGAGGGCGGCACGGCGCAGACGGTGATGGCCAACCTCGCGAAGATGGCCACCACGTGCCCGTCCTTCGCCGACTCGGGCACCAGCAGCACCGTGAAGGTGGCCGTGGCGACCGGCACGTCCCTCGGCGACGGAACCGTCACGATCACGCTCACCGACTCGTCGTGGAGCAGTTCGGAGACGCTGGTCGCCGTCCGCGTCGGCCAGAACGTGATCAGCGTGCTGAATTCGGCCACCGGGAACAGCGCGACCTACGCGAACACGCTCGCCTCCGCGATCACGGCGGGCGTCAAGAAGCTCGGCTGAGGCGGCACGGCGGCGGCGCGCCGGGGTCGCGGCGA
>Ga0307509_10012706_pt1 | contig 10038 bp, 5 predicted proteins | sample 10_EM_MG_FD_202245 | JGI IMG/M metagenome (GOLD analysis project Ga0307509, IMG submission 202245) | Populus trichocarpa ectomycorrhiza microbial communities from riparian zone in the Pacific Northwest, United States - 10_EM | ecosystem: Host-associated > Plants > Roots > Unclassified | place... | reverse complement strand
TTTTTTTATTTAAAATAAATTTTTATTTGTATTTTCAGATCATTTTTATGTATTAGTGTCAAAAATAATTTTTAAAAAATAAAAATAATTTTATTTTAATATATTTTTGATAAATTTATTTTTTTATATTATTTTAATTTTGAGTTGGTCAATAATTTTAAATATAATTTTTTAAAATAAAGAGAAAAAAAAATCAAATTTTAGAACGCTGAATATAATTTTTATTTTTTTCTTTTTAAGTACTCCTGTGCAGAGAGTACTTGTTAGCCATTAGAAGGTGGCACTTACCACTCACTCTTCTTTCTTCGGTTAAAAAAAAAGGTTTAGCACTCACTCCTAAGAAATACAATGCACTTACTGGTTACTGCCATATTAGGTTAAACAAGGAGCAAATTAGGGGTGAGAAAAAAATTAAAAAACTAAAAAAATTGGAAAAAAAAAATAACCGAAAAAACCAAACCGTGAAAAAAAACCGATTAAACTGATTAAAATTTTAAAAAAACCGATTGGTTCGATTCAGTTTTATAAGCCTGAAACTGAAAAACCCAAACTGAACCCAAACCGGAAAAAACCAGAAAAAAACCGAACCAAGTCGGAAAAAAATCGAGCCAAACCTAAAAAACCGAGCCAAATCGAAAAAACCGAGCCAAAACGGTTTGAACCGGTTTTTGTCCTAAAAAACCGAACCAAAACCTGTCGGTTTGAACCGGTTTCGGTTTGGTTTGGTTTTTTTTGAGAAAAACTTAATCGAACCGAAAATGATCACCCCTAGAGCAAATGTATGGGTCTTTTGTAATTCTAACACAATTTAACAAAATTTTTGAGAAAATAATACTTGTTAGAAAAGTATTTGAAAAATAATACAGCTTAAATACAACCACTATTAAAAATAGTAGTTGTTCTAAAAGTTATTTTTAAACTCAATTAATTAACAGCTATAAAAGCCAATTCAAATTTTCATGAAGATTTAATGGCCAATAAATAAAATTAAAGATCTAATGCTGCAAGAAAGAATGGGTCACCAAGGATACACCGAAACTCAATTTTCAATATACCCAGTACCGTTATAAAGATCTCGTAAGACGATTCTAATTACACATTGATAAACCATCAAATGTAGTCCTAATTTTTTAAGGGTTTTGTTCGGGGTTAATTTAAAGTTTATTACGACCTCCTTTAGTGATTTTCTAAGATGTAGTTAAAATCATTTTATCGATATCTTTCTAACTATATTGAGTGTGCCAAAAAGGGATCCCTGGTATGTCAGGGATGATCTATTTTTTCTTTTTATCTTTTTTCCCTCATTTCTCTTTCCTGCAACATTACTTTATCTTTTTAGTTATTGGATCTTGAATCTTATCTTTTAGTCATTGAATTTTTATAAAATTTTGAGTTAGTTTTGAAAAGGTTAATTATTTAAAGAAAATTAATTATTTTAAAAAATAAAAAATATAACTCCACAACTGTTAATTTCAATAATAATTGTGTACATAATTAATATTAAAAAACACAATTGTAATCGACCACTATTTACAATAGTAATTTTGTACAAAATTAATATTATATTCGAACAAAACTATTTTTCAAAACTATATTATTTTCCCGAAATTTTTACCTCAATTTTTTTTTTAAAAAACCAAATGTGTAGTGTATTTACTACTTTACCAATTGCTTATTCTTATGATTGACTTTTCATTAATTAAGTCACTCTTCAATCTAATCAAGCCACATGTTTTGACTACCAAAAGTCTTTTGACCCCCGCTTCCCATTTGTACACGTGTACAGCATGCAGTCTATATGATCACTCGAGCATCCCAAGCGTCTACTACGTGTATGGCCTAGATCCCCCATATGCATCATTCCCTCTGCTTATCAGCTAGACCGAGTAATCCTCCTCCTCTCTTCCTCTCTCCCTCAACTCTCTCTCTACAAGCTCTGCAAAAAGAAAGGAACCCAGACTAGAATCACGGAATTCATCGAAAAGAATGGATTTTTAAGTAGAATTAAAAAAAACCCATAATCTTTTTCCAATCCATGGCAGAAAATGCAGCCGCTTCGCCTAAACCTCTCCCTTCTCAGAATACAGTAATAGACCCATCGTCACAAGCAGCAACCTTATTGAACACTAACACGACAACCTTAACACAGACACAAACACCAAACGTATCCAATTTACCTCAAAACACACAAATCTCTTCCTCTTCTTCACTTGAACACTCCCAAATCCCTGCTTCACCTTCTCTCCCGTCGCAGCAGCAGCAGCAGCAGCAGCAGCAGAATGTCACAGCAATGTCAGGATATCAAATCCAACAAACCCTTCAAAGATCTCCTTCTATGTCGCGCTTGAGTCAAATTAACCAACAACAACCGAACCAATACGGTGGCGTTTTGAGGCAGCAACAGCAGCAACAACAACAGGGCCTGTATGGGCAGATGAATTTTGGCGGGTCTGCTTCAATTCAACCGAATTCACAGCAGAATCAACAACTGGGTGGGGCAAATTCGTCTCGCTCAGCACTTCTCGGCCAAACTGGGCACCTTCCTATGTTGACCGGGACAGCTGCCGCCGCCGCTCAGTTGAACTTGCCCTCACAGTTGCTGGCTTCAGTATGTTTTTGATTGCTTTAAAGTTCTCAAAGTTATAGTGTTTTGTTTACAAAGTTGCTGTTTTTGGTTAATTGGCTTGTACTGTTAGTGTAATCTGTGCTTTTGAAAAAGTTTGTTAGCCTTAGTAAGAATTTTTGGATTGTGCTAGTGTCAATCAATTTATAAATTATTGCTATTTGGGGTATGAAATCTATTTATTGCACTACTCACAAGTGATAAATTACTTGAAAGTTTTACAAAGGTATATAAAAGACATTTCTGTGTGATAATCAATTGACAGTATATCACAGTTTAAATACTTATATTTTTAAAAGGATATCCAATTATATAGGATTTCTGAGCTGAATGAATTGAATTCAGCGGGTGATAATCTCAAAAATGGTGTGCTTCTTCTTTAATCATTACATGATTTAATAGTTGATTGGATCAATAGAATCTGTTGGTTCAGTCTCATGCTCATTATGCAACGCATTTGTGATTGAGCTAGCAAAATAATTTAATGATCATAGTAGCTATTTTTTTCTAAAATAAGTGCACTCTTGGATGTAGCCAAGGCAGAAAGCTGGGTTAGTTCAAGGGTCTCAGTTCCATCCTGGTAATTCTCCGGGGCAGTCTTTGCAGGGGATACAAGCAATGGGAGTGATGGGATCACTAAATATGGGTTCACAAATAAGACCTAATGGGGCACTCACATATGCTCAACAGCGAATAAATGCAGGGTCAATGAGGCAGCAACCTGTGCAACAAAATCCGCTCACCTCTCAGGTTTGAGTTTTCTCTGATCACATTACCTTCTTATCTTTCTGGTAACTGGATTTGGTGACTCTAGTTTCTGTAAAGCTTGGGCTCAAGTTTTTAATTAAAAAATGAGGTTATTAGTCAAAATTTATTTGTTTAGTTTTTGCTAGCAAGTCCCATTTCTCTGAAGAACCATATTGTATGAGTGGTGTTTTGTTATAAAGGGTGGTTTTCCAACCTTAGCTCTCTCTAATGCTTTTGCAATTTTGTTTTAGTATTTGTCATCGTTTGTAGTTCTGCAATTATATTTGATAAGCATAAATGGAGTGATTGTGAGAAGCAATGTGCATTCTCATGTTATTTGGCTCTTGCACTTACATGTGGATAAGCACATGCCTCTTTTGATGAATTGGTTATTTTTATTTTTATTATTTTTTTAATTTGAGCGCTGAGTGAATACATCAGCACATTACTGCTAATTGTAGCCATTGGGCTTTCCTAGAATCAAGCAATCTTCTTTTCTATGATCAAGTATTCTATCCTTTGTATTTCAGTAAGCACAGAAAAATGTCAACTGATCATTCTACTTTTAGTTTTGTTGTTGGAACGTGAAACTTTTGCAATCATTTGCATTACATTTGATCTGTGTGCATGATCATCTCCCTGAAACTGCAGGTTCAAAGCCTACAAAGGACACCATCAATGGCATATATGAATCCTCAGATGTCAGGGCTGGCTCAGAATGCACAGCCAACTATGATGCAGAACTCTCTGTCACAGCAACAGTGGTTGAAGCAAATGCCAACAATATCTGGTTCTGCCTCGCCTTCATTCCATCTTCAACCGAGGCAATCACAGGCTCTCATACAGCAGCAATTGGCTTCATCTGGTCAACTGCACCAGAATTTGATGGCACAACAGTTATCCCAACTGGTACAGCAGCAGCCCCAAATGGGACACCAACAACTTCATCAGCAGAAGCAGCAACTACTACAGCAACAGCAGCAGCAGCTGCAGCTGCAGCTGCAGCAGCAGCAGCAACAATTGCAACAAGTGCCTCTGCATCAGCAGCAGCAACAACATCAACAACAACAGCAATCTCCAAGGATGCCAGGACCCACAGGCCAGAAATCTCTTAGTTTGACAGGATCACAGCCAGATGCAACAGCATCTGGTACAACTACACCAGGGGGGAGTTCAAGCCAAGGAACAGAAGCAACAAATCAACTTCTTGGGAAGAGAAAGATACAAGACTTGGTTTCACAGGTCTGTCCAGCATTTCACTTTGTTTTCTCTGTTCCTTTTCTTTTAGCTTTATACCATGTTCTTTTTTGGTTTCTAATTCTTCATGATAAATGTGCCATATTGTTCATCTTTTGGTTACTCAGGTGGATTCACATGGAAAGCTAGATCCTGATGTTGAAGAACTTTTTCTGGAAATTGCTGACGACTTTATTGATTCTGTGAGGCTTGCTAACATATATAAATTTTTCTGCATAAGAGTGTGTGTGTGTGAGTGCGCCCACGCGCACAAGAATTCCTTCAGTTATAAAGATGTAGCCCCCCCCCCCTCTCTCTCTCTCACACACACGGCATGTTTCTGTGTTTTTTTTGTGCTTCTATTTTCCAAAGTTTCACTGCAATAAGGTTTTAAGTTTATATTCTTGCACATTTTTTTTATTCTGCATTTATATGGATATTACTATTGAGTGCATGATTGAGTGTGAGGTTTTTACTTTTAATGAAGGCTTGAATGCAAGTGGTAATTGTAGCTTAATGTGAGGCCAGGGCAGGCACCAGATATTTTTCTAGATTTTCAATTGTTGCAGTTGCTTGGTTGTAGATGTACTTAGGAAGATCTTACTGTTATATAGACTGTCGAAGTTTAACCATGGTAGGTTTCAGAAGAATTTCCCTTTTGGTCATCCTTTCCTTGACTTCATTCCAATCAACAAAGAATTTACTCGTAGTTAAGTATGAAGGACCATTGACTGGTGCAATGGTAAGACATTTTGACTTGCAAACAAGAGGTTGCATGTTAAAAGTTGAGAGGATCCACTTATTGCAAAAATGATGGAGGGTATATTATCTCCAAATTAACCTTAGTGGGAAATGGAATATGATCAGACTGAAACCTTCTCTAGTGTTGATACTTCTTAATTTCCTAGTTGCATGAAGGTCCCTTATGAAGCTTTGTTTGATGTAGAACTTGATGGTTTGAGTATCAGAAAAATGAAAAGCTTGTTTTCGATGTCATCAAATGTCACCTTCTATGAGAACCTCTATAAATGCATGCACAATTTCCCTAATTTTTTGCATGAAAACTTCCACAGTAATTCTTCTGCTGCATAACTTTCTTCATTGTATCGCTCAACTTTTCTTGTACAGCCTCTCACTTTAGGGTGAAATTTGATTGGGTCAACTGCTCAGGTTTTGTGGTGGAGTATGAAAACAGTGGCCTGGTACACATACATTCATTTTGATATGTAGACTACTCAAATCCTGCTTGGTTTATTCTTTCTGTTCTAATGGTCCTAAACAACCTAATATTAGTGGAAGAAGTGTTCTTCTTTTGTTCATGGATTAGTGGTATATCAGGTTCATTCAGGAGAAAAAATAAAATTAAGCTTGGATAAATTATAAATCATGTAGGAACAGGATAAAAAATTAAAGATTGCCTGGAGTTTTTGCCTTTTCAGTTGGATTTTTTCTATCCTGAGAAATGTTAACCCATAAATCATGGTATTTTTATCAGTAATAATTGCATACACGATCATGTTATTACCATCTAACTTGTCCACCAAATATTCTGCAATAATATCCGTGGAGGATGAATTAAATCCTTTTCTTTCAAAATTTTCATTAAGATACTTATTTTTACTAAAATGCAGGTGACCACATTTGCTTGCAGTTTGGCTAAGCATCGGAAATCTTCAACTTTAGAGTCCAAGGATATAATGCTTCACTTAGGTTCGTGCTTCAACATATAGTAGACTAGTGTTATGTGATGCACAGATTTAGTCGTTGATTTTATAAAATGCTCTTATGGATTAGAGCAATAATGATGGTAGACTATCTGATTTAAAAAATTGGAGCAGCACAAGTGGTTGTGGAATATGCATGGTAAGAAATGAGTGAACTCCAGTTGCTGTAACGCTTAGCATTGGTTTCATTTAATCTGTCAGACATCATTGTTATCAAATCTGCTTTTGTTTTTTAACACATTTTTTTTTGGCTTCTAATCTATATTCAAGAAGTCACGATGCATCTTTGCTTAGATGTGTAGCAATATACTTTTGTTCAGCTGAGTGAACTTTAGGTTTCTGCCAAGGATGTTATAGTTAAAACTGTCTTTTAAAAATTAATTATCGTGAAAAATCTGATTAATTTTGATTTGTTATCCTTTATGCATCATATATAAAGGGTAGGTTGTTGATGAAACATTGGCTTAAATCACATTACTTGAGTGTAAAAACTGGAAGTAGCTGAAATTACCTTGGCCCCTTGGATACAGTTATGATCATGCAATCGATCATACAATTTGGAATCTGTCCCCACTACCCTGCTAACTACTAACTTCGAACGTTAAATCCCTGACTATCTAACCACTGATGGTGGCTGTAGGGTTCTATCTATTGCAGAAAAATAATAAATAAATAAATAAATAGTTATAGCACATAATGCATTATAGTTGATAAAATCAATATAACAACGATATCGGTAAATTTGCTTTTGCTGTCTTATTTTGGAGTGAGGCAAAACAAGTTTTTGATGAGTATGATGCTTGAAAACTGTGTAGAGAAAAACTGGCATTTAACCATCCCTGGATTTTCAACGGAAGAGCAGAAGCACCAAAAAAGACCTGTAAGTATCTGGGATATTTGTTATTATGATATCTTTTTTTTTTTATTTTTTTTTTTTATTTTTTTTTTTATATCAATGTCAAATAACTTGATTAGGATGAAGTACAATCTAAGCTGGATGAATCTGATGGAAGTCCAAAATTTTTTATCTACAGTTCTTTTTATGAACTTTTAAAATTTAGTAGTGTAAAATATCATACAAATTATGAAGCTTTTCAATTTTTTATTCTAGAACTTCATTTGATTTTATCATAAACCAATATAATCCTTTAGCCAGTCCTGTCTTCCCCCACGAAAACTCACTCTCACACACATCTCTACAGGTGATCATGTTGGCCATTCTTGTACCACTATGCAAAAATTCATTAATATTTTATGCAAAATACAGTTCAAGAGATCCAATTTGACCCTGGGTTTAAAATATGCAGTTGCCTAGCGATCTCCACAAGAAGCGTCTTGATATGGTAACCATATTCTCCAGATATTTTTTTTCCCTATATTTCTCTCTTATCTGAAGCTTCTACTTTCACTCTCAATGTTGGTTCAGATTCGTGCATTGATGGAGTCCTCTCAGTCTGAAGGAAATAATATCAATCCTAAAGAGATGTTAAGACAAGGGCTTGGCAACCCAGTTGTTACCAATCACTTGATAAGACCTTCACCAAGTTCAGAGCAGATGGTTTCACAATCAACTGGTTCTCCAATGGTGCAGCAGATTACACGGTTTTAATTGATATAGGTTTTTGTTTCTGATATGGACTCCATTCTGTTGAATTTAACTCGCTATACTTTGCTGGTGAGAATTTAATGTTTTATATAATATGTAGTTATCTACCACAAAAAAAGGGGGGGTAGGGGGTGGGTGTGGGGGCCTTCCTGCCATGCATTTATACATACATAGTTTGGATGGACTACATGCACTGAAATAAAAGAATTAATGTCAATTTAGAGTATGAGATTTACAGTATAGGCAGATTGGAGATTGCCTGGGAGTCTGGACGGAAGAGGTTACTATGTGGTGTTTGGGGTGGGTGTTGTTCTATGATGTCCTTTCAATGTCGGTAAAGGTTGGTATATAGCTTGTTAAGAATGCAGGCAAGAGATGTCTGGTCGCCTCGCATTGTTCTAATGACAAGAACCAAACACGGGTCCAGAAAGAAAATCAGTGCAAAAAATCATTATGGAATTTGTGATATAATGCATGGAAGGATGTGCCTTTTTTCATCAGTGTCTGTGTTACTGTGATTTTCTGATTTAATAGAATGCCTAAAATCATGTTAGTTTTGAATAATATGCATATTTCTTCTTCACCACCACCACCACTGTTATTTTGGATTTGAACGTGAAATTGAATGTAAGAATTACCCGCATTTTTCACTGATAAAATTTGGCATGTGAGAGAGATGGGTTTCATTTCTTGCAAGGTGCATTACTGTTACTACACATATCTAATACGTACTAACTTCACATGGTTTAAGGGTATAGTTTGACTAAATGGTATTTGCTATTTCTGCGAGCATTTTAGTACCTGTGCTCCTACTTTCCTAACCTTTTAATCACTTTGTTCCACAGTTTGGATTGGCAGAAGCAAAGCTTTAGTTGGATAGAACGCAAGCAAATCTGTAAATTATTTGGAGTGGTAGATTCTTAAATGGCTGCAGAGATTGCACCAGTGGACCGTCTAATTTATTATAGCTATTTTTTTTGTTGTTGTGTATGATCATTTGATTTCGTGAATAGCATCACACATGATAATAGCTCGGCACAGTTCAAGCTCAGGCAGCTCAGAAGTGCAAATGGAGGTTCCAGTTGCCTGTCAAGCTTGTATTTGTTTTGCTTATTCACTAACGCAACTTGATTTGATAGCAAGTCCAAGAAGTGATTTCATAAAAGTCCCACACCGTTGGATTTTAGGCCTCACATGCAACTCGCGGTTTTGTGTTTTTTTTTTTACTTTTCTTTTGGGGGTGGCCTTGGGCACAAATGAGACGGTGTAGGACTTTTGTGAAATTTGTTCCTCTGCCTGCTTTCTTGCAGAAGGAGACTTCAATATTTATCACGAAAGGCATTCTCTTAAATTCAGGATTTGGTGAACTTGTATCTCATCACATTGTTGGGTTAATGCTTGCTCGTTGATGGCTTTAAACCACTCAATTTCGTCTGGATTGCATCTTTTTTTCATGCATGTTTGAGGGGAAATATAGATCTGTTCAACTTTTAGATTGTGTTTTGTCAATTTTTCAAGATAGAAGAGACAGGAATAGGAAGGATTGGTAGATAAGATTAAGATATAAAAATAAATATATTTTTATAGTAGTTTTAGAATAAATTTATATTCTTTTAAAACAAAACATGAAGGAAAAAAGAAATGTCTCATTTATATGTTTTTTTTTATTAAATAGTAATTAAACGCTACCTCTTGATTTCTTTTTGAGTAAAATATCTTTTAGAAGTTTTATATTTAATTTAATTAACTTAAATATGTAAAATAACCCAAAACTAGAAGCTGCATCAAGATGTTAATTTTGACAAAAAAAAAAAAAAAACTTAAAAAGATGATCCAATACAAGTTCGGAAAAAAATTCATATAAATTTAGTCGCGCTGAGCTTTCTTGGTGAATAATTCTAAATGGGATTACCTGTTAAAAAACACTCTATGGCCAAGTCAATATAATGTTTTAAGAGTGTTGTTTTCATGTATGGAGAAAATATGATTACATGAGTAAGTGAGAATGATTCAAGATCGTTTTCCTTTATATATATACTAGTTGGGTGCTCGTGCTACATGACGGGTTTATTTTTTATTTTCATAAAAAATACTATAAAAAA